>Ga0308156_1000670_pt1 | contig 59123 bp, 53 predicted proteins | sample PhyAR2_FD_201041 | JGI IMG/M metagenome (GOLD analysis project Ga0308156, IMG submission 201041) | Phyllosphere microbial communities from UC Gill Tract Community Farm, Albany, California, United States - DLSL A.R2 | ecosystem: Host-associated > Plants > Phyllosphere > Unclassified | place: USA... | reverse complement strand
CCGGCACCGCCGATCATTAATAATTCGGCTGGCTGATAAAGCGCGCCCAGATGGCCACCTACCAGCGCATATCCGCCCAACACGGAGCCTAAAACAATCAGGTAACCTATAATTATCAGCACAAAAAAATCCTTACGTCCGTAACGTGTTGGTGGAAGTTAAGCCAGAGAGCCGCAGATGTTATTCCTGAACCGCAAGCAAAAAAAAAGCAGCGGTATTAACCGCTGCTGGATGGCTTCCACAGTGCGAACAAACTTAAACGGCGTGTTTAACCTGTTCATCCAGCAGTTGTGGAAACATATCGGCAGGTTCTGCAGAAAGTTTACGTCTTTTTACTGCCCGTGATGGTGGCTGGCACAGGCTGCAGGTAAAGCTGCCAACCGGCTGATGCGCATGATTAATAAAGCTGCCGTTGCAGCTTTTACAATCTGCCAGTTCCAGCATACCGCTATCAACGAATCGGACCAGGGTCCAGGCACGAGTCAGCGCCAACAGCGGGCCCTCGTCCGATTGAGGACACTGTTCAAGATACAGGCGGTAAGCTTTAATCACGGCATCGACGCCGCTGCACAACCCGGTTTTCAGCAAAAACTTCCAGGCGTTACAGAACATAGAAGCATGAATGTTCTGCTCCCACGTCATAAACCAGTCCGTAGAGAACGGCAGCATACCTTTCGGTGGCGGACTGCCACGTAATTCTTTATAGAGCTTAATGAGACGACCGCGGCTCAGTTGGGTTTCGCTCTCAAGCATCTGCAAGCGGGCACCTAATGTAATGAGCTCCATCGCGAGATGAATATCACGTGCTTCCTGAACAATACTTTTCTCACTCATGACATTGCTCTCTTTTTAGCAGGTGCATCATCTTTAGACGCATTACGCAGTAAACGGCTCGATAATAAAATGCCGGTGTGGATTTGTTGTAAATCATCCACGCGTGATTCCTGCGTCAGGCGATTAATGGTGCTGCTATCGGTAAAACGAAACTGGCAAACCAGTTGATTGGTTTCCGCCATTTTTACCATCTCAGGCAATGTTAATTCAGATAATGCATTCGCCATTTTCTCGTCAATTCCGAGGCGAAACATTGCAGAAGCTTTATCCTGGTTAATTAAACGCTGCGCAAGCAGTAAATAAGACAAGTTGAGATCGTAAATATGTTTCAGTACTTCAGAGGTGCCCATTATTTTTCCATCCTGAGAGATGCGACGTAACTGTATCGCAGAATAAATCTGCGGTTCGAGCTGCTGTTTGTTAAATCAAAAGATGGCAAAAAAAACTTCACGTAACGTTAATGTCACCGTTTTCGCCTTCCATTTTTGTGTGGGTTTCAGACCCACCGAAGGTCGAAAATCCATGCCATTTTATTTTCGAGTTCTGGACATCTTCCGTGACGTCTTCTTACATTTTTTAGGACTATTCCGAAAACAACGCAAATCTATATCGTCTGATTTCGACATACAACGACAGTGATGTGAAATTTTAGATAAAGTGTGACGCAGATCACACTTTTAACGCAAATTTCTTCAGCAACCCTTTACCATTACTTACCGACTGGTCATTTTTTGAGCAAAAAAGCCCGATTTTAAGTCCAATTGGTCCTGAGAAAGGTTTAATAGGGGGTAAAAGCATCGCTATTCGACGCTTTGCGCAGTCCGGAATGAATATCGGGTGTTAATCGTTTTAACACCCTATTTAGAACCACCCAAAGAAAGGTTATCAGCATATTATGCTGCTGCGACGTGCGGTTATTTGCTTTTAAATTAGTTACTTAAGGGGAGTATCGCAGAGGGTGAGTAATGAAATCGTTAAGGTTTATACGGCAGCAGGTCAGATTTCTGGCAACCTGACGTTAACAGTGGTGGCGGGTTGTACAGACTCTGATTCCCACTGTAACAAGGGGTTATATAAGAAAGTCGAATGAATTAACGGAGGGTTATGCGTTGGCACTATCACTATCGGCAGCCTGAAGAGAAACTTGAGTAAAGAAGGTAAAGAAAGCGGCAGGGGCTGACAGGACGGGGATTTCCGGGCTTACCTGCATTTATCGGGCCACTCCGGGCAGCCACTGACGTTATCAGCGTAGAATCGTAGCAAACGGTCATTAACAGATAGCAGGCGAGTTTTCTGTGACCTGGGCCGAAAAAAAAGCAGCGACGCCGTAGAGGCGCCGCTGCTTTCATAACCCTGAGTCAGAACAGATATCAGGCGAGTTTTGGGAAGGTCGCGACTTTATTAACCGTGTTGTGGTCAACGCTGCGCGGTTCAATGCGTTCCAGGTCTTTCAGGAAGCCTTCACGCCAGGCGGTAATATCATTTTTACGCAATACCGCCATCATGTCGTTGTAGCGTGAAATCCTTTCGGTACGCGGCATAGTAATCGCCCTATCCAGCGCGGCGGCCACTTCATCACGGTCATACGGATTCACAATCAGCGCGGAGGTGAGCTCGTTAGCCGCACCCGCAAAGCGCGACAGCACCAGTACACCAGGATCATCCGGGTCCTGCGCAGCCACGTACTCTTTCGCCACCAGGTTCATACCGTCACGCAGCGGCGTAACCAGACCGACATCGGTCAGACGGAAGATTTTCATCAGCAGGCGACGGTCAAAATGCTGGTTAAGGTAGTAGAGCGGGGTCCAGCCCAGCGTACCGTATTTACCATTGATGCGCCCTGCTTCGGTCTCCAGCTGATGACGGATATCCTGATACGCCTGCACATCGCCGCGCGAGGTCGGTGCAATCTGCGAGTAGCGAATTTTGCCGCGATGCTGCGGGAAGTTCTCCAGCAGCGCTTCATAGGCAAGAAAACGCTCAGGCAGACCTTTGGAATAGTCGAGACGTTCGCAGGCAATAATATTGCGTGCATCGCCCAGCTCTTTCTTCATGGCGGCCATTTTTGGTGGCAGCGGCCCTTCGGCCATCTCTTTAATACTGTCTGGCTCAATCCCGATGGGATAAACCTCAGTCATAAAGGTGTTGCCAAAGGCGCGATGTTTTTTGTCGCCCTTATTCTGCAGCTGAGTGAGCTGGCTGACGCTGTCGAGGAAGGCCACCCGATCCGATTCGGTCTGGAAACCCAGCAGGTCATATTCGCACAGCATTTCCAGAAGCTCTTTGTGCGGCGGCAGCGCATTAAATATTTCAGGCGTCGGGAAAGGAATATGCAGGAAGAAGCCGATGCGGTTATTAATGCCCGCCCGACGCAACGCGGCTGCAAACGGTAAAAAGTGATAATCGTGGATCCAGACAATATCATCCGGCTTGATCAGCGGTTTTAAACGCTGTGCCACCGCATCGTTAACGTCGCAATACCCTTCCCAGGCTTCCCGCTGGAACTGAACCAGGTCAAGGCGATAATGGAATGCGGGCCAGATGACAGTGTTTGAGAACTGGCAATAGTAGAGATCGTAATCGTTCTGGCTCAGCGGGAACGAGGCATACTCAATACCTTCATGTTCCTGAACCGTGACTTCTTCTACCTCTTCGCCTGTGTACTCGCTGATTTCACCGTTCCAGCCAAACCACAGTCCACCGGTGCTTTTCAGTGCATCGAGAATACCGACGGCCAAACCGCCAGCGCTGGTTTTTGACCCATCGGGCATGGCGACACGGTTAGATACAACCACTAAACGACTCATAACCTAAACTCCTTACCGACGTTGTCTTGATCTGATAGTAATAATGTTCTTTCCAGCCAGCCGTAAACCGCATCGACATCATGAAGCCGATAATGGGCCTGGGTGGAACCTTCTCCGACTTTGATCGAGACGCCCTGCCGTGCGTTCACGGCCAGAAAGCCCTTCTCATCCGTCAGATCGTCGCCAATAAAGACCGGCGTACGTCCGGCAAAAGGGGGCTGCTGCATAAAGTCGCTGATTGCGGCGCCTTTATCGATACCTGCCGGTTTAATCTCTACCACACATTTCCCCGGCTGAAGCGCCAGTCCGGGAAAACGTTTCACTGACTGTTCAGCCAGTCGCATCACATCCTGCTCATGCTGCATCGCCTGGCGGTAGTGAAGTGCGAAAGCCATGCCTTTTACCTCCAGCTGGGTGCCAGGCCAGGATGCCATGGCATCCTGCAATTCCGCCCTGAGCGATTGCTCCACCTCGACCGGCAGGCTGATGCGTTGCAGATTACCCTCTGCATCACGGCGCTCTGCACCATGTACGCCCGCAGCCGGGCCGTACCAGGGAGCGGCCAGCGCATCGAGTTGTTCTATGGGTCTGCCGGAGACCAGCGCCAGCGCGCCCTGCGAGAGTGCAGAGAGCTGCTGCAGTTGCGCGATGACCTGCTCAGGAATAAATACCGCTTCGGGACGGGACTGAATCGCTGCCAGCGTGCCGTCGACATCAAAAAAGAAGGCGTACTGCCCGCCGCTTAATGTCGGGTACCTGGCATGGGTGTCTGCCGCTTGGGTCACGTTACTTCTCCTGAAAATCGAATTTTAATAAAACATTGAGTTAAAACAAGAATGTCCTGACGCAGTCAGGTCAGCAAGCGGGAAATTCTGATAAAGCGGTGATTGAGGGATAAAACGCGGTAACGGGATAGGTCACTCTCCTCAAACTTGCAAGCGCATTGCTGACAATACTGGCTAACTGAGAACATCTTCACAGTAAGTGTAGTCATTAACAGGGGTTATGCCAGAAAGATGCAGGTTTCATGCCAGCCGCTGCGGTTAAGTCAGCATAAAAGCGCCACACAATTCTGCTGCGCTTCCGATGATAAAGCCGGGCCCGATCCGCTGCTGACTGGAGTCGCACACGTATCGCACCCGGCAGAGTCGGCACTCCTCAAACCTTAAGCTTCTTAAGGTATTCCTAATATTGAAAGCGCATTCTCGTGACACTTTTATTACTCGGGTTCCTGCTCACATGGCGTTTACTCTGAAAAGGCCGCTGATTAGCCGCCTTACGTTGCTGATTCTGGCTGCGGTTTATATCGCGGTTTTCCTTAACATTGTCTATTACCGTCAGGTGCTGGCGGTGATGCCACTGAACGACCTGCACACCACCCTGGTATTTTTATCGATGCCGCTGGTCGCCTTTAGCGTGATCAATATCGTGATTACACTGGCCTCGTTTATCTGGCTGGATCGGCTACTGGCCGCGCTGTTTATTCTGCTCTCCGCGTCGGCACAGTTCTTTATTCATACCTATAACATCGTGATTGATCGCTCGATGATCACCAACATGATGGATACTACTGCCTCGGAATCTTTTGCGCTGATTACGCCAAAGCTACTCGTAACCCTGCTCAGCTCAGGCGTGCTGATGGCGTTGCTGGTGTTCTGGCCGCGACTTAAAAAGCAGCAGTGGCGTGGCGTGCTGGCGCGACTGCTCAGCGTGCTGCTGTCAGCAGCGCTGATTGTGCTGGTCGCCCTGCTCTTCTATAAAGATTACGCCTCGCTGTTCCGCAACAACCGTGAACTGGTAAAGGCGCTTAGCCCCTCTAACAGCATTGCGGCGACGCTCTCCTGGTATAAGCATGAGCAGTTACAGAACGCGCCGCTGATACGCATTGGTGAAGATGCGCATCTGCAGCCCAGCCGCAGCAGTGGCAAACCTAACCTGACTATTCTGGTGCTGGGAGAGACCTCACGCGCGCAAAACTTCTCGCTGGGCGGTTACGGTCGTCTGACCAACCCCTTACTGGCGAAAGATGATGTGATCTATTTTCCGCACACCACCTCGTGCGGGACGGCGACGGCGGTCTCCGTGCCCTGCATGTTCTCCAACATGCCGCGCGCCCACTATGATGATGTGCTGGCCGCGCATCAGGAGGGATTGCTGGATGTTATTCAGCGCGCCGGCATCAGCGTGTTGTGGAATGAGAATGATGGAGGCTGTAAAGGTGCCTGCGATCGGGTTCCGCATCAGGACATGACCAGCCTGAACCTGCCCGGCATGTGTATTGACGGTGAGTGTTATGACGACGTGCTGTTCCACGGTCTGGATGAATATATCAGCCAGTTAAAAGGCAACGCGGTGATTGTGCTGCACACCATTGGCAGTCATGGCCCGACTTACAGCCATCGCTATCCGCCACAGTTTCGTCAGTTTGAACCGACCTGCGACACCAACCAGATCCAGGACTGTTCGCAACAACAGTTGATCAACACCTATGATAATACGCTGGTCAATGTGGATCACATCGTCGATAAAGCCATTAACGTACTGCGTGCACATCAGGACCGCTTCACCACCAGCCTGGTCTATCTGTCTGACCACGGCGAATCCCTGGGTGAAAATGGTGCTTACCTGCATGGCCTGCCCTATGCTATCGCGCCGGACACCCAGAAACATGTGCCGTTGCTGATCTGGCTTTCCGATGATTATCAGAAACGTTATGCGGTTAATCGCGGCTGTCTGAATAAACTGGCGGCGACAGACGATTTTTCACAGGATAATCTGTTTTCAACCATGCTGGGATTAACCGGCACCGCGACCCACGAATATGTGCCTGCGGATGATATTTTGACGTCGTGTCGGAGCCAACCTTAATGAAGATACTGATTGTTGAAGATGATGCCTTGCTGCTGCAGGGTCTGATGCTGGCGCTGGAAGGTGAAGGCTATGTCTGTGATGGCGTCACGCGGGTGCGGGATGCTGAAGCGCATTTCGCCAGCGGCCTGTATAGCCTGGTGGTGCTGGATCTTGGCCTCCCGGATGAAGATGGACTGCATTTTCTGATACGACTGCGGCGGCAGAAGAAGATGACGCCGGTGCTGATCCTGACCGCACGCGACACCATCAGCGAACGCATTGCCGGACTCGACGCAGGCGCGGACGACTATCTGATCAAACCGTTCTCGCTGGATGAGTTGCTGGCGCGGATCCGCGCCCTGATCCGCCGCCACGTCAATCAGGGCGACAGTCATGTCAGAGTGGGTGCGCTGGCGCTGGATATGACCCATCGCCAGATTACGCTCAGCGACGTACTACTGGATCTGACACCCAAAGAGTTTGCGATTCTGTCACGGCTGATGCTCAAGGCCGGGAATCCGGTTCACCGTGAAATTCTCTACCAGGATATCTATAACTGGGAGACCGAGCCTTCTACTAATACCCTGGAAGTGCATATCCATAATCTGCGCGACAAAATCGGCAAAAGCGCTATCCGCACCGTACGCGGTTTTGGCTATGCGCTGGTGACGCAGGATGGCGTTCGTGAGGCAACATGATAAGACGTTTCGATCATCGCAGTATGCGCTTTCGTCTCATCCTGACCATCGGTCTGATCCTGCTGGTTTTCCAGGTGATCAGCGTGGTCTGGCTGTGGCATGAGAGCAAAGAGCAGATTCAGTTTCTGGTGGAAGCGCAGCTGCAGAAGCGCAACATGGACAGTCACGTTAAGCGTGAAGTGCATGAAGCGGTAGCCAGCCTGGCGGTGCCGAGTCTGGTGATGATTACCCTGACGCTGCTGCTCTGCTATCAGGCGGTGAAGTGGATTACCCGGCCGCTTTATCAGCTGCAGCGTGAACTGGAGAGTCGCAGCGAAGAGAATCTTGATCCCGTCGCCTGCCACAGTCAGGTTCAGGAGATCGATGCGGTGACGCAGGCGATAAACCAGCTGGTCGCGCGTCTGAACAGCAGTCTGGAGCGCGAACGGCTGTTCACCGCCGACGTGGCACATGAGCTGCGCACGCCGCTGGCGGGATTGCGGCTGCATCTGGAGTTAATCGAACGTAATAGCGATGTCAAAGTTCAGCCGCTGGTGCAGCGCCTGGATCAGATGACGCACAGCGTGTCGCAGCTGCTGAATCTGGCGCGCGCCGGACAGTCCTTTACCTCTGGCACCTATCAGAACGTGGGGCTGATTGAAGATGTGATCCTGCCAATGGAGGCAGAGCTGAGTATTATGCTGGAGGCGCATCAGCAGACGCTGGTGCTCGATCTGCCGCAGGAGCAGTTTGTGCGTGGTGATGCCACGCTGCTGAAGATGTTGCTGCGTAACCTGGTCGAGAACGCCCATCGCTACAGCCCGGATAACAGCACCATCAGTGTGCAGCTGGTGTTAACTCCTCAGCTGATGCTGGTGGTGGAAGATCAGGGGCCGGGAATTGATGAGAGTAAAAGTGGCGAGCTGAGTAAAGCGTTTATCCGGATGGACAGTCGCTACGGCGGTATCGGACTCGGGCTGAGCATCGTCAGCCGCATCGTCCAGTTACACCGGTTTCAGTTTTTCTTAGAGAACCGCCGCGACCGAAGCGGTTGTCGTGCCGTGGTGAAGTTTTAAGCGCTGAACCAGGCGGAGAGGAACAGAACGACCGTAGCTGCGGCAATCAGCAGTGCAGCATATTCACTCATCGGACGCGGAGCAGTCACAGACAGGGCAACAGGAGCAGTTTTCATAGCATCATCCTCAGTTAAAGCAGGCAGTATCGCGATTGCATATTAAGGAAACCTTAAGCTCGCGACACTGCCGCTAAAAATGTCTGCGCTGCCAGACGCCGCCATCAACCTCGCATTTCTGCCCGCTGACACGCCTGCTGCATCCGCCCGGTGCTCTACACTTAATGGCTACGTTCCGTTACAGGAGTTACGCCATGAGCCAACGCATGCACAAATATGCTTTTCCGGTCAGCAAAGCCCGCAAATACCTTGAGCCCGGACCGGTGCTGCTGCTCAGTTCGCAGTACAAAGATCAACATGACATCATGACGCTCGGCTGGCACACGGTGCTGGAGTTTTCTCCGTCACTGGTCGGCTGCATGATTGCCGGTATGAACCACAGCCATGAGCTGATCCGCAACAGCGGTCAGTGCGTGCTGAACATTCCTTCTGCCTCGCTGATTGATGAAGTTGTGGCAATCGGCAACAGCCACGGCGACAGCATTGATAAGTTTGAGGCATTTGGCCTGACGCCGGAACCCGCTCAGGTGGTTGGCGCGCCGATGATTGCCGAATGTTTTGCCAGCTTTGAGTGTCAGCTTTATGACGATTCGATGGTCGCTAACTACAACCTGTTTATTTTTGAGATTGTTAAAGCGCACGTTGCCGAGCAGCCGGAATATCCCACTACCCTGCACTACACTGGCGAAGGCCGGTTCAGCGTGATGAGCGACAAAATACTGGATAAGAGCGGCGATTTTAAACCGGAGATGCTGATCTAGTTGAAAGCGCTCTGCCGCGCCCCCATTCACCTCTTTCGACCTGACAGGAGTAAATTATTATGGCAATCGAATACGCAGTTATCGCTGGCGGCTGTTTCTGGTGTACCGAAGCGGTTTTTAAGGATGTGATCGGCGTAGAGTCGGTAGAAAGCGGTTATACCGGCGGTGCTCGTCCTAATCCGACTTATGAGCAGGTCTGCAGCGGTGCGACCGGTCATGCGGAAGCGATCCGCATTGGCTTCGACCCGGATAAAGTCAGCTTTGGCGATCTGCTGGATATCAGCTTTGTGACGCATGATCCGACCCAGCTTAACCGTCAGGGTAATGATATTGGCACCCAGTATCGTTCCGCCATTTTCCCGGCCAATGCAGAGCAGGAAGCGGAAGCACGCGCCGCCATTGCCCGCGCTCAGGCTGACCATGATGTGCCGGTGGTGACCACTATTGAGCCGCTGAAAGAGTGGTATCCCGCTGAAGCTTATCATCAGGATTACTGGGAAGGCGCGGGCCAGCGCAACGGCTACTGCATGGCGGTCATTCCACCGAAATTGCAGAAGCTGCGTAAAAGTTTCGCTAACAGAGTAAAGAGCTGATTCCGGCATCAGTCGGGGCGGCGTCTGACCAGTAACGAGGGTGAGAACGCCGCCCCGGTTTATTTGCTGCCATAAAACTCACCTGACCGGGCTCATCAGGATGACGGGATGTGGCCGGTAAAACGGCGGGTTTTATGCCGCAGTAAATCGATTCGTTCAGAGCTTAAGCGAATAGATCAAAAGAGAAAAATAGTGCTTGACCGTTTTCAGTCGACTCCCTATAGTACCGCCCCGTTGACCCATCGCGGTCAGCGAAGTAAATCTGGTGAGGTGTCCGAGTGGCTGAAGGAGCACGCCTGGAAAGTGTGTATACGGCAACGTATCGAGGGTTCGAACCCCTCTCTCACCGCCATCTTCAAAGAAGAGCCTGAACTTTTGTTCAGGCTCTTTTTTTTGCATATTTCACTCTGAGAGGGTGTGAGAATCACCTGCGGTGAACGATTGCGGGCGCAGTCCGCAGGACAGCGGAGTCTGCAACGCTGCCAGCAGGGTGAGCGAAGCGAATCAATCCCCCTCTCACCGCCACAATCAGTATCCGGTCTTTTTAAAAACAGGTCGGTTGTTTTTTTAATCCGACCAATTATAAATTTACTAATTTACTATGGAGTATCGACACTGATGAAGCATTCGCCAGTGAGTCATTTTTTACAAAGAGGCAATAACAATCTTGATTTAATCAGGATTTCATGCGCTTTTTTTGTGATTTATTCACATTCATTTGCCTTATCACCTGCCGCTGGCAGCACTGACATATTATTTAAAATGACGTCACTGGGATATGTTGCATTCGGTGGCGTAGCCGTAAAAACTTTCTTTCTCATCAGCGGATTACTGGTAACAAATAGCCTAATCAGTAATGGAAATATAATTCATTATGTGGCATCACGTATTTTCAGGGTTTATCCGGCATATTTAGCTGTTATTGTCACTTTTGCTTTGTTGATTGGCCCCTGGTTAAGCAGCGTCAGCATTGGGGAGTATTTTTCATCAAAAGAGACCCTGCACTACATCGTCAGGACTCTAAAATTTAATGTCCAATACACGCTGCCAGGTGTCTTCACACACAATGCATTAACGGCCGTTAATGGCTCTCTGTGGACCATACCTATGGAGGTGAAAGCATATTTTTACCTGCTACTGATATACTTAGTGAGCCTGGTTTTTGGGCCTTACAAAAAAGCATTTATCGCCCTAGTCTCGCTAGCCATAATCATCGAACCCTTTACTCCCTTTAAAGGGGCGTTAATTTCAAAATCAGATGACCCAAGCATCTATCTGCTATACCCGTTTTTCTCAATAGGGTGCCTGCTGGCTATATTTAAGGACAAAATTACAACCACTTCATTTTTCGCTGTGACAGTCATTGCTTTGTTGCTTTTTTTTCTGGTGAATAACGACCAATTGAAAACTGGATTATTTTATTTATTCTCATCTTTTCTTTTACTTTACATATCGTCACTTTCTTTAATTAACAAAATTAAAATAAAGAATGATATATCTTATGGGATATACTTATGGGCTTTTCCGATACAACAAACAATTGCATCTTTTGTAATAGCATCGCCCTATATCAACATCCTGCTTTCAGCAGTACTTTCAAGCCTGTTTGCCTATGTCAGCTTCAGACTTATAGAAGGCCCGTCTATGCAATTTGGTAAAAGACTGACTAATAGAAAGTGATGATGAAACTCGTTAATCGGGCTTCTTATTCTCGCAGTTATCATCTCCAGCAAGCCGGAATCGACGCCTAGCCACATTAAAAGAGCGCGGTGAAGGCAGGAATAAGAAAACCCGGCCGGAGCCGGGTTTGGGCGCTACACTTCTACTCAATCAAACGCTAGCTATACGCGTGCAGGGTGCGCTGACACAGCGCAGAACGCACACAATCTTCTTTGCCGAAGCGTACAATGCCAACCATCTCGTCCTCTTCGAAACGCGCCAGCGCGTCTGCGAGACCGGAAGGCACCCCAGCGGGCAAGTCGCACTGGGTAATATCGCCGTTAACAATGACCGTGACGTTTTCGCCCAGTCGGGTCAGGAACATTTTCATCTGCGCGGCGGTGACGTTCTGCGCCTCGTCCAGAATTACCACAGCATTTTCGAAAGTGCGACCACGCATATAGGCGAACGGTGCAATCTCTACCTTGGCAATTTCCGGACGCAGACAATATTGCATAAAGGATGCGCCAAGACGTTTAACCAGAATGTCATAAACCGGGCGGAAATAAGGCGCGAATTTCTCAGAAATATCGCCGGGAAGGAATCCCAGATCCTCATCTGCCTGCAGTACCGGGCGCGTAACGATAATCCTGTCGATATCCTTATTAATCAGGGCCTCAGCCGCTTTTGCGGCACTGATCCAGGTTTTACCGCACCCGGCTTCACCGGTTGCGAAGATCAGCTGTTTTATCTCTATGGCGTTAAGATAGTGCGCCTGAGCTTCATTACGGGCTTCAATCGGCAACCGGTCACGCGTATCGCGCGCCATGCCAATGGCATCCAGTCCACTCATATGCACCAGCGAAGTGACCGACTCTTCTTCACGCTGACGATGACTTCTTGAGTCACTACGAAGCACTCTTCTTGCTTCACGACGCGCTTTGATCACTGCTTTCTGTCTTCCCATAGTGGCACCTTTCAGTTGGTTTCATTTCCTGCGTCAGGCCGGTGGCCCGTTGCGATAACGTGAACGCTTTAGAGGTTTCAGTTGGCTTCCTTTTGAGCCATGACAGGACAGGATAGTGGGTATGCAGCAGCGCAATAGCGTAGCTGAACACCGGATAAAACAGGATGCGATAAAACAAAAGAGATGGTTGAAGGAAGGAAGAAATAACGAGGCAGAATTGCCCTCGCGGTCAGGCGCAATCTATTTACTGACAGTGACTTTCCATTAAAGACTCGACCCATGCGCGAACTCCAGTGTGATACATCAACACATCCGATTACGCCTGTTTAATAAAGTGCACCATTTTGTTGGGCCTTTGCAATAGTAATTTTACCTGCTGGCAAAAGAATTGCTAATCACGTGTATGTATTTCTTTTAAGGCAAAATGTAAAATCTTTTAATTACAGTGTATTAGATTATTTTATATATGCCAGACAACCGCTAAAACTCAGTTTAACCTCAGCCAGCAAAGCACGAAAACCGTAAAACGTGGGCGACCAGAACAGGTACGCCCACAGTGGTTGAATTTTAATCAGGCTTCCAGCAACGACTGCGCTAAATAATGGCTGGCGTCTGGTACACCGGGCAAAACAAAAAAGTAACCGCCGCCAAAAGGCCGGATATATTCTTCCAGCGCTTCGCCGTTCAGGCGCCGCTGCACCGTGAGAAAGCCGCGTTCCAGATCGTGCTGATAGCAGACGAATAGTAACCCCATCTCCAGCTGTCCCGATGCAGAGATACCTGCGGAGTAACTGTAGCCGCGCCGCAGCATCAGGCTGCTTGCCGTCTCTGGCGTGCGGGGGTTGGCAAGACGAATGTGCGCATCCAGCGCAATTACCTCACCGTCCGGATCACGGGCGTAATCCGGAACGTCGCGCTCATGCTGCATCCCCAGCGGCGCGCCACTTAATTTCTCGCGACCAAAGATAGTCTGTTGCTCGCCCAGCGGCGTGCGATCCCACATTTCGACGTGAAAGCGGATTAACCGTACAGCCTGATAGCTGCCATTGCGCGCCCAGACCGGTTCGTCCTGATCGTCGGTCACCCACAGCAGCTGATTCATCAGAGCAGGGTTGTGGGTATCCGGATTGGCGGTGCCATCTTTGAAACCCAGCAGGTTGATCGGAGTCTCCTGCCCCTGACTGCGCGCGGCGTGATCGGAGATAAAGCCTTCACGCCGCCAGCGTACGCCAAGCAGGTCAGGCGTATGCTTGATGATATCCCGCAGGGCATGAATCACCGTATCCTGAGTGTTGGCACAGAGCTGCAACAGCAGATCGCCATGACACTGACTGGCATCCAGCGAATCATTGGGAAAGCGAGTCATCGGCTGCAATTTTTTCGGTTTGTGCGGCGCCAGACCAAAGCGTTCATCAAACAGTGAATTGCCGACCGACACGGTAATCGTCAGATTATCAGGCGCGATAGTCGCCCCAAGAATGCCGGAATCCATTGGCGGCAACCGCGGATTGGTGACTACCGGTGCCGGACCGCCCGTGGTCAGGAAAGCGATACGCTGGGTCAGCAACCGGAACAGACGCACCAGCTCCGCTTTATCGCTGCTGAGCAGATCAAACGCCACCAGCATCATCGATGCCTGCTGTGGCGTCGTGATACCCGCCTGATGCTGACCATAAAACGGCTGCATCTGCTGTCGGGCCTGCGGCGTAACCGTCCCCGGCGAAAAGCTGTCGGCGGCGGCTGCATGGAACGGACAGCCGCCGCCCAGCGCTGCCGCGCCACCCAGCAGCCCCAGCCCTTTTAGTAACCGACGACGCGCAGGCTGCGCGTCATCTTCCTTGCGACTCATGATTAATCCAGACCCAGGGTGCCACGAAGTAATGAAAGATCTTCCGCCAGTGCGGTGATCGGTCCTTTCAGCGCGTTACGGTCGGCGCTGGTCAGTTTCTCATAGGATTCAAAACCGGTTTGGGTGCGGTACTTACTCAGGATCGCATCCACTTTTTTGAAGTTGGCGTCAACCTTGGCCAGCAACTGAGGATTGGCTTTGCTTACCATGGGTCGCAGCAGCTCAACGATTTTCTGCGCGCCATCAATGTTCGCCTGGAAGTCCCACAGGTCAGTCCGGCTGTAGCGATCTTCTTCACCGGAAATTTTGCTGGAAGCGACCTCTTCAATCAGGCCGGCTGCGCCGCCGACCACTTTGGCTGGCGGGAAGGCCAGTTCGCTGATGCGCACCTGCAAATCTTTCACATCTTTATTCAGCTGCTCAGCGTAGTCCGCCATGCCTTTCGTGCTGTTATCAGCAAACAGCGCTTTCTCCAGACGGTGGAAACCGGTGAACTTAGGATCGGCCGCTTTTTTCTCATAGTCATCTTCACGGGCGTCAATGCTGCCGTCGAGATCGGAGAAGAGCTCAGCAATCGGCTCAATGCGCTCATAATACTGACGGGTCGGAGCAAACAGCGCTTTGGCTTTTTCAACATCACCCGCTTTAACGGCGTCAGTAAAGGCCTGGGTGTTGCTCACCAGCTGGTTCACCTGGTCGGTCACATAGGCTTTATATTCGGTGATCGGGCCTTCCAGCTGCATACGTGCTGAGGTGCCACTTTTCGCCGCACCCTCACCTGCCTGCACAATCAGCTTGCCTTTTGGATTGCTCAGCAGCCCACAGGTCATCTCATATTCGCCCGCCTCCAGATTGGCGGTCAGTTTCTGACTGAAGCCCGGCGCGATATTCTCACGCTCTTCAACCACCATCACGCCTTTGAGGATCTCCCACTCCAGCGCTTTCTGGCTGTTGTTTTTAATCAGGAACTGGGTCTTACCGGCCTTGACCGTTAAGCTCATCGGCTCGCACTGCTTGTCGGTGACGCTTACGGTAACCTGAGGAACCGCCGCGGCCGCCGTTGCGGAGATCGCCAGCAGAGGAAGCAGCAGTGCCTTGCGGCGGAAACGCATTGTCATCTCTCTTTCCCTATCATGTTGCAGGCGTAAGATGCGCCCGTTAAATGTCAAATTACACAGTGGCCGACGCAGCAGAACGCGCAGGCATAAAGAACAGAATCAGCGCCGGGATCAGGTAGGCAAAGTAAACGGTCACTTCACTGACGCTTGGGGACTCCTGATAACCCAGCACCCCTTCCAGCAGGGTGCCGAACAGCGAATGGGTCGATAAGGTATTGCTGAGATCGAAGGCGACATCCTGAAAGCGATTCCATAAACCCGCTTCGTGGAAGGCGCGGATGGCGCCCGCTGCCAGACCCGCGGCGACAAACAGGATGAATACGCTGGTCCAGCGGAAGAAATGGGCCATGTTAAGACGGATACCGCCCCAGTAGAGCAGCATGCCCAGCACGACCGCGGTTGCCAGACCCAGCACCGCGCCAATCGGCGGCGCATAACCGACATCCTGGGTAAACGCCGCCAGCAGGAAGAACACCGACTCCAGCCCTTCGCGCGCCACGGCAAGAAACACCATCAGCACCAGTGCCAGACCGCCACGACCTGAGCGTTGCAGCGCCTGATCGACCGCCTGTTCAAGCTCGACCCTGATGTTGCGGGCGACTTTGCGCATCCAGAAAACCATTGAGGTGAGGATCACCACCGCAATCAGCGCCACGATGCCCTCAAACAGCTCCTGCTCTTTCTGCGGGAACTCACCGGTGGTGGCATTGATGAACAGACCCAGGCCCAGACAGAGCCCGGCGGCAATAAACACGCCAGCCCACATCGCGGGAAACCATTGGGTGCGCTGGGTGCGTTTGAGATAGCTGGCTATCAGGCTGACTATCAGCGCGGCTTCAAGCCCTTCGCGCAGCATGATGAGAAAAGGAACAAACATCGCCAACCTCTTGAATGTTAAGCAGCGTCAATAAACAGTAAAATAAGGTAAAGTGTAAACGATACCGATTATCATTATCGCTGAGAAAAAAACAAGTTGCCGGTGGAGATAATTTCATCTTTGAGTGGTTTATCTTTGTAACAAAAAAGCCCGCCCCTTTCGGGACGGGCTAGGCGATTAACGCCTCGCTTATTTTGTCTGGAACTCCGCCTCTGCAGCGGCAAAGCGCTGCTGCGCTTCTGCTGATGGCTCACGGCCCATCAGCGTGAACACCACAATGGCGATGCTGGCGAAAATGAAGCCCGGGATGATTTCATACAGTCCCAGCCAGCCATACTGTTTCCACACCAGCACGGTCAGCGCACCGACGATCATGCCCGCCAGCGCACCGTTGCGGTTCATCCGCTTCCAGCAGACACCAAACAGTACCACCGGACCAAACGCCGCACCGAAGCCCGCCCAGGCGTAGCTCACCAGGCCCAGCACGCGGTTTTCCGGGTTAGCCGCCAGCGCGATCGCAATCAGCGCCACCAGCAGCACCATCAGACGCCCTACCCATACCAGCTCTTTCTGGCTGGCATTTTTACGAAGTAAGCCTTTGTAGAGATCTTCGGTCAGGGCGCTGGAGCAGACCAGCAGCTGACAGCTCAGCGTTGACATCACGGCTGCCAGGATCGCTGACAGCAGAATACCGGCAATCCATGGGTTGAACAGGATACGCGCCAGCTCAATAAAGACCCGCTCCGCATTGGCGTTAACGCCAACCGCCAGCGTCGGGTTGTTCTGGAAGTAGGCAATACCGAAGAAGCCCACCGCCACGGCACCGGCCAGACAGAGCACCATCCAGGTCATACCGATACGGCGAGCGGTACGGATTGAACGATGCGAATCCGCCGCCATAAAGCGCGCCAGAATATGGGGCTGCCCGAAGTAGCCCAGGCCCCAGCCGAGCAGGGAGATCACCGCGACGAAGTTCAGTCCCTTCAGCATGTCGAGGTTTTCCAGGCTCTTCGCTTCAATCACCGCCAGCGAATCAGACCAGCCGCCGACCGCGATAATCACAAACACCGGCGTCAGGATCAGCGCAAAAATCATCAGGCTCGCCTGAACGGTATCGGTCCAGCTCACCGCCAGGAAACCGCCCACCAGCGTATAGAGAATGGTCGCCGCTGCACCCGCCCACAGAGCGGTCTGGTAACTCATACCAAAGGTGCTTTCAAACAGACGCGCACCGGCTACCACGCCTGAGGCGCAATAGATGGTGAAGAACACCAGGATCACAATGGCGGAGATCACGCGCAGGATTTTACTGTGGTCCTCAAAGCGGCTGGTAAAGAAGTCCGGCAGCGTCAGGGCGTTGTTGTGATGTTCAGTCTGAACCCGCAGGCGACCGGCCACGATTTTCCAGTTCAGCCAGGCACCGATCGTCAGGCCAATCGCAATCCAGCTTTCAGAGATACCGGAGATGAAGATCGCACCCGGTAAGCCCATCAGCAGCCAGCCGCTCATATCGGATGCACCGGCAGAGAGTGCCGTGACCACGCTACCCAGACTGCGGCCACCGAGGATGTAATCATCAAAGTTTTTGGTTGAGCGATAAGCCACAAACCCGATTAATACCATCCCAAGAATATAAACCAAAAAGGTCACCAGCATTGGTGTACTTACACTCATCTGTCTCTCCACTTATTATTTGATATCCCAGAGAAATCGCCAGCTACCCGCCTGCCGGAACGGGGCAAAGCGGGCCGATTTTCTTCGTCAGGGCGTCACTCATTTCCCAGCGGCGCGGTATCCTGCCGGAAAGGCGTTGTGCGCACAATGGATTTAACACAGGCGTTACAGTGATTTCACTAACCGTTTGTGAAAACGTGCTCATAGGTTGCACTCGCTCACAGTTATCCGGTTGCACCATCGTATTACCTGCCTGAAACCCGCTTTTCATCGGGTCTGCCAGACTGGCGAGGATCTTGCAGCAATATCCGTGCCGCATTGCGGGATTTAACAATCGTCGACGTTAAAAGGGTGTTAACTGGCTCACATTTAACACGGTTGCACAAAGTTGCAACTTAAGTGATAGTGCAGCCAACGCCGTATCGAACCACTATCAAGGAGCTCTGGAGTCATGGCTACAACCACCATGGGTGTAAAACTGGATGACGCGACACGCGAGCGCATCAAACTGGCTGCGCAGCGCATCGATCGCACGCCACACTGGCTGATTAAACAGGCGATCTTTAATTACCTGGGCCAGCTGGAAACCGGCGATACCGTGCCGGAGATCCCGCTTTCTGCCCAGGCGGCCGCGGAGTCCGACGACACCCAGCCAGAGGAGACGCACCAGCCGTTCCTTGATTTCGCAGAGCAGATTTTACCTCAGTCAGTGACCCGTTCAGCGGTGACCGCCGCATGGCGTCGTCCGGAGACTGATGCGGTGCCAATGATGCTGGAACAGGCACGTTTACCGGCGGCGCTGGCAGAGAAAACCCATCAGCTGGCTTACCAGCTTGCCGACAAGCTGCGGCACCAGAAAGGGGCAACCGGACGCGCGGGCATGGTGCAGAGCCTGCTGCAGGAGTTCTCACTCTCCTCCCATGAAGGTGTGGCGCTGATGTGTCTGGCTGAAGCGCTACTGCGTATTCCCGACAAGCCAACGCGCGATGCGCTGATCCGCGACAAGATCAGCAACGGCAACTGGCAGTCACATCTGGGACGCAGCCCGTCACTGTTTGTCAACGCGGCGACCTGGGGCCTGCTGTTCACCGGCCGCCTGGTCTCGACCCACAACGAGTCGAATCTCTCAAGCTCGCTTAACCGCATTATCGGTAAGGGTGGCGAACCGCTGATCCGCAAAGGCGTGGATATGGCGATGCGTCTTATGGGCGAGCAGTTCGTCACCGGTGAAACCATTGCCGAAGCGCTGGCTAACGCCCGCAAGCTGGAAGAGAAAGGCTTCCGCTACTCCTATGACATGCTGGGCGAAGCGGCCCTGACGGCAGGCGATGCCAAAGCCTATCTGCTCTCTTATCAGCAGGCGATCCATGCCATTGGTAAAGCGTCGAATGGTCGTGGCATCTATGAAGGTCCCGGCATCTCTATCAAGCTCTCAGCACTGCATCCCCGCTACAGCCGCGCGCAGTATGAGCGCGTGATGGAGGAGCTCTACCCTATTCTGAAATCGCTGACGCTGCTGGCCCGCTCCTATGACATCGGCATCAACATCGATGCAGAAGAGGCGGACCGGCTGGAACTGTCGCTGGATATGCTGGAGAAACTCTGTTTCGAGCCAGAGCTGGAAGGCTGGAACGGCATCGGTTTTGTGATTCAGGCCTACATGAAACGCTGTCCGTTTGTGATTGATGAGCTGATCGATCTGGCGCAGCGCAGCCGCCGTCGCCTGATGATTCGTCTGGTGAAAGGCGCGTACTGGGACAGCGAAATCAAGCGCGCCCAGATGGAAGGCCTTGAAGGCTATCCGGTCTACACCCGCAAGGTTTACACCGATATCTCTTATCTGGCCTGTGCCCGCAAACTGCTGGCCGTGCCAAGCCTGATCTATCCGCAGTTCGCTACCCATAATGCCCACACCCTGGCGGCGATTTATCAGCTGGCGGGCAACAACTACTATCCCGGTCAGTATGAGTTCCAGTGCCTGCACGGCATGGGCGAACCGCTCTATGAGCAGGTGGTCGGCAAAGTGGCGGACGGCAAACTTAACCGCCCCTGCCGTATCTATGCGCCGGTCGGTACCCATGAAACCCTTCTGGCCTATCTGGTGCGCCGCCTGTTAGAAAACGGGGCCAACACATCCTTTGTTAACCGCATTGCCGATACCTCGCTGCCGATTGATGAACTGGTGGCCGATCCGGTGAGCGCGGTGGAGAAGCTGGGTGCCAGCGAAGGTGCCATTGGTCTGCCGCATCCGAAAATCCCCCTGCCGCGCGATCTGTATGGCGATAACCGCGTCAACTCTGCGGGTCTGGATATGGCCAACGAACACCGTCTTGCCTCCCTCTCCAGCGCCCTGCTGAGCAGCGCCGCACAGCCCTGCCTGGCCGAGCCGATGATCGACGGTGAAGCGGGTGCCGGCGAGTTGCGCGACATTCTGAACCCGGCAGCGCCTGGCGACCGTGTAGGTCAGGTCCGTGAAGCCACAGAGCAGGAAGTTTCTGTGGCGCTGGATGCCGCGGTGAACAGCGGGCCAATCTGGTTTGCCACACCACCGCAGGAGCGTGCCGCCATTCTGGAACGCGCCGCACAGATCATGGAAGGCCAGATGCAGCAGCTGCTTGGCATCCTGGTGCGTGAAGCGGGCAAAACCTACAACAACGCCATCGCGGAAGTGCGCGAAGCGGTTGATTTCCTCTATTACTACGCCGGAATGGTGCGTGACGATTTCGACAACGAAACCCATCGTCCGCTGGGCCCGGTGGTCTGCATCAGTCCATGGAACTTCCCGCTGGCGATCTTTACCGGTCAGATTGCGGCTGCACTGGCAGCGGGCAACAGCGTGCTGGCCAAACCGGCCGAGCAGACACCGCTGATTGCCGCACAGGCGGTTCAGATCCTGCTGGATGCGGGTGTGCCGCCAGGCGTGCTGCAACTGCTGCCAGGCCAGGGTGAAACCGTTGGTGCACAGTTGACCGGTGACGTTCGGGTGCGTGGCGTGATGTTTACCGGTTCAACTGCGGTGGCGACACTGCTGCAGCGTAATCTGGCGGGTCGCCTTGACCAGCACGGTCGTCCTGTGCCGCTGATTGCTGAGACCGGCGGGATGAATGCGATGATCGTTGACTCTTCCGCGCTGACTGAGCAGGTGGTGATCGATATCGTCGCCTCTGCCTTCGACAGTGCCGGACAGCGCTGTTCTGCCCTGCGCCTGCTCTGCATTCAGGAAGATGTCGCCGACCATACCCTGAAGATGCTGCGCGGCGCGATGGCGGAGTGCCGCATGGGCAATCCGGAACGCTTCTCGACCGACATCGGTCCGGTCATTGATGCCGAAGCGAAAGCCAATATCGATCGCCATATTCAGGCGATGCGTAATAAAGGCTTCACGGTCTATCAGGCGGTGCAGGAAAACCCGCAGGACAGCAAAGAGTGGAATAGCGGTACCTTTGTTAAACCGACACTGATTGAGCTGGGCCAGGTCAGCGATCTGGATAAAGAGATTTTTGGCCCGGTGCTGCACGTGGTGCGTTTCACTCGCAATAACCTGCCGCAGCTGGTTGAGCAGATCAATGCGTCTGGCTATGGCCTGACGCTGGGCGTACATACCCGCATCGACGAAACGATTGCACAGGTTACGGCGAACGCCCGAGTCGGCAATCTCTACGTCAACCGCAATATGGTGGGCGCGGTGGTCGGCGTACAGCCGTTTGGTGGCGAGGGCTTATCCGGTACCGGTCCGAAAGCGGGCGGTCCGCTCTATCTTTACCGCTTGCTGGCGCATCGTCCGGATAGTGCGCTGCGTCTGACTTTTGATCGTCAGGATGCAGAACGCCCGGCGGACAGCACGCTGCGTCAGTCACTGCTGGCACCGCATCTGGCACTCAGCAACTGGGCTAAGAATAAGCCTGAACTGGCTGAACTCTGCCAGCACTATGGCGATCTGGCCCAGGCGGGCGTGGTCCGTCTGCTGCCTGGCCCGACAGGCGAGCGCAATACCTTCTCGCTGTTGCCGCGTGATCAGGTGCTCTGTCTGGCTGATAACGAGCAGGATGCGTTAATCCAGCTGGCCGCGGTGACCAGCGTCGGCAGTAAAGCATTGTGGCAGGATGATGAGCTGCATCGCGCCCTGCTGGCCTCGCTGCCGGATGCAGTGAAAGCGCGCATCACGCTGGCGCGTGACCCGTTAGCAGCAGAGTTTGATGCAGTGATCTATCACGGCGATGCCGATCAGCTGCGTACCCTGTGTGAACAGATTGCCGCACGTGAAGGTGCGATTGTGTCGGTGCAGGGCTTTGCCCGCGGCGAGACCAATCTGCTGCTGGAACGTCTGCTGATTGAGCGTTCGCTGAGTGTGAATACCGCTGCGGCAGGCGGTAATGCGAGCCTGATGACCATAGGGTAAGGGGCGTTCGCGGGATTGTTCGCTGCGCGAACGGGCTGAGGTGCGGTGCTGAAGCTGGGATGGTTCGCTGCGCGAACGGGCTATGAGAAGGTTTCGTTCGCCTGGTAAGCCAGGCAGTTTCAGATTCGCCTCTGCAGGCGACCGACAAGGGGGCGCCAGTCGCCGCGCCCCCTTGACCCCGGGCTCCGGCCTGCTTCACCGCCGCTTCGCGGTTCCTTCACTACTTCAGGATTTCTCACGGACCAGCGGGACGCGCCATCCCTGGCGCGAGCCCGCCTCTTCGCGACATCCCTGTCGCTCGTCCTGAAATCCCTCATCCGCTCAGCGGTTCTGACGGCCTCCCCACCCCCTCGCTGTTATCTTTTCTTTTTATGTTGGGTTCGCTGTCGCTGTGAGTTTGGGATTGCCTCTGACTTTCGGCTCAGCAGACCGAATGTTATTCAACCTACCCGCTGTTATCTCTTCTTGTTATGTCGGGTACTTTATCGCTGTGGGTTTTTGGGATTGTCTTTGCTATCGGGTCGTCAGACAGAATGGCATTCAACCCTAACCGCTGTTATCTCGTTTTCAGGTCACTAAGAGTGTTGCGGTGAGATTCCGGAATTGAGACTGGCTTTCGGGTCACCAGACAACGCTGCACTAAAGAAAACACAAAGAAATCACCGGCAGGGGTTTCCCAGAGGCGTCCGAAGCGCTGAGGAACAACCGGAGGCCAGGATGAGCCGACAGGACGTCGGCGAAAGGACGGTACGAGCCAGGGATGGCGAGTCCGGACGGTCCGTCGGCCGCAGGGCGTGACGAGGGCACCCCGCTACGCGGGGCGCGCAGGCAGCCGGACGCCGGGATTGTTAAGGGGCGGGCGTCCGCCCCTTGACGCGTCCGCCTGCACAGGCAACCTGAAACTCCCCATCGCCTGGCGGGCGTAACCCTCTCAGCGCTAACGCGCGGCTAAGTGAACTAAGACGCCCCATCGCCTTGCAGGCGAAACCGCTCAGTGCAAGCCCGCTACAAAGCGAAACCTTATGAATCTTTTCCCGCTTTCAGCGGCCGGAGCCCAGCCAGTCCGGGTGACAAACCCACCGGCAGGGGGTTTCCCAGAGGCGTCCGCAGCGCTGAGGAACAACCGGAGGCCAGGATGAGCCGACAGGACGTCGGCGAAAGGACGGCACGAGCCAGGGATGGCGAGTCCGGACGGTCCGTCGGCCGCAGGGCGTGACGAAGGCACCCCGCACAGCGGGGCGCGCAGGCAGCCGGACGCCGGGATTGTTAAGGGGCGGGCGTCCGCCCCTTGACGCGTCCGCCTGCTCAGGCAACCTGAAACTCCTCATCGCCTGGCGGGCGTAACCCGCTCAGTGCAAGCCCGCTGCAAAGCGTAACTTCCCCGCTGCTAAGCGTAACTTACCCACCGCTCGCGCCGCCAGGCGCCCTTTTCATTAACGTCGGGAACACAAACAGCGACTGCCCGACTCCGCGATTGGTCAGCGACCAGATTGCCACTGAACAGAGCGAGCAGAGACCCACGATGGCCACCGGATAGAAACAGGCCCAGAGAAACGAAAACCACGCCTGCTCGAACAGATGATGCCGCTGCGCGAACAGAATCGCAGACATACCAAAGAACTCGATAAAAATACGGTGGATGACGTAAATCTGCAGCGTATTGCGGCCAACCCAGTTGAGATAGCGCATGCTGAAGTGCTGATTCAGCCAGCGACAGGCCGCGATACTGAATAACACCGCCAGTACACACAGGAACAGACTCTTATCCAGACCGAATAGCACATGAATCCCGGCGGCTGCCGCCAGTAGCGCCCAGGGCATCAGATTTTCCCGCCGCCATTCACTCAGGCGCAGCATCGTCTGGCTCCAGAATGCCCCTAACAGGAAGAACACAAAATATTGGGCCAGGCTCTGTGGTCCCCAGAACGGGATCACTTTTTCTGCCGCCAGATAATTCAGCAGGATCGCCACCGCCACCAGGGCCAGCTTATATTGACGGAAAACTTTGGCACAGAGGAAATAGAGTCCCAGCCCATACAGATACCACGAGGTGCTCATAGCCATAAAGGTCAGCTTGAGAAACTCGAATAGCGAACCCGCATAGGCGGCATTAAGGTTCTGCGAAATACGCTGGCCGGTAATTTCAGTAGAGATACCGATAATTGACCACCACTGAATAAACCCCCACAGAATATAGAGATAAAAAAGATTGGTGATGCGACTGGTAAATACCTGCTTCCAGGGCCGGTTCAGAATGCCATTGGTCGCCAGTAATCCCGAGACAAAGAAGAAGGCGGGCATGCGCAGCGGCGACAGTACCGTATTAAACTGTATCCATATTTCGGCGGGGATCCATCCGGCAGAGAGATATTTCATCGTCCCTTCAAAGCCGGGTAAAACCGTGTGGTACAGGACCACCAGTAATATGCAGGCGCCCTTCAGGGTATCTACCCACAATATCTGATCTGACTTAGTCTGGTTCATTCAATGACTCCTGCTGTGTAGGTCAGAATGCTGGAAAGTAAAAGCGAGGAAATCAGTATTGCTTTTATGATTATCCGGCAATTATTCGCCATTGAACCGGTGATGAATGTAGCGAAACTCTTAAAAGCCGCTGAGTGGCCCTGTTACCACAGTTATTTACTCAGCAGAACGTTTCCTTACACTTATTAATATCGACGCAACACACTAATTAGCAGTGCCGCAGCCTGTTTAAAGGATAATGTTGCTTCATAATCCAGAAAATATAATTAAGAGAAAGTGGCAACGGGAAAAGCCAATATATCCCCGATGAAAAGAAAAGATTTGTCAGATGTGCCAAAAGGTTTAACAGCGGCAGAGTTATTTATGATACTGCGCCTGTTAATAACGTGACCATAGCCATTTGCAGCTTAAAAAATGAGGGTTTTAAACAGGTTAAAACTGCCTTCCTGGGAAGGCAGTGTGGATTACTGATTCAGAAATTTATCAAGGAACTGACGGGTGCGCGGCTGTTGAGGGTTACTGAACAACGCTTTCGCTTCGCCCTGCTCCACAATGCGCCCCTGATCCATAAAAATGGCGCGGTCAGCCACATCGCGGGCAAAGCTCATCTCATGCGTGACGATGACCATGGTGCGTTTCTCTTCGGCCAGCGCGCGAATGGTGCTGAGCACCTCGCCCACCAGCTCCGGATCCAGCGCCGAGGTCGGTTCATCGAACAGGATCACTTCCGGCCGCATCGCCAGCGCACGCGCAATCGCCACGCGCTGTTGCTGCCCGCCCGACAGACGGCGCGGATAGCTCTCTTCTTTGCCGTGCAGCCCGACCTTCTCCAGCAGCGTGCGGGCGCGGGCTACCGCATCCGCTTTCGCTTCGCCTTTGACGATAACCGGCCCTTCAATAATGTTCTCCATCACTGAACGATGCGGAAACAGATTGAAGTTCTGGAAGACAAACCCGACCTGCTGACGCAGACGACGCACCTGCTCTTTCTGCTTACTCTGTGCCAGCGCCGCATCAACGGTAATCTCTCCAACCCGGATGGTGCCGCTATCCGGCACTTCCAGCAGATTGATACTGCGCAGCAGCGTGGTTTTACCTGATCCGCTGGGGCCGATAATGGCCACCACTTCACCGGCGGCCACATCAAGGTCGATGTCGTGCAGCACCGTCTGGCCGTTAAAAGACTTCACCAGCTTTCTGACTTCGATGGCGCTCATTTCGACTCCGAATCCTGACGATTAACATGCTGTTCAAGCCGGTTCTGCAACGCAGATAACACCGTTGCCATCACCCAGTAGATCAGCGAGGCTGCCAGATACATGGTAAAGACTTCCAGCGTGCGTGAGGTGATCAACTGCGCCTGACGGAACAGCTCCGGTACCTGAATGGTCGCCGCCAGCGAGGTATCTTTTACCAGGCTGATAAAGCTGTTGCCCAGCGGGGGCAGCGCGGTGCGGGCTGCCTGTGGCAGGATCACCCGGCGCAGGGTTTGCCAGCGCGTCATGCCGATACTTGCCGCCGCTTCCCACTGCCCGCGCTCAATCGATGAAATCGCGCCACGCAGTGACTCTGAGGCATAGGCTGCGGTATTCAGGGAAAGACCAATCATCGCAGAGGGGATCGGATCCAGTTCAATGCCAAACTGCGGCAGGCCGTAATAGATCATAAACAGCTGGGCGATCAGCGGCGTGCCACGAAAGATCGAGACATAGATTCGCGCCAGCCAGCGAACCGGCCAGAAGCGCGACAGACGCATCAGCGCCAGAATAAAGCCCAGCAGCAGGCCAAAGAACATGCCGCCGATGCTGAGCTGCAGCGTAAACAGCGCGCCTTTTAATAAAAAAGGTGCTGAATCCAGCACCAGTTGAAGACTTTCCTGCATTATTTCGTCACGTCCGCGCCAAACCATTTCTGAGACAGCTTGCTCAGCGAGCCATCTTTCTGCATGTCAGCAATGGCCTGGTCGATCGCTTTCAGCAGATCGTCGTTGCCTTTACGTACCGCCACGCCCGATTCCTGACGGGAGAACGCATCACCCGCGACCGCCATGGTATCGCCCGTTTTCTTCACCAGATCCAGCGCAGCCAGACGGTCAACCAGAATGGCATTCAGACGGCCAGAACGCAGATCCTGATATTTGGTCGGGTCATCATCATAGGTACGGATGTCCACGCCCTTCACATTCTCACGCAGCCACTGCTCGTAGTTGGTGCCCAGACCGACGCCCACTTTTTTACCGGCCAGGTCAGCAGGTTTGGTGATGGTGTTCGCATTGGCTTTCATGGTCAGCGCCTGAATGCCGGAGACCGTGTATGGCGTGGAGAAGTCATACTTCTTCTTACGCTCATCAGAGATGGTGACCTGGTTGATGACCACATCGATGCGCTTCGCGTCGAGTGAGGCCAGCATGCCGTCCCACTTGGTCGGTTTCAGGCTCGCCTTGACGCCCATGTGCTGTGCCAGCTGTTCCGCGAATTCCACTTCAAAGCCGGTCAGCTTGCCCTTTTCATCCTGGAAGCTGAATGGCGGATAGGTGCCTTCCAGACCCACCAGCAGCGTGCCGCGCTCTTTAATTTTGTTGAGCAGATTTTCCGCTGCAAAGGTTTTAACGTTGACGCCAGCAATCAGCGCCACGGCCATGACGCCCATCATCATCTGACGACCTGCACGAGAAAAGGACATATTCACCCCATTATTGACAGTATTGTGTGTGTGTTCTTATAAGGGCAGCACGGCTTGTCGCTGCCAGTCCAGTAGGATAACCCACGGAGTATAAACTGTTTTATTCGCTTGTCTCAGACCGAAGGATGATAAGCAAATAACGCCGGTGCGCCACCCGTATGAATAAACAGCAACGGACCTTCACGGCGGAAACGATTCTGGCTGACGCCGTCCAGCAGTCCGGCCATTGCCTTGCCGGTGTAGACCGGATCCAGCAGGATCCCTTCCAGCCGCGCCAGCAGTTTCACCGCAGCCATGCCTTCATCATTGGGTTCGCCGTAGCGCGGCGCAAAGTAGTCATCCCACAGGGTAATCGGTGCCTTAGCCTGCACTTCCAGCGTCTCCGCCAGCGACTGACGCAGCCGCTCCACCAGCGGCAACTGCGCCTCAACCTGGCGTGAAACGGTGACGCCCACCAGCTCGGTCTCCGGCAGCAGATGCTCCAGACCCACCGCCAGTCCGGCATGGGTACCGGCACTGCCCGAGGCCACGACCACGGCGGCGAAATCGACCACGCCTTCGCTCTGATGAGCAATCTCCTGCGCGCACTCTACATAGCCTAGTGCACCCAGCGCATTTGAGCCGCCGACCGGCACGATGTAAGGACGATAACCCTGGGCTTCCAGACGCGTGGCCTGTTCAGCCAGCTGTTCCGCCGGGTTATTCAGCGCATCCACCATGATCACTTCAGCGTCCATCAGATCCAGCAACAGTCGGTTGCCGTTGCTCAGGTAGTTTTCTGCGTGGGTGCCAATCGGGTTTTCCAGCAATGCCACGCACTTCAGGCCAAGCCGGGCCGCGACTGCCGCCGTCTGACGCACATGATTGGACTGGATAGCGCCCGCGGTCAGCAGCACATCGGCGCCTTCACGCAGCGCGTCCGCCGCCAGAAATTCCAGCTTGCGCAGCTTATTGCCGCCCATCGCCACCGGCGTGAAATCATCGCGTTTAATAAAAATATCGCGACCCAGGTAGTCAGAGAGCCGTGGCAGATGTTCTAACGGCGTGGGTGCACCCAGCAGTTCAAGACGTGGGAATTGGTGTAACAGATGTAAAGACAATGCTGCCTCCGTTCGGGCATTCAATTTATCCTTACAGTGTTGCAGAAGATGCGAAAAGGATCACCCTGATTCAGGTGTCAGCAGATGCGGTGAGACAGATGTGTAGTGAAAGTTGCAGGAGAAAGAAGCGCCGTGCTCCCCCTTCCCTTCTACCCGGCTGGCGGGCAAAAGGGGAACGTGCCGCAGGCACGCGGGGGAGCAATCGGTGCAGATCAGGGTTAACCCTGCTGCCAGCCTAAGAACTGATCGTACTTGCGCAGCGCGATGCGGTAATTGTTATTACCGGCATCGGGCAGATCGCTTTCCAGACACTGATGCCAGCTATTTCCCTGAAGCCTGTCGGCCGGGAAATTTCTGGCTTTCAGCATCTCATCCAGACGACGCAGCCGCACCACATATTCACGAATCGTGCTGGGGCTCATCTCTGTCTGTTCAAACAGATACTGTTTAAACGCCATTATGTCGAAGTAATTAGGATGGGTATTACAAAAAATATCACTGCAAAAACGACAAAGCGCGGTCAGTTCGGGCTGAAGTTTCAGCCACAGCTGCTCATCAATCATCTGGTCCATCCGAGCGATGGCCTCTTTATTGATGATCTGGCCACGAAAAACGAGCGCCATTCGATCTAATACCTTGCCACAGTGTGAACAGTTGCTCTGGCTGTGTTTATAGTCTTTAAGATAACGACTTAACGGTCTGGCCTTGGTCTTGGCTCCCATTACTGAGTCCCCGGTTTCTTATAATTTTGAATCGCCAGGAACTGATACTGCTAGCGCGCTCCCGCAAGTCGGGCACGCAGGCGTTTAATCGCCTGACTGTGCAGCTGGCTGACACGGGATTCACCCACATCAAGTACCGCGCCAATCTCTTTCAGGTTCAGTTCTTCCTGGTAGTACAGTGTCAGCACCATCTTTTCACGATCGGGTAACGCTTCGATCGCTTCAATGACGCGCTCACGCAGACTCCCTTCAAGCAACTGATGAAGTGGATTAGCCTCTTCATGGCCTTCCGTCACCAGCTCCGCGCTGTCGCCGTGCTCTTCCCGATACTCGTCGTAGGAGAAAAGTTGACTGTTGTTGGTGTCCAGCAGGATCTGCCGGTACTCCTCCATGGAAACATTCAGCTGCTGCGCCACTTCCTGCTCAGAGGCAGAACGCCCCAGCGACTGTTCCACTCTGTGCATTGCTCCGGCCACCTCGCGTGCATTACGACGCACACTGCGCGGTGCCCAGTCCCGACTGCGAAGCTCGTCGAGCATGGCGCCACGAATACGCTGCACGGCATAGGTGGTAAAGGCTGTACCCTGGAGCGCGTCATAACGCTCTACGGCATTTAACAGCCCTATCCCACCCGCCTGCAGCAAGTCGTCAAGCTCAACACTGGCCGGCAGGCGAACCTGCAGACGCAACGCTTCATGGCGCACCAGCGGCACGTAGCGCTGCCAGAGCGAATGCTTGTCCATCACGCCTTCGGCGGTATAGAAATCGTTCACGTTGACTACCCTGCGTTAATGAAGTTATCGGCATGATTATCCAATTCTGTAGCGTTTTCGATTGGCTGAATAGGCGGGGTAAAACGAGGCTATTTCATTTTTGTTACCTCAGAGTGCAGATCCTTCTGCACTCTTCAGTGAAGATTAACGACGGGCACGCAGCCGTTGCCGGGTGGCGGGCGGCACTGCCGCCCACAGGCTGCAGACGCGACCTTCCAGTTCCTGATACCAGGGCGCCAGATGCTGCTGCGCCTCCTCGCCAGGATGCACCAGAATCTCGCCCGATTCACCATCAATGCTAATCAGTCGGTTAATAAACAGCCGCTGCAAATCACTGCGTAAAAACAGGCCGTTATCGATGCTGTTATCTGCCAGTACACCGTCATCCCCTTCCTGCGTGTCGATATGGCAGGCTTCCACCCATGGCCAGTTATGCCGTTCGGTCAGCTCGGTACCGGTCATCACACAGGCGCCGTAGCGGGCTTTGACACCGGCGCTGAATTCCGCCTGGCTGGCGCGCTGCAGCACCCGGGCTTTAACACGACGCCCGACCTCAGTTCCCGGCATCACCGCCGCCGGGACTTTGTGCTGCGGCGTACTCAGCACCACGATGAACTGAATGCGCTGCGACTGCGGAAAACAGGGATCCGCCTGTGGATTGAAGAGCTGCCAGTAAGCGTCTTCATCATCCTGATGCATCAGCACCAGTTTGTAGCCGCGACTGTTCAGCAGATTCTGTGCCGTGGCGGATTGCGGATCGATCATCGCGAAGACCTGGCTGCTGCCCATCACCTTCCACAGGTTGTCGCGCTTTTCGCTATCGCTGCGACGGAAATAGAGGAAGGAGAGATTCTGCTTAAGATAGTGCTCAAAGCGACGCAGGTAATTTTTACGTTCGTTGTCATGGGAGATGAACAGCAGATCCTCCAGCGGGCTGTTGCTCTCTTCCTGCGCGAACACCGCACGGATTTTCAGCGTGCGCAGCCCGGTTGACGGACTCAGCAAGGCGCGCGCCGTCAGCTCTTTATCATCAGGGTATTGCAGAGCATAACGCCGGGCGATCTCTTCAAAGGTCAGCCGCTCACCCGGTAACAGGTCATAATTGAAGCGCATAGACACTCCACAAAGTGAAAATCATTAATGATATTGTTCTGTAGAGGGTTATCGGCAGGCTGAGGGGGAACTGTAACGGGTCAGGGGATCATCATTACCTGGCTAATATAAGCCATGAGCTGCGAAAAATCATGAGCAGGATGAATACGCTAACGTACCCACCCTCCTCTTTTAATGAACTTTACGGGTCAGCCATGCGGGCAGTTCACCTGGCTGATAAATCCACTCTGCATTAACTTCATGATAGATATTTTCACCCAGGCTGCGTAACAAAAGGGGATTACTGATCATTTTGTTGATCATAAATCGCCACTGCGACGTTTTATTTTTAATGCGCTCAACGCTCATTATCTCTTTATAAGCATCATGATCGCTGGCAAGCACCGGGTAACCACAGGCACCTAACTGTGCAATAACCCGATGCCCTTCCGCCTGATTCAGTAAAGAATCTGAAAGGGGGGCAAGTGCAAGATTTAACCTGAGCGACTGAAACATCTCCGGCAATCTGTTTTGCGGCACTTTACGATGATATTCATGAATAGCCGTTTTCCATGCGTCAGGACAGGCACCGTAAATAATCCAGCAGATATCTTCACTCATCTCTTTGATAAGCACCTCAATATGTCGCCAGTCTTCCGGTAGCAGATCCGACAGCACGATACCCACTCTGGGCTTATCGTGATTTTCGGGCGGAACCGGGCGGGCCCGGATTAAATGCTGCCAGTCTGTACCGAGTTTGTCAGCCTGAAGGACTACATTTTTGTGGCTGAACAATTTCAGCGCAGCGGTGTTTCTCACTACCAGTAGGTCAGTGTTCCGCAGGATCTCATCACGACCATACGCAGGACGGTTCACGCTGAACGACGCCCGGGTCGCCTCAACAATAAAACGGGTGTCAGGGAAAAGATGTCTGTTTCTGAACAGCCGCCCGTTTTTATGGGCAATGACATCGCTCAGAACAACACAAGCAGGCTTCATTCTGTAAAGCTCAGCAACAGATAAATGCTGACACATTAAGTTATGTATGCCATTACCAGCTTGCGAAACTGACAGCGAGCGTTCTTTAACGCGCTGCACTTCCGTAGAGTCTTCGGCATTAAATAAAAATAACACATCAGGTTTTAAACCCTGCCGTGCTGCTATCAGCGAACGATTATTCTCCCGGACTAAATGCTCACCTTTCCAGGAGAGGTTAGGATTAACAACAGGATCGCGGGATAAGCGGTCGATCCATTTTTCATAAAAGAGAGAATCAACAGGGATGCGTTCTGCGTCAGAAACGATGTCATCGCAGCATATCCGCGACTGAGGCACCGCTAATATTACCGTTTCTTTGTCAGACGCCCTCAGCAGCAGATCGCTGATCGCCTCATTTATCGTCGGGAAGTGTTCATCCAGTCCTCCCGCCTCATGGCACGCCGCGGTTCTTAGCATGATACATTCACTGCTGAGTAGTAAATGTTGTCGGGGAACGCTCAATTCCGGTGCGTACATCCCGTTCAGCGGGTCCGCTGTGCAGGACGGACTGTAGCAGCAGCGCATATCTCCTTCCAGCACGCCTGGGGAATAGAGATAGCTGCGTTTATCTGTTAAAAAGGGTGCGCAGGCTAAAAGTTCAGGTCGGCTGCAGTGATTCAATAAGGCGTTAAGCCACAATTTATTGTTAAAATAAATCCCGCATGAAAGATAAAGCGTAAAATCGCCTCTTGCCTCTGATAGAGCATAATTCAGCGCACTAACGATATTGATTTTTTCCTGAACAAAATAGACTCTGAAGACATCCTCATTGATATCAGACAGTGAGGATAGCCATGATCTGACGTTCTCGTCCGCTGAATAGTTATCAATGAAAATAATTTCGTAGTCAATTTCGGCGACGGTATCCACAAAGGTCGACAGAAGCCGCTTAACATTAAGAATTTCATCTTCTACGACAATGATGACGGTAAGCTTTTTAATGTCTGACGCATTAAAATCTATATTAAAAGCATTATTCTTTCTTTCAATCAGCGCATTGCTGCATCCTCTAAGGGTCAGATGCTCTGCCAGCAAAGATTGCTTCAACAGGTGATTGTCATTTTCTGTTAATGATAACGCCAGTAAAGGTAGCGGGACATGCTGAATATCAGCGCTAAGCCCTGCATTAACCAACTGCAACATAAAATCCATCTCTACAGTCTGGTGTGAGATGTCGCGCGATTTAATGACCTCTATGCATAATTCACGTCTGAAGAAAGCCCCCCTGGTAAAGCGTTCCGGTAGCGCTAAAAAGTAATCCAGATCGAAATCAGGCAGAAAATGTGACTCAATGATTTCTTCCTTATGCAAGACGATCCTGTCTGAATAAAATGCCAAGGATGTACATATTTTTTCCCTGAAAACAGAGAGTCCAGAGAATATATCCGGGTAAATCCGATCACCGGCACGCAGGAAAAGTATCCATTCATTCTGGTCTTCAACAAGCAGGTGACTCAGCCAGCGGCTGAAATTTTCCGGTTTAAGGCTCTCATCGTCTGTTGCCACAACCGAGTGGATCTGAATATCCACGCCCAGCGTATGAAGCAAGGAGAGTGTTGTGTCGAGTGCCTGCGGTGATTTTTTGTCATCCACAACCACAACGCTGAGAGATAAAGCGCCACTCGTTCCGGCCAGAGATCGTTCAGGCACGGGATAGCGGACCAGCCAGTTTTCCGTTGCTACGAACTTCTCTTCACTTTTCTTCTGTGCAGCCTTCTGCGTTTTACTGAAAAAATGCATAAGTTGCTGTGAGAAATTTGCTTCAAACGTTCTCATATGGTCACGGACTTTATAAAGCCCGGAACGCGTGCGCTGCAATTCTGCAGGGTCGTCACTAAAGCAAACGCCCGCCCCGCCCATATCGCGAATCGACGCGTCAGAGATTGCGAGTTTTTCATAACCCCGGGCGACCAAAGAAACTACAGGCACCCCGCACAGCGCGGCCAGGTTGCAGGTACCGGACCATTCGAAGGTATACATCACGGTGGCTGACTTTAAAATCTCTGCCAGTTCCGCCAGAGGGCGAGGATTTCTAACAGAAATAATAGTGATATCGTCCGGAAAGGCAGAAAAATCAACTTTCTCTTCGGGTACCCGATTGAGATAAAGCAATTTTGTCGTTTTTTCTCTGCCGTCATCCGAGAACATCTCTAAATCCGGGCCTACCATCGTTAAAAAATCAACGTGGGGCTCTTTGACAATCAGCTGAGAGCTATACCAGAAAAAGAGATCTTCTTCTGTTTCATTGAGACGATTACCATTGAGCAGTGCTTCATGATTTAACATGTAACGTACGCAGACTTCGGCGTTAATTGGATTGCCTGAATAGATTTCAGAATAAACCGCGACGGGGATCAGCTCTGCTTTTTTATGCTCATTATAAATTCCCACATCCAGTATGGGCGTATTCCAGGCAGGATTGATGATATCGCAGCTTACCATCCACGCGTGGCCGCCATGCAGATTGATCTGGTGGCAAAGTTTGTGCAAAGCCTGAATACCCCCGGATGACTCCCGATAGTCAGGTGAATAAATATAATAAGGGTGCTTCAATTCAGACATTGCCACTCCTGCCTGCTACATTAGTGAAATTACTCAACCGATATGCGCTATCTATTCGCAGGTTATCGACAAGTCAGACCCGATAGCCTGAAAAGTTAATTCTGGGAAAGGGATCAAGGCTGCCACGCTTTTGCCCATAAGCGCAGGTTTTCACCTGTCAGCATCCAGTTGCGTCGGATCTCAGCCTGCAATTCCATACCCATTTTTGCGCTCGCATCTTGATCAGCGAGGTGCATCCGAATAGCATCCCGCCAGTCAATGAACCGGTTATTAACTCGGGTAACCGGAAGATTGTCATCCCGATAACATGCAACGTTACTGCAAATAACCGGTACGCCACAGGCACCATATTCCAGTAATCTCAGATTACTTTTGCAGGCGTTAAAGATATTGTCTTCAACCGGGGCCAGCGCCAGATCGAGATTTAACGACGCAAGCGCGGCAGGATAAAGGCTCAGGTCAACGCCAGTGTGGATTTCATGCACATAAGGCCGGAGTTTATCCGGACACATCCCCATAAAGACCCATTCTACGTCATTCGAGAATTCCCGAACGATATCGAAAATCATTTCAAGATCACCGCGATGGCTTACTCCACCGGCCCAGCCAACACGTGGTTTTTTCCCCTGCTGACGCAGTGATCGAAGGCTGCCCCATGCCTCTGAAGGAAGGCGATTTTTCATCACAACGATATCCGGATGCATATCACGCAACGCGTCGGCCAGTGGTGCGGTAGAAACCACAAAGCGGTCAAAAAAGCTCAGGCTTTTACGTATTAATTTTGCCGTCTCCTGCTTATAAACGTGACGGCCATGATGTTTCATGGGCAGATTGATGATGTAATCGTCCAGCTCAAACACTTTAAATACGTTGTGAAGTTTACTAACCCGCTCCATCCAGTTATGAAATGCCGGCGCATACCGGCGCTGGATAATCAGACTATCGGGTCTGAACTGCCCCATTTCACTCAATGTCAGCAGTGTCATGCCGCTTTTTCCCTGAGCAACGCCTTCCGCTATCATCGCCTCAAGCGGTTTAGTAATACGGTAATGTCCGCAACCGTAAATATCGGCATTATGCGCAAGAAAAGTGGGCAGATTTTCTGCTCTGACCGGCAGCCAGTTAACATCGTCATTTCGTAGTTCGAAGTGACGACTTCGCATTGAAAGGTTGGGGTTATACGCAGGATCACTGGCGACAACCGGCATCCATTCAGCATAAATTTTGTCTTCTTCCAGCTGTTTTAATTTACTGGACGTCTGTACGGTTTCATCCGGGAACGGGCTGGTGCGTGCTGCAGGACGATGAAGGCGGGCATAAGGTGTCCAGACCGTCAGATAGCCCTGCTCCCGTGCCTTCAGACAAAGATCAACGTCAGCATATAAACGCTTGTCCTGATCAAATCCACCCAGCTCGTCGAATACCGATTTACGCATCAGCACCAGATCACCCGAAACGGCACTGTAGTTCTGATCGACATTCATGCGCCCCAGATAGTTGGCGTCTTTGTCATCATTCCCCCTGAAGACTTCACCCACTGCACCGTTTACACCCAGGACGTAACCCGCATGCCTGATCTTATTGTCAGATGAGAGATGCTTTCCCCCCACAGCAAAGACTTCGGGTCGTAGTCCATGATTCAGGAGATTATCGAGCCATTCACCGTCGGTGACCGCCATTTCACAATGCATGAAAAGCAGATAGTCTCCTGTGGCCTGTTCAGCGGCGAGATTAGCCATAGCACTGTGGCTGAATGCGCCATTAAAGCTGGCCGTTTTTATGCGGACAGGATCAACTTTTGCGATATCTGACAACCATTTGTCCCGCTCAGGCGTACCCTGGTTATCAGAGATGATGATCAACTCGTACTGGTGCCTGGTGGTTTTTTCCAGCACGGTCGTGACGCAACTAATCAGCGAGGCGAGATCCCAGTTAGCCAGAATGATGATTGAAACAACCGGCTTATCGGGATGGTTGTATCGTAAACGGTAATTGAAGAATTTATCTAATGCCGCTCGTCCATCCGGGTAGCCGCGGTTATGCAAATGCCGCTCAATGATCGCCACATCTTCAAGGATATCTCTGCTTTTCAGATGGCCTGTTAACAACGGCTCTGTGAGGTGACCGATACCCTCAAACCCCTGCGATTCAATCAACTTAACGATGAGATCAAACTCTGCTGAATTGGGATAATTGGCATCCAGTCCTTCCGCCGCTAACAGCAGCTCTCGCCGGAATAACCAGTGTTGCGCCATCGTTTTGGGCGAACTGAGCAGTAAATCAAGATTAAAATCGGGCCTGAAAGCGGCACCGAGTGGTGCATTATCGATATAAAAAAATTCATCCGCATACAATGCTAAATAATGGTTTTGAACGAGTAGCATTTTGCTCAATGCGATCATACCGGAGGAATGCAGAATAGTAGTCGCTTCAAGAAACATGACCCAATGGTTTTCACGTTCATGGATGATTTGATTGATGACACTGATTAGGCTCTGCTCTGTTGCGGCATAGCATTCAGCATCCGTATCAGGCGCTACGTCGAGGGCAACGATAACCGGTACAAACCGGATGCCCACTCTCGCTGTCTGGCCGATCGATTTTAAAAGTGTATCCAGACCGGTGACGGTCTCTTCTGTAACAGTAATCACGATCAGCACGCTGACGGGATGCGTGTGCGCCGCGGCAAGATCCACCAACATATTATGCTGCAACGGATTCAGGGTGCGTGAAGCTCTCCACGTCGCGAGCGTGTCTAAGGTAAAGTTCTTTTGCTGCTCTTCAGTAAGATTTTTAAGGCCAAACAGCTCAGGTCGATTCGTGGAAGCTACGCGCGCCAGATGTGGCTCATGGTCGACATCATTAAACCAGCTTTCGTCACGTATCTTTTTATATAACACCTCTCGCCCGTCTCTGAAAATATCGTTACCTTCACGCTGATGAGGCTGAAATTCCACATCTGAAGCACGAATGCTACACAGCGGCTTGGCAAACCAGAGAAGGTGACTGTGCCTCAATAAATCGTGAAAAATAACCAGCGCCGGAACCGCCTGCAATGCCGGATCTCCGGTGGTGAGCAGTGAGTGATCGATAAGGCTGCTGGTAAGATCTTCGCGGTAAAACAGCGCGGCGGTCATTTCTCCCGGCAGACTGTACGCTTTCAGTGTCTGATTACGCAGAAAATCCTGGCCGTTGATAATGCTGTTTTCACTGTTCAGTGCCGATGTTGAGATAAGCTCAGGCAGCACTTCACCCTGTGGACCTACCCGCTCCCGACGGGAGACCGCCACACGGCACTCAGGATGTGCAATCAGGCCGGAGACTAACGTAGAGACGCAGACAGGTTTCAGGAGATCGGCATCTGACAGGAATTTAATATATTTTCCGCGCGCTGCGCTAACGGCAGCCTGATAAGCCGGTACCGTCCCGTCATCGATTTTTAAATAGCGTAGAAGATGGCCGTATCGGACAAGATAACCCTGTAGCTTCTTATGAACAAAAGAAGCGTCACTGTAATCAGCCACAATGATTTCAATATGTGGGTAATCCTGACTGAGCGCGCTATCGAGAGCGTTAGTGAACCAGGCGGAAACGCGTGCGGTAATAATGATGCTGACAAGATCATGTTGAGCCATTTTACTCTCTCTCACTGACTCCTCTTAGTCACGAACGACTGAGAGCAGCGCATATTTTGCTTTAGCTTAATCTTTGCGCCTGAGTTCAATCGGAGAAGTAAAACAGTAAACAGGGCCTAATCTGCCAGAACGGCTTCACCGTTCAGATTTTGAGCCAAAAAAAAACCCCGCCGAGGCGGGGTTTTTACGTTGATTCAGAGAGAATCGATTAGCCCTGCAGCAGAGACAGAACCTGCTGTGGAACCTGGTTAGCTTTCGCCAACACTGAGTTACCAGCCTGCTGTACGATCTGCGCTTTAGACATGTTTGAAACTTCAGTTGCGTAGTCAGCATCCTGAATACGAGACTGTGCAGCTGACAGGTTAGTGGTGGTGTTGCTCAGGTTAGTCACGGCTGAGTTAAGACGGTTCTGAATCGCACCCAGTGAAGAACGGAACTTATCCACGCTTGCAATCGCTTCATCCAGTTTAGCCAGTGGATTAGCTGATGCGCCAGAGGTCAGGCTGGACAGGCTCATGTTAGTGGTGTCGAGCTTGAACGCTGCAGTGCCAGTAGTGGTTGTGGTATCAGCTGACTGCGGATCAACAGCAACAAAGAAAGTTTTAGCATTTGCAGCGCCGCTGGCGATATCAAAGCCATTTGCTTTCAGGTTGTTAGTTTCAGCATCGCTTGCTGATGCAACAGTGACTTTGGCAAACATTTTGCCATTGTCATCTTTGTATACACTGCCAGAATCGACAGTCACACCTGATGAGGCAACACCCAGACGGGTAGACAGCTCATTGGCAGTTGTTTCAGCAACAGTTGCGCCAGTTACGTTAGTAGTAGAACCGTAAGCTGCTTTGAATTCAGTTGCGCCAGCTGCAGTTGGGGTGCCTGCAGGACCGTTCACGTTGAAGCTATCCAGACCCAGAGTTTTAGAGTCGATTTTCTTCAGGTCGATAGTGATGGTTTCGCCGTCGTTTGCGCCAACCTGGATGTTCATTTTGCCATCTTTAGCCAGCACGTTCACGCCGTTGAACTGAGTCTGGCCAGATACGCGGTCAATCTCGTCCAGACGTGATTTGATTTCGTCCTGGATTGAAGATTTGTCAGAATCTGAGTTAGTACCGCTTGAAGCCTGTACAGTCAGCTCACGGATACGCTGTAAGTTGTTGTTGATTTCTGACAGCGCGCCTTCAGTAGTCTGCGCAGCAGAGATACCGTCGTTAGCGTTACGAGCAGCCTGAGTCAGGCCCTTGATGTTAGAGGTGAAACGGTTGGCAATTGCCTGACCAGCAGCGTCATCTTTCGCGCTGTTGATACGTAAACCAGAAGACAGACGCTCCATTGAAGTAGACAGAGCTGACTGGTTCTTGTTGATGTTGTTCTGAGTGATCAGCGAGAGGCTGTTGGTATTAATGACTTGGGCCATGATGAATTTTCCTGTTAATCAAGTCTTTCGGTTAAGGTGTGGGCTTCAACCCGCCGGCTTCAGCGCCGTCAAAGTTGTTATCGTCTGCCGTTTAACAACCTTTAGAATTTTTTTAGTACCAGGCGAATTTTTCTGCTTCAACCTGTCACGTTTTAAGTTATCGCCACCCGTCCGAACTTCTTTAGACTTAATTCATTAATTTTCTACCCGCTGAATTACCCTTCTCTATAGTGCTTATTTACCTCATTACCCTAAGGCAAATAACTTTAAACTTTCCTTATTCAAGGCCGATAACCCAGGTATCAATTTCTCTGTCGACCTTATAAAGGAATTAACATGGCTAGTATAAGCAATCTCGGTGTCGGTTCCGGCCTGCCACTCAGTACCATGCTTGACAGTTTGACCACCGCTGAAAAAGCTTCACTCACACCGATTTCAAAACAGCAGTCGGCTTACACCTCCAAGCTCAGTGCCTATGCCACGCTGAAAAGTTCACTGACGACTTTTCAGACCGCGAACACCAAGCTGAACAGTGCCGATCTGTTTACCGCTACGACCGCAAACAGCAGTTCGACGGCGTTCAGTGCCACCACCTCTGGCAGCAGCACCGTGGCCGGTAAATATGCCATTAACGTCACACAGCTGGCACAGGCGCAGGTTCTGACCTCTGCGGTACAGAGCAGTAACACTGCCGCACTGGGCGACAGCTCGGTAGCCAGCCGCAGCATCGCCATTACCTTAAAAGATGGCACCAGCAAAAGCGTGACGCTTTCCAGCGATCAGACTTCACTGACTGGCATGCGTGACGCGATTAATGGTGCGAATGCAGGCATCACCGCCAGCATCATTAAGGTGTCGGATGGTAGCTTCCGCCTCTCAATGAGTGCCAACAAAACCGGCAGCGATAATGCGGTAGCAACAATTGCGGTCACCGGCGACAGTACGCTGCAGGGAATTGTGGGCTTTGACGCCTCCGCCAGCAGCAATCCGTTGACGCAGAGTATCCCGGCACAGAATGCCCAGCTTACGGTCAACAACGTTGCAATTGAGAACAGCAGCAACCAGATCAGTGATGCGCTGGAAGGGATTACCTTAAATCTGTCTGCGACGACAACGGGTTCTCAAACGCTGACGATTACCAAAGACACCTCAAAAGCATCGAGTGCCGTCAGTGCCTGGGTGGATGCGTACAATACGTTGCTGGATCAGTTCAATACCCTGACCAAATTCACCAAAGTCGATACCAACAGCGACGCACAGGACTCCAGTAATGGTGCCCTGATTGGTGACAGCACATTGCGCACGATTGAAACGCAGCTGAAAAGCATGCTGACTAATGCGCAGAGCACATCTACCTTTAAATCACTGAGTCAGATTGGTGTTAACACCGATCCTACCACCGGTTCATTGAAACTGGACTCCACTAAGCTCAGCGCCGCTCTGGATAAAGACTCTGCGGGCGTAAAAGCGATGATCGTGGGTGACGGTAAAACCGGCATCGCCGCTAAAATTGACGGAAAACTGACTGACTGGCTGGCATCTAAAGGAATTGTTCAGGCTGCCACCGATGGCGTCAGCAAGACACTGAATACCTTAACTGCGCTCTATAACACCACCAGCGATCGCATTGACGCGGATATCGCACGTTACAAGACACAGTTTACCCAGTTGGATATGGCCATCAGCAAACTCAACTCGACCAGTACGTATCTGACGCAGCAGTTCGATACCTCAAGTTCTTCAAGTAAATCATAGGAGTGACCATGTACAGCGCTACAGGCACCAAAGCCTATGCAAAAATTGGCGTCGAAAGCGCCGTCATGAGCGCCACCCAGCAGCAGCTGGTTGGTATGCTGTTCGACGGTGCACTGAGCGCGTTAATCCGCGCCCGTCTGTTTATGCAGGATGGCAATATTGAAGGCAAAGGCAGCTCTATTTCCAAAGCGATCAATATTATCGAAGCGGGCCTGAAAGAGGGTCTGACTGAAAACCGTGGTGATGAGCTGGCAGACAATCTGCTGGATCTTTACAACTACATGACGCGTCGCCTGTTGCATGCCAACCTGCACAATGATGTTGCAGCGGTCGAGGAGGTCGAAGGCCTGCTGCGCAACATTGCTGACGCGTGGAAAGAAGTGGTTCAACCTAACCTGATTCAGGACGCCGTTTAATGACTACTGCACCGCATCTGATTACCGTTTACCAACAGTTACTCGATCTCAGCCAGGGAATGCTGCGTCATGCAGCACAAGGCGAATGGGATGAATTGATCAGCAGGGAGATGGAGTATGTCAGTGCGGTGCAGAACTTAGCCCAATCGACAGAAGCCGTGTCGCCGTCGGCACAGACTCAGGAGCAGTTACGTCCGGTGCTGCGCCGTATTCTCGATAACGAATGTGAAGTGAAACGTCTGCTGCAGGCGCGGATGGATGAGCTGGCCTCACTGGTGGGTCAGAATAGCCGTCAGAAATCGGTGATGTCCGCTTATAGCAATCAAGGCGGCGTTGTTATGGTGCCGCACGAAACCCTCTCCTGATCCCCTGCTCTGTCACGCCGCCAGATTTATTTTTCTGCGCGGCGTCTCTTTTTTGCCGCTTACTCCATACTTGATTTTCATCATCCCCTGGAGTGCGGTACATGCAAAACCCAACGTTATTACAGTTTTTCCATTGGTATTACCCGGATGGCAGCAAATTGTGGCCGGAAGTCGCCGATCATGCGGCCTGGCTCAGCGAAATCGGTATCACCATGGCGTGGTTGCCACCGTGCTACAAAGGGGATTCGGGGGGCTATTCTGTCGGTTACGACAGCTACGATCTGTTTGACCTGGGTGAATTTGATCAGAAAGGCGGTGTTGCCACCAAATATGGCGACAAACAGCAGTTACTGGCGGCGACTGAAGCCCTGCGCAGCCACAACGTTGGGGTACTGCTGGATGTGGTGCTGAACCACAAGATGGGTGCCGACGAGAAAGAGGCGATCAGCGTAAACCGCGTCAATCCGGATAACCGCGACGAAATTTACGAAGAGGTGGTCGAGTGCGAAGCCTGGACCAAATTCACCTTCCCGGCACGCGCCGGGGAGTTTTCGAAATTTGTCTGGGACCACAAATGCTTTAGCGGCGTAGACCACATCGAAAATCCGGATGAAAACGGCGTATTCAAAATCATCAATGACTACACCGCCGAAGGCTGGAACGACCAGGTTGATAACGAGCTGGGTAATTTCGACTATCTGATGGGTGCCAACATCGATTTTCGCAACAACGCGGTCAGGGAAGAGCTGAAATACTGGGCGCGCTGGGTGATGGAACAGGTGCCCTGCACCGGCTTTCGTCTCGATGCGGTAAAACATATCCCGGCCTGGTTCTACAAAGAGTGGATCGACCATATTCAGGAGGTTGCTGAGGAGCCGATGTTTATCGTCGCGGAATACTGGTCGTTTGAAACGGAGAAGCTGCAGGAGTATGTGCATCAGGTAGAAGGCAAAACCATGCTGTTTGATGCGCCACTGCACATGAACTTCCACCAGGCTTCAACTGCGGGCAGCGCCTACGATATGAGCCAGATTTTTGCTAACTCGCTGGTGGTCGCTGATCCGTGGCATGCCGTGACGATCGTGGCTAACCACGACACCCAGCCGCTGCAGTCGCTGGAAGCACCTGTAGAAGCCTGGTTTAAACCGCTGGCCTATGCGCTGATCCTGTTGCGGGAGCAGGGTGTGCCCACCATCTTCTATCCCGACCTGTTCGGCGCGACTTATGAAGATGAAGGCGGCGACGGCGAGAAGCACAAAATTGAGATGCCGGTGATCCCTGAACTGGAAGGATTGATTCGGGCGCGCCAGCAGTATGGCTGGGGTGTACAGACCGACTATTTTGATCACCCAAACTGCGTAGCCTTCAGCCGCAGCGGCACCGAAACACAGCCAGGCTGTGTGGTGATCATGTCGAACGGCGATGCCGGTGAGAAAAGCGTGCCGATGGGAGAAGGTTTTGCCGGTAAGGTCTGGCGCGATCATCTGGGGAATCGGGAAGAGACCATTACTGCCGACGAGCACGGCACGGCGGTCTTTGTCTGTAACGGTGGCAGTGTCAGCGTCTGGGTGGTTGCAGAATAAGGTCGTTGCAGAAGAAATGACTCAAAACTAAAACCGCCCCGGCAGGCAGAAGCGTGAAGTGCGCTCTGCCCGTCGGGGCGGTTTTGTTATGGTCCGGCTGTTATGACTTCGCGTTGTTTTCTGTAATCGGTGTGCGCAGCAGTTGCGGTTCGATGTTCTGAATCACGGCGGCTTTCGGCTGTTTCGCCACCTCTTCCAGCGCCTGCTGACACTCAACGGTCGGACGCGCCACTTTACGCAGAGTCATCCTGTCATAGCTAAGCTCGCCATTCTCCACGACCAGCGGCATCACCCGTACCTGACGCGTGACGTTGACATAATCGCCGCTTAAGCGGGTCAGTTTGCCCGGCTTCGCAATCACCCGCATCCACTGACGGCAGTCCAGCGTGCTGCCATCCGCATTGATGATCACACTGGCTATCGCCTTATCGCTGATCAGGCTGCTCTGTGGACCGACGGTTTGCCAGGTTCCCTGCAGATCAGCGGGCGCCGGCGTTTGCACCGCATTTTCATAATCGTTGATTTGTGCACAGCCACTCAGTGCCAGGGCGGCAATCAGCATCCACTTTTTCATGTTTAATCCCTAAGATCCCATCAATGGCGGCTACGTTATAATTTTTCCACCGCGTTGCGCAAGGTATCTGGGTGTTCAAACACCACGCAGACCCTGATTGCGCCAGAATTTATCCCGCAGTGAGCTCCACGGTCAGGTTTTTGACCGGAAGTTCAGCGGCTGAACTGATGCAAACTCCGGCTTTTGTCACGCCTGACAAGCGGAAGACAACCCGCTACACTGACGCGCTGCAACAGACTTTCAGGAATATGAATATGAAAACGCCAGAAGCCTACTATGCCCAGGCGCGCGAGATGTTTTTTACCGCGCATCCCGACTTTCAGTCTGCGCTTGATGAATTAACGGAGAGCGATGCCCGTGCGGCTAACCTGTCACTGCGACAGCTGCGCGAATGGCATGCCGAACGCATCTATGCGGCCTTTTTGCGGCAGAAGAATCTGGATGGAATGATCTTTTCTATTCAGCTCGCTGAGCCGGATAAAGCGGTGGCGGCTGAAGCTATCGAGACTTATCTCAAATCTCATGCTGAGTCGCTGGGGATGAGCTGGGAAGAGTTTTGCATCAAAAACGAGCTTTAATCAGGGCCGCGCTGAAGTTGTATATTGCAAACACCTCCAACCAGTTCCGGCACTGCAGATAAAATTGTACTAACCGGGGGAAAGTGTATAACTTCGGCGTGCGACTCAGGTCGTGATTGTCCTTTAACGAATAGTGCTGATGCACTGCCTCTGCAGGTGTTGTCTCAATTCCACCTCCAGAGGCGAATTTTTTTATCCGCCCCTACCCTTCACCTTCCGTCGCTTTACCCTTTACTTCAACATAACTCGCTACCGCCAGCAGACGATTAATATGCGTCAGCAGCAGATCCACATCAGACTGCAGAAACTCGGTCGAAGATTGCGAAGCGGTAACAATGGCATCCTGCACCGTTTCTGAAATAGTCAGCGAGTTGTCCTGTTTCGCCTGCACCAGCAGCGCCGCAACCAGCAGGGACTGCGCTTCAAGCTGCGCCGTCAACTCTTTTGCATCGACGTCCATCTTTGCCAGTTTTAGCAGAATATCAATTACCAGTTGTCGCATCGCGGACCTCCTAAAAGTAAGCCGCCATTATGTCGCGATGCGTGCGCATTTTGCTAGTCGAAGATTGAGGTTTATGCGAGATAAAAATTTACACGAAATCAGGCGCGCTGCCTTGCTACTGTTTTTATTTACAGTATTATATGTCAGCGATTTTGCCCTGAATGGATTGCCATCATGTTTGTTGAGTTGATTTATGACAAGCGCAACGTTGCCGGTTTACCGGGTGCTCGCGAGATGATTCGTGAGGAGCTGGAAAAGCGGGTGCATCGGGTGTTCCCTGACATCGAAGTTAAGGTCAAGCCGATGGAACGTAACGCGATTGATACGGATTTAAGTAAGAACGATAAAGCGACGGTTGCGCGGATTGTTGAAGAGATGTTCGACGAAGCGGAAATGTGGCTGGTGGCCGATTAATCCCTTAACGGCCACCGCATCAGTTAGCGGGAGATGACTCAGCTCTCCTGCTCGCTGTGATTAATTTCAATCTCGATGTCCTGAATAGCGGCATCCAGGTCTTCCAGCAGTTTACCCTGCTTGTTCAGCAACGCATCGATCCGGTCGGCGTTGGTCTTATCTTTATACTCACCGGCATCAAACGCTAACCAGTGGCTGGAAAGGGTTTCGGTGTTGGTCTGCGCATAGTGGCGCATCTCTTTTAGCTGAGAAGTCACGTCACGCAGATAATCAGTTTTGGTCTTGGTTTCTGTTGAATCGCTCATGCTAAATTTCCTTCTGGTCAGTTATCCAAAGTGATTAGGCTTAGCGGTTCATCAACCGGCCAATCAGCGGGCCTGCATTCAGATACAAATGTCGCCCGGTGATTTAAAACTAGTCGATAATAGCGAAGCCGCACTAAGAATAATCGGAAGTTATGGTTTCTGAGCCGGTTTTGCAGCTGGCGCTTCACTGACAATGACGACCTCTTTAACTTTGGTGACCGTCTTTTCGGCGACGCGATCCGGTATCACATCGAGCTTACGCTGCAACGCTGAAACCTGATCGGTCAGCAGTTCCACTCTGTCATCACGCCGCGCGGCTATCACGCGATAATCCGCACGAATCTCCTCGACCCGCCGGTTTGCGGTGTTACTCACATAGAGAAAAATAATCGTCATCAGGATGCAAATCATCGAACAGCTCAGCAGAATGCAGCCGAGGATAACTTTGCGTCGATATGACATAGGTGCCTTGGTGCTGTTAATCGTTGCCATCGCTGCGATCCTCCAGAGTTGAGATAAGCCGATCAATCTCATTACGAAATTTATCGTTGTGATCGGTTTCGGTCATGGCCAGTAAAATGCCCACCGCGTTTCTGATTAACCGAAGATCGGTTTCGAGTGTCGAGATACGCCGCAGATTCCTGTCGTGCCGTTCGCGTAATTCATCATTTTCCTCCCGCATCATCTGGTTGCTCTCTTTCAGCAACACCACCTGCTCTTTGTAGCTGGTTATAATTTCGCCGCCCGCCCGATTACTGGTTACGATTGACGCAATACCCGCCAATAACGGTTTCCAGAACAGTGCTGCTGCGCCCCCACCCAGAACTAACGCACCCATACTGGTAATAAGACTACTTTCCATGCCACACCCCTTTGTCCGGTAAGGTCTCTGGAACACACTGCGTGCTGATAAGCCACGTCCTCCGCCTGAAATTTAAGATTGCTTAAATACCACGCTTAAGTATACTTAAGTCACTCTCAACCAAAAAGTCAAGCTGATGAAAAACGAAACGCTGGGTGACCGCATCCGACTCCGACGTAAATCACTGCAGTTAACGCAGAAGCAATTGGCACAACAGGTAAAAGTGTCCCATGTGGCCATTTCTCAATGGGAAAAAGAGGAGACGCTGCCGCGTGGTGAGAACCTGTTACGGCTCGCCGAAGCGCTGGGCTGCGCCCCGGCTTTTCTGATAGATGGGGATGGACCTGTTTTCAGTGAAAGTGCTTATGGTGGCCTGCACCAGATCCCATTGCTGGCTCAGCGCGATGTCGCGCAATGGCTGAATGACGCCCGTTCTGTGCGGCATGAACTGCTGATGCACAACGACATGGCGCTTTCGCAGCAGAGCTTTGCCTTCCGGGTGGAAGAACAGGCGATGACGCCCGCGATTCTGAAGGATGATGTGGTGATCATCGATCCCAGCCTAGCACCTCAGCCCGGCGACTGCGTGCTGGCATTGCAGCAACAGGTCGCCCTGCTCCGGACCTGGCGTCAGCGCAACAGTGAAGATGGCGTCACGCTATTTCAACTGGCACCGGTAAATATCAATTTTCCCGAACTGCATTCCAGCCGGGATAGCCTGACGCTGCTGGGTACACTGGTGGAGCTACGCCGTTATCGCCAGCCATAAAAAAACCCGCAGGCGCGGGTTAACTTTTTATCGTACAACGAAGGTCCGGGCGGGCACTCAGAGGGCGTCAGTGAGTTGATCCACGATCACCTTGCCCTGCAGATCGGTCTGCATAATACGGTAATTCACCGGCCATGAGCGACGGGTACTGAGTTTATCGAACAGGGTTACACCGCCTTTTTTGACACCCTGGCGATTAACAATAATCCATTCGGTGACCTCTTCCTGACCACGATTTCTCAGGCTCACCGAACGTTGTTCGATTAACTGATCTTCGGCTTCAATCTTTAAATAGTCTCGTAACATAATTTCTATCTCCTGGTAACGCAGGTCACTATATGCTTTTTATTAATCCGTTCAATCGAATTTATTTATCGATGGTTTTATCGACAATGTGACCTGCCGCAAGCGAGACGACAGGTTTGTCCATTTCAGCCGCATCAATTCCCCGTTAGCATGATCGTGCTGTACACACCCGAACATCGAAAAATGACGTGTTCAGTATGAGAGAAACTCCGATTAGCCCGCCTCTGGCGGGCTTTTTTTTGGCGTCAATCTGATGCGAATGCGGGATTCCAGGGCTGGTCTAGACTTAAGGGACTGGGACAAAAGGAGTGAAATATGTTTAAGCACAATACGAATGAAGAACGTAAGAAAGAAGGTGATGTCAGCAAAAGCCTGCCCGAAGCCGCGCCACATGCAGGTAATGCTTATGAAGAAGATGATCATCCCGCCACCGATGCCCCGAAAGATCATGGGGAAGTGCCGCGTAAAAACGATGACAGCCAGGATGATAAGAAAGATCCTTACAAAGCAAGCTGATGTGCAAGAGGCGCGCCCGTTGGGCGCGCAGGTATGCGTCAGGATTTAATCAGTTCTGCCAGCCGATGCTGATTCTCTACCAGCCAGTCAGGAAAGTGCTCAGTCGTAACCGGCACGATCTCCATCCTTCGCGGACGATTCCAGATATCAATATTGTTCTCAACGCAGCGCCGGATGTGATCCGGATTGTTGAATTCAGGACAGTTATGTTCGGTATGAGAGATTGTCGCCATTTTTTCACTGATACGCCCATCACTCATGACCCATGAAAAATGCCATCCGCCCTCTTTAATCACCTTTGTCCGGACATTGAGCCACTTACGGCGCCACCAGCTTTCGCGGATCGGGGTACCCCGGCGCTTAACGTTGCGCAGCAATTCAGGCTGGCCCAGGAAAAAGGTGCGCAGGGTCTTAAAGGTCACCATTTTCGCTAGTGTGGCACAGCGTGGTGTACCGTCGTTGTTTAATACCCGGACATTGAATTTAAAATTAAAATACTGCTGATGCAGCGTTGTGCAAAGATGACGATGGCTGAATGCTTTAATCGCTTCAGGCCGGGGAATTTCATCGACGTCTGAGACAATAATAATATCGTCATCCTGTGCGCCGACCAGGCCCTGCATGATCTGATTACGTGCAGTGGATTCATTTTCCCAGGGATCTGTTTCGCCCGCTTTAACCAGAGAGCTATTCGATTTAAAGGCCTGCTGATAAAATACAGGCTCAATATCATTGACGACATAAATAATTTTATCGCGGAAGCGGGCAAACTTTTCAATATTAAAATTAAGCTTGCATCGGCGTTTGCCGGTAAACGTATATTGCGATTCCACAATCACAAACCGGTCAACCACATGCTCAAGCGTGTTCAGACGCATCTCAAGCAGGATGTCTTCGTCATAGTATAAGAAGCAGTCATAAATCATAATAATCAGAGGCACTTAAGGAGTAAAATTTTCATCAGGTCACCTCTGCCCGGCGAGCATATCAGAGAGTAAACCTCTCATTGTGAGGCCGGCTTCAGTTAAGCCTGATGGATGGTGTAATTTACTGCGTTAAACTTTCCGTGTTTATAGTAAGCTGGCTAACAATATAGCCGGACAATAAAAAGCTGATACGTCAGGATATTGGACGATTAATATAATGCCGGATTTTACATTTAGTCAGTAATGCGAGCAATATTAAGCGCAATTTTTTGATTAAAACGAGTGAGACAGCCGATATCCGGAGAGTATTAGTCGACAAAATAACCAGTATGGTTTAGCTGATAGAGAAAATAATTATGGCCTGATTTTAAGGCAAAGCCTGACTCTTCTGGGCGGTTGCATGGGTATGGGACGGGTTGGGTTTAAACTGCAACGTTCTGCCAGAGTCAGACCAGCGAGACGTTTTACTATGCTCCGAAAATATTAGATATCAGTGCAGCTGGTTCAGCGATGATCGCGCAGTGTAAAACATCGCGTCAGGTGACTGATGTTAGTGAGATGGCATACAACCCGGATACACGGGTAATGAAATCAGTTGTCAGGCCGTTCAGGACCCAGGTGTTACCTGACAACCTTACTCACTTCTCTCACCGAAAATTTTGTCAGGCCCACTTCAGGGCCAGAACAATGTCAGGAGTGTTCATTTCCTACTTAGCCGGCTCGCAATCATAGTCACCCCGGATTCGGATCTGACTCTGGCTGGTGCGGACGATTTCCGCCCTCAGTAAGCCTTTGCCATTGCGCATCGTCTGCTCCATATCCACCATCCCCGGCGCTTTACTGTTTTTAACCAGCAGCTTGACCGTGGCGTTGTCGTAATCGCCCTTCTCTTTCGCAAACGTCACTTTCTGGGTTTTTGCACGTTCCCCGTTCACTGAGAACCAGCCACTTTTATCGGCTTTGAGATTGAACGGCCCACACTGCGTAGCAGCAAAGGCTGGAGCGGATAAGCTGATTAACGATGCGACAAGGATAAGTTTTTTAAGCATGAGTTGGCGTCCTGCTGATGGGTGATGAGCCGACTACGCTGAAGAGGGAGCTCCCTGCTACACGGCCCTTAGTAAACAGCAGTATAGTCAATGACGCCTGTATTACCGCCAGTACAGGGTCACAGACTCGGCATAGCTGCTGACAATGCAGCACGCTATCCTCTCTCAGGCAGGGAGACTCTTCTCTGTGAGATCAGTTTAACTACACCTGCATATTCATAATTTCGCTGTACGCCGACACCAGCTTGTTCCTGACCTGAATCCCCATCTGCATTGAGATTGAAGATTTCTGCAGATCGACCATCACATCATTCAGGGCGATGCCGGGTTTCCCCATCTCAAAATCCTGCGCCTGCGTGCGTGCGGTGGTCTGCGTCTCGCTGATCTTATCCAGCGCCGCTTTCATGGTTGCGCCGAAATCGATCTGATTAGGGGATTCACTGCTGCGGTTACTGGCCTGCAGTGAGGTCGCCTGTAGCTGCTGCAGTACGCCATCAATTGCCTGAATGGACATGAACGATACCTTATAAAGAGGGTGATATTTTTGATGTGAGCAAAAGTTAGCACGTTGTCAATGAGACAAAGCCGCTAAATGACATCAAAAACCCTACCTTATCCAGGCATCGAATTTTACTTAACACCTAATAATGCCTGGCATTGAAGTGGAAATTTTATCTACGCAGGTCAGGGAGTCTGTTTTGCCATCTCAACTTACCCGGTCAATTACGTCAGGCAGGAAACGGTCATGAATGCGAGTACAGCCGCCACAACAGAACAAGAAAAGAAAGGCTTCGGTGACCTGTTTGCTCGCCTGCGCGCAAATCCGCGTATTCCTTTAGTCATCGCCGCTGCTGCCGTCATGGCAATTGTGATCGCGATGGTGCTCTGGGCGAAACAGCCATCTTATAGCGTCCTTTATAACAACCTCACTGATGAGGATGGCGGTGCCATCGTCACGCAGCTGACGGCGATGAACATCCCTTATCGCTTCGCCGAAAACGGCGGCGCATTAATGGTGCCTGAAGCGAACGTGCATGAACTGCGTCTGCGTCTGGCTCAGCAGGGTCTGCCAAAAGGCGGCTCGGTAGGCTTCGAGCTGCTGGATAAAGAGAAGTTCGGTATCAGCCAGTTTAGCGAGCAGGTTAACTACCAGCGTGCGCTGGAAGGCGAACTGGCCCGCACCATCGAATCGCTCGGCCCGGTTAAAAGCGCCCGCGTTCATCTGGCGATGCCAAAACCAACCTTATTTGTGCGTGAGCAGAAAGCACCATCCGCCTCTGTCACCTTAACGCTGCAGCCTGGCCGTACGCTGGATGAAGGTCAGATTCAGGCCATCGCCCACATGGTTTCAAGCAGCGTCGCCGGTTTACCGCCGGGCAACGTGACCGTGGTCGATCAGACCGGTCGCCTGCTGACCCGCTCTGATTCCGCCGGTCGCGATCTGAATGATGCGCAGCTGAAGTACTCTTCTGAAGTGGAAGCGCGTTATCAGCAACGTATTGAAGCCATCCTGAATCCGATTCTGGGTCAGGGCAATGTGCATGCACAGGTTACCGCGCAGATTAACTTCGATACCGCCGAGCAGACCGACGAGAAATATCAGCCTAACGCGAACCCATCGAACTCAGCGATTCGTTCACGTCAGACCAGCACCAGCGATCAGTCAGGCAGCCCTTATCCGGGCGGCGTGCCGGGCGCACTCTCTAACCAGCCTGCGCCCGCTAACACCGCGCCGGTAACGACGCCTAACAACACTGCAGCCAACGGTCAGGCCGCGAATGGTCAGAACAACGCAGCGAATAACGCTAACCAGACCACCAGCACCGCACCGGCCAGCTCAGGACCCACCAACTCGCGTCGTGATGACACGGTGAACTACGAGCTGGATCGCACCATCCGTCATACCAAAGTCAACGTGGGTGACGTACAGCGCCTGTCGGTTGCCGTGGTCGTGAACTTCCGTGCAGATGATAAAGGCAAAGCCGTTGCGCTGAACGAACAGCAGCTGAAGCAGATTGAAGACCTGACCCGCGAAGCAATGGGCTACTCCCAGACGCGTGGCGACAGCATCAACGTAGTGAACTCGCAGTTCAACACGACAGAGCCAGTGACCACCGACCTGCCCTTCTGGCAACAGCAGTCCTTCTTTGATCAGCTGATGAACGCCGGTAAGTGGCTGTTGATTGCTCTGGTGGCCTTCATCCTCTACCGCAAACTGGTTCGTCCGCACCTGGTTCGCAAACAGGCCGCAGAGAAAGCCGCTGCTGAAGCCATTGCCGCTCGTGCGACAGAACAGCCGGAAGAAGAAGCCTTTAATGTGCAGCTCAGCAAAGATGAGCTGGATCAGGAACGTAAGTCTAACAACCGCATGAGCGCAGAAGTGATGAGTCAACGCATCCGCGACATGTCAGAAAACGATCCGCGCGTTGTAGCGCTGGTAATTCGCGAATGGATGAGTAAAGAGCTATGAGTCTGACCGGAACCGAAAAAAGCGCCATCCTCATGATGACCATTGGCGAAGAGCGCGCCGCGGAAGTTTTCAAACACCTGAACCAGCGTGAAGTGCAACATCTGAGCGGTGCGATGGCCAACATGCGTCAGGTGTCGCATAAACAGCTGACCGAAGTGCTGCGCGAGTTCGAAGCGGATGCCGAGCAGTTCGCGGCGCTGAGCCTGAACTCGAACGAATACCTGCGTTCGGTGCTGACACGTGCACTGGGCGAAGAACGCGCCTCCAGCCTGCTGGAGGACATTCTCGAAACGCGCGAAACCACCAGCGGGATGGAAACACTCAACTTTATGGAGCCGCAGGCCGCCGCCGACCTTATTCGCGACGAGCATCCACAGATCATCGCGACCATCCTGGTGCACCTCAAGCGTGCCCAGGCTGCCGATATCGTGGCGCTGTTCGACGAACGTCTGCGTCACGATGTGATGCTGCGTATCGCGACCTTCGGTGGTGTGCAGCCAGCCGCGCTGGCTGAACTGACCGAAGTACTGAACGGCCTGCTGGATGGCACCAACCTCAAGCGCGCGAAGATGGGCGGCGTGAGAACGGCAGCCGAGATCATCAACCTGATGAAAACGCAGCAGGAAGAGGCCGTTATCGAAGCGGTACGCGACTTCGATGGCGAACTGGCACAGAAAATTATCGACGAGATGTTCCTGTTCGAAAACCTGGTGGCCGTGGACGACCGCAGCATCCAGCGTCTGTTGCAGGAAGTGGAGTCCGAGCAGCTGCTGGTTGCACTGAAAGGTGCCGAACAGCCACTGCGCGAGAAGTTCCTCAAGAACATGTCAGCCCGTGCGGCCGATATCCTGCGCGACGACCTGGCCAATCGTGGTCCGGTTCGTATGTCCGCAGTGGAAAACGAACAGAAAGCAATCCTGCTGGTGGTTCGCCGCCTGGCCGAATCGGGCGAGATGGTGATTGGTGGTGGCGAGGAAACTTATGTCTGATGCATTTTCTGCCCGCCCCTGGCAGCTGTGGCAGCCCAGCGATTTAGGCCGTTTCGATGAGCCTGAACCTGAGCTGCAGCCAGAAATCTATGAAGCTGAAGAGGGCGTTGATGAGCAGCAACAGCAGCTCGAACGTCTGCAGCATCAGATGCGTAAAGAAGCACAGAGCCAGGGTTACAACGAAGGCTATCAGCAGGGTGTGACCGAAGGGCAGAAAGCGGGCTACGACGCCGGTTTTCAGCAGGGTCTGGCCGATGCCCAGCAGCAGCAGGCGCCCCTTCAGGCGCGGATGCAGCAGCTGGTCACGGAGTTCCAGAACACGCTGGAATCCCTGGACAGCGTCATCGCTGCCCGCCTGATGCAGCTGGCGCTGGAAGCGGCTCGCTCAGTAATCGGTCAGGCGACCACGGTGGATGGCACCGCCCTGCTCCGTCAGATTCAGGGTTTACTGCAGCAGGAGCCGATGTTCAGTGGCAAACCGCAGCTGCGTGTTCACCCGGATGATTTACAGCGTATTGAGCAGACCCTGGGCCCGACGCTGGATCTGCATGGCTGGCGCCTGATCGCTGACAGCACCCTGCATCCTGGCGGCTGCAAACTCAGCGCAGAAGATGGCGACCTGGATGCCAGCGTCGCGACGCGCTGGCAGGAACTCTGCCGCCTTGCAGCACCTGGAGAAATTTAATGACCACCCGTCTGAATCGCTGGCTTGGCTCGCTCGACGCCTTTGAAAAACGCATCGCCCAGGTGCAACCGGTACGCCGTTATGGCCGCCTGACCCGTGCCACCGGCCTGGTGCTGGAAGCGACCGGCTTACAGCTGCCACTGGGTGCGACCTGCGTGATCGAACGCAACGATGGCAAAACCATCAGCGAAATCGAAAGCGAAGTCGTGGGATTCAATGGTCAGAAGCTGCTGATGATGCCACTGGAAGAAGTGGACGGCATCTTACCGGGTGCGCGGGTTTATGCGCGCCAGAACGGTGAGAATCCACAGGCGGGTAAACAGATGATGCTGGGCCCGGAGCTGCTGGGCCGCGTACTCGATGGCAGTGGACGACCGCTGGATGGCCTGCCGTCACCGGATACCGGCTATCGTGCGCCGCTGAACACGCCGCCGTTTAACCCGCTGCAGCGGACGCCGATCACCGATGTACTGGACACCGGTGTGCGCGCGATTAACGCCCTGCTGACAGTCGGTCGCGGGCAGCGTATGGGCCTGTTCGCCGGTTCGGGCGTAGGCAAAAGCGTGCTGCTGGGCATGATGGCCCGTTACACCAAAGCCGACGTGATTGTGGTCGGTCTGATTGGCGAACGTGGCCGTGAAGTAAAAGATTTTATCGAGAACATTCTCGGTGCTGAAGGCCGCGCCCGTTCGGTGGTCATCGCCGCCCCGGCCGACGTATCGCCGCTGCTGCGTATGCAGGGTGCCGCTTACGCCACGCGTATCGCAGAAGATTTTCGTGATCGCGGCAAGCATGTGTTGCTGATTATGGACTCCCTCACCCGCTACGCCATGGCACAGCGTGAGATCGCCCTGGCGATTGGTGAGCCGCCAGCGACCAAAGGTTATCCGCCTTCCGTGTTCGCCAAACTGCCTGCGCTGGTTGAGCGTGCCGGTAACGGCATCGACGGCGGCGGCTCGATCACCGCCTTCTATACCGTCCTGACCGAAGGCGACGATCAGCAGGACCCGATTGCGGACTCCGCGCGCGCCATTCTCGACGGCCACATTGTGCTGTCGCGTCGGCTGGGCGAAGCGGGCCACTATCCGGCCATTGATATTGAAGCCTCGATCAGCCGTGCAATGACTTCGCTGATCGATGAGAACCACTATGCGCAGGTGCGCCAGTTCAAGCAGTTGCTCTCCAGTTTCCAGCGAAACCGCGATCTGGTCAGCGTCGGCGCTTATGCCGCCGGCAGCGATCCCATGCTTGATAAAGCGATCACGCTCTATCCGCAGATGGAAGCCTTCCTGCAACAGGGCATCTTTGAGCGCAGCGATTACGACGACGCCAGCCTGCATCTGCATGCGCTGTTTGGCTAGTCACCATGATTAACGCGAGGTAACGCAATGAAAACTGCAAATGCCATCGATACGCTGCGCGACTTAGCGGAGCAGGATCTCGAACGTGCCGCCATCTATTTAGGCGATATGCGTCGCGGCCAGCATGCCGCTAATGAGCAGCTGACAATGCTGCTCGATTATCAGGACGAGTATCGCAACAAGCTCAACGATGACATGTCATCCGGAATCGCCAGCACGCGCTGGACGAACTACCACCAGTTTATTCAGACGCTGGAAAAAGCGATTGAGCAGCACCGCAACCAGCTCAACAACTGGAATCAGCGACTGGAGCAGGCGCTGATCAACTGGCGCGACAAACAGCAACGGCTTAACGCCTATCAGACACTGATAACGCGCGCAGCGGAAAATGCATTACGACAGGAAAACCGTCTCGATCAGAAACGGATGGATGAATTTGCCCAACGGGCCGCATCGAGGAGAGGCGAATGATTACGCTGCCAAACATTGCCATGAAAGCGTCGGTTAAAACCGACGCGGAACCATCAGTCTCAACCGACCTTGCTGCGGGCGAAGATGCCCTGCCTAAGGACTTTCTGACTGCGCTGGGAAACCAGCTGCTTGGTCTGGCTAAACAGCATGGCAAAGTGGCGCAATCTGCTGACGCTAAAGCAGAAACTGCCGATGAAGCGCGCCCTAAGGCACCCCTGAATGCCCTGATGGCGGCGCTGGATAATCCTGCTGCGCTGACCGCCCTGATTAAACCTGAAAATATTAAAGCTGGGTCAAAATCAGCCGATGATAAAGACAAGCCGGACGTGGCACCCTTAAGCGCCACCGACATGCAGAATGTGCAGGCGTTGTTCGCCATGTTACCGGGTGCGGTAACGCCGCCAGCGACGCCGTCGACCCCGATCAGCAGTGAGGCGGGCGAGCTGATTGCCCAGACCGACACCGGCCGGAAAAGTCAGACCTCGCTGACGCAACTGCTGAACAGCGCACAGCAGAGCCACGCAGAGGGTGATGATGAGAAGTCGTCAGCCAGAAGCGACGCCCAGGGCAAACCTGCCGTCACAGCGGCCGCCAGCCAGAACAACAACGCCGCGCAGAGTGCGACCAGCACTGGCCTGACGCTCGACAGCAGTTTCCAGCAGGCGCTGAGCAATATGATTAAGCCGGATGATCAGGGCGCGATCAAAGCCAGCGTCAGCGACAGCACGATCAATGCAATGCCCGTCGCCACCGCCAGCAGCCTGCCTGCTCCGGTGACCGCCTCCGCGACCATCAGCACCCCGTCAACGCCAACGCTGAATTCACAGCTGGGCAGCGACGAGTGGCAGCAGGCGCTGAGTCAGCAGATTGTGATGTTCAGTCGCAATGGCCAGCAGAACGCGGAGTTGCGTTTACATCCGGCAGACCTTGGCGCTATCCAGATCAGCCTGAAACTGGATAACGACCAGGCACAAATTAATCTGGTTTCCGGTCATAGCCACGTCAGAGCGGCACTGGAAGCCGCGATACCGCAGCTGCGCAGCGCGCTGGCAGAAAGCGGTATCAACCTGGGCGAGAGTCAGGTGAGCAGTGACAGTTCCGCGCAGGGCCAGCAATTCCAGCAGCAACAGGAGGCGCGCCGCGATGGACAGCATGGCCGCTTCTCCCTCTCCCAGGACAGTGACACCGACATTACGCCGATCGCCGTTCCCGCCGCCCTTCAGGCTCGCGTCAGCGGCAATAGCGCCGTCGATACTTTCGCCTGACAGCGGCAAACGCTGAAGGTAAGCGTAAAACCCGCGTCTTATCTACCCATTGGTTTGACTTAAGACGCGGATAATCTGTCTCGTGAGCCGAGAGGCTTGCCTATAATTCACAGGAAGTAACTGCACCATGTCTGATAACGCGAAAGCAAAAGGCAGCAAACGTAAACTCTTAATACCAGTGTTGCTTATTTTGACGCTGGCCGCTTGCAGCGTGGCAGGCTATGCAGTCTGGCGAATGATGAATAAACATGAGGGCGATAAGCCTGAGGTGGCGAAAGTAGAACCGCCTCCCGCTCCGGTCTTTTTTGCACTTGATACATTTACGGTTAACCTGGTCAATCCCGACAACGATCCTGACCGCGTGCTGTACGTAGGCTTTACCCTGCGTCTGGCCGATGAGGAGTCCCGGAGTCGGATGAATGACTATCTGCCTGAGGTGCGCAGCCGTTTGCTGCTGCTGCTCTCGCGTCAGAGTGCTGCGGCGCTGGCGACTGAGCAAGGAAAACAGGCGCTTGTTGAACAAATCAAACAGGCGCTGACACCCCCGCTGGTAAAAGGTCAACCTCCGCAGGCTGTAAACGACGTGCTGTTTACTGCCTTCATTTTGAGGTGAATCAATGGGCGATAGCATTCTCTCCCAGGCTGAAATTGACGCCCTTTTAAACGGCGACAGCGGCAGCGCGGAAGAAGAAAAGAAACAAAACGGACCGGAAGGCGATATTCGTCCTTACGATCCGAATACCCAGCGCCGTGTGGTACGCGAGCGTTTGCAGGCGCTGGAGATTATTAACGAGCGTTTTGCCCGTAGTTTCCGTATGGCGCTGTTTAACCTGCTGCGCCGTAGCCCGGATATCAGCGTCGGGGCGATCAAGATTCAGCCGTATCACGAGTTTGCCCGCAATCTGCCGGTGCCGACCAACCTGAACCTGATCCACCTGAAGCCGCTGCGCGGCACCGCGCTGGTCGTGTTCTCACCGAGCCTGGTGTTTATCGCTGTCGACAACCTGTTTGGTGGCGACGGACGTTTTCCGACTAAAGTCGAAGGCCGTGAGTTTACTCATACCGAGCAGCGCGTGATTCGCCGCATGCTGAAGCTGGCGCTGGATGGTTACAGCGACGCATGGAAGGCCATTTATCCACTGGACGTCGAGTATGTACGTTCAGAGATGCAGGTAAAGTTCACCAACATCACCACTTCACCGA
>Ga0308156_1000669_pt1 | contig 59130 bp, 57 predicted proteins | sample PhyAR2_FD_201041 | JGI IMG/M metagenome (GOLD analysis project Ga0308156, IMG submission 201041) | Phyllosphere microbial communities from UC Gill Tract Community Farm, Albany, California, United States - DLSL A.R2 | ecosystem: Host-associated > Plants > Phyllosphere > Unclassified | place: USA... | reverse complement strand
GGATGCTGGACTGGTTCCGCGAAAGGTCCATCCTGACCCGCGCATACTACTATACAGCCGTGGTCGAGGGCGAAGAATTCTCGCCGGTGAAGCCGCTGGTGGATTGGCTCGACTACAACGGCTTTTCGGTCGTCACCAAGCCGGTGAAGCGGTTCACGGATACTAGCGGCCATAGCCGGATCAAGGGCAATATGGACATCGAGATCGCGGTGGACATGCTGGAGCTGGCTCCGCACATCGACCATGCGGTGCTGTTCTCCGGCGACGGCGACTTCAGGCGTGTGGTTCAGGCGGTCCAGGCCAAGGGCGTGCGGGTCACGGTCATCTCGACCCAGAAGACCCAGCCGCCGCATATCGCCGACGAACTGCGTCGTCAGGCCGACGCCTTCCTGGACTTGAACGATCTGATGGCCGACTTCGGCCGCCCGAAGGCTGCCCAATGACCCTGACGCCCGAACCGCCCCGCGACTGCCCATTGTGCCCGCGCCTAGTCGCCTATCGTCAGGAGAATGCGCGCCAGAATCCAGACTGGTGGAACGGGCCGGCCGCCTCGTTCGGCGATCCGAACGCGCGTCTGCTGATCGCCGGCCTCGCGCCCGGCCGGACCGGCGCCAACCGCACGGGACGTCCCTTCACCGGCGATCACGCCGGCTGGCTGCTGTACGACACCCTGAAGAAGGCCGGCTTTGCGCAAGGCTATTACGATCCTAACGGCGACGATGACCTGACGCTGACGGACTGCATGATCACCAATGCGGTCCGGTGCGCCCCGCCCGGCAACAAGCCTCTGCCGATCGAGGAGACGACCTGCCGCCCCTTCCTGATCGACCGGCTCAAGCTGCTGCCGAATCTGAAGGTGATCGTGACCTTGGGCGACGTTTCACGCCGCAACATCCTGAAAGCGTTCGGACGGCCCGCGTCAGCGATGCCGGCGGGTCACGAGGCGCAGGGCGAAGCCGGCGGCTACGTCATTCTGAATAGCTATCACTGCTCCCGCCTGAACACGAACACGGGTCGCCTGACGCCGCAGATGTTCGAGGACATCTTCGCGCGCGCCCGGACGCTGATCGAGGCCTGAGCCTCAGCCCTTGTCCCGCATCAGCCGGGCCTTGTCGCGCTGCCAGTCACGCTCGGCCGATGTCTCGCGCTTGTCGTGCAGCTTCTTGCCCTTGGCCAGCGCGATCTCCAGCTTCGCCTTGCCCGCATCGTTCAGATATAGCTTCAGCGGGATGATGGTCTGACCGTCGCGTTGGACCGCGCCCATCAGTTTGTCGATCTGCTTTCTGTGCAGCAGCAGTTTACGCGGTCGGCGCGGCTCGTGGTTGAAGCGGTTCGCCTGTTTGTACGGCGGGATATCGGCGTTGATCAGCACGATCTCGCGCCCTTCGACGGACGCATAGCTTTCGGCGATATTGGCCCGGCCGTCGCGCAGCGCCTTGATCTCGGTGCCCAGCAGCTGGATTCCGGCCTCGATATTGTCTTCCAGGAAATAGTCGAACCGCGCGCGGCGGTTCTCGGCGATGACCTTAGACTTCGATTGCGGCTTGGCGGCCATCAGATGACGCCCGCCGCCGCCATGGCGCGGTCGATGAAAGGTTTGACCGCATCGGAGGTCGGCGACAGCGGTAGACGCGCCTCCTCGTTGCACAAGCCAAGCTTGGCCAAGGCGTATTTCGTCGGCGCGGGCGAGTTGTCCAGGAACAGCGCCTTGCAAAGACTGATCAGTCGGTCCTGCCAGTCCCGCGCTGTCGCATAATCGCCGGCGGTCATCGCATTGTGCAAGGCGACCATGGCCTCGGGCGCGACATTGGACGCCACCGAGATCAAGCCGACGCCGCCATGGGCGTGGTAGCCGAGATAGCTGGGGTCGTCGCCCGAGATCAGGTCGAACTGACCATCGATGTTCGCGCGCATCCAGCTGACGCGGCTCATGTCACCCGTGGCGTCCTTGATGCCGACGATATTGGGGTGGGCCGCCAGACGCGCGACCGTCTCATTGGACAGATCGGCCCCCGTCCGGCCCGGCACGTTATAAAGCAGGATCGGCAATTGCACGGCGTCGGCGACTGCTTCGAAATGCGCCGCCATGCCCGCCTGCGACGGGCGAATATAATAGGGTGTCACGATCAAAGCCCCGTCCGCGCCCACCGTCTTGGCGTGACGGGTCAGGTCGATGGCTTCCTTGGTATAGGGCGATCCGGTGCCGGCTATGACGGCGACGCGCCCGGCCGTCAGACGCACGCACAATTCGATGACGTGCTTGTGCTCATCCAGGTCCATGCTGGCGCCCTCGCCCGTCGTGCCCATCGGGACGACGCCGTGGACCCCTGCGGCGATCTGACGCTCGAGCAGTTTGGCGAATGCGGCTTCGTCCACGTTTCCGTCACGAAGTGGTGTGATCAGGGCGGTGATCACGCCCTTGAACAAGGGGGCGTTCATGAGACTAAGCTGGCCTGCGTGGGGAGTGACGATGGACGGATGTTCATCGCCTTTGCAATGAGCGCGGGACGTTAGGTCGCCAGCGGCTCCGCCGCAACCGGGATTGAATGGGAACAGGACAGATCATGATCGCGACCAGTCTGGCGGCGGCCCTCGCCGTCCTTGCGCCGAACCCGCAGGACGCCCTGCCCACCCAGCCTGTGCCCTATGCCTCGGCGTCTTCGTCCGTGCCCGGCTATTCGGCGACTTATCAGGGTCGCGTGCTGAATGATCAGGACACGGCGCTGTTTCGTCAGGGGCTGGCGGCGGCCCGTGCGCGCGACGTGTTCGGCGCCCAGTCCGCCATGTCGCAGATCAGGGACGCCTCGGCTCGCAAACTGGTCGAATGGGCGCTGATCGACACCTCGGGCGAGCAGCTCTCCTACTCCGACCTCGCGCGCGGTCAGTCAGATCTGGCGGGATGGCCGCGCGGCGAATCAAGACGGGCCGCCGCCGAAAAGGTGCTGGACCGCTCCGGCATGGGCGCGGACGCGGCCCTGGCCCTGATGTCCGACGGCAAGCCGACGACGGTCGAGGGAGCCATCGCCTACGCCTCCGCGCTGCAGCAGCGCGGCCGCCAGGACGAGGCGCGCGCCCTGGTCCGCGACTGGTGGCGCACCCGCTCGTTCGACGACGCGCCGCAGTCGCGTATCCTAGGCCAATGGGGCTCTTGGTTGACGCCCGCCGATCACGAGGCGCGGCTGAACATGCTGCTGCTCGGTCCGCACGGACCGGCGACGCGCAGCATGATCAATCTGGTTTCGCCTGATCGCGCCGCCATCGCGAACACGGTCATGACCCTTCGGTCGGCCTACAGCCCCGACGCCGTCATGGCCAATCTGACGCCCGCCCAGGCCGCCGATCCGGCGGTCGTGCTGGAGCGCGTTCGCCTACTGCGATCGCAAAACCGGCAATCCGAAGGCTTTGCGCTGCTGGCCAATCTTCCGCCGGCGCCGGGCCACACGACCGGCGACAGCACCCTGTGGAGCGAGCGCCGCAACTACTTCCTCGACGCCCTGCAACAGGGCAATTGGCGCGCGGCCTATGACGCCATGAACGGCCACGGCTTCACCTCGGGCGACCGGATGGTGGACGCCGAGTTCTTCGCCGGTTGGGTCGCCCTGACCAAGCTGAACCAGCCCGAAGTCGCCGCCCGCCATTTTGAAGCTCTGCGCACCGCATCATCCACGCCGATCACTCAGGGCCGCGCCTTCTACTGGCTGGGTCGCGCCGCCGAGGCGCGCGGCGAACGCGACGCCGCCCTCGCCTACTATCGCAACGGCGCCCAGCACTGGCAGACCTTCTATGGTCAGTTGGCGGCCGAGAAGGCGGGGATGACGACCCTTCAGCTGCCGGGGGAACCTGTGCCTTCACAGGCGGACATCGCCCGCTTCGAAGGCAATGAGATCGTCCGCGCCACGCGGATTTTGGGCGAGACCGGCGAGATGAGCTTGCTGCGCGTGTTCGCCTATCAGCTGGACAATGACCTGCCGACCATCAACGACCTGGCCCTGCTGATGGACCTGTCGCGCGGGTATGGCGAGGGTTTCACCGCCATGATGGTTGGGCGCGCCGCCAGCCAGCGGGGCTTCGTCATGCCCGAGCGGATGTATCCGGTCCGCGTCCCGCCCCAGGTCGCCGGCGCCGCACCGCTGGAATTCACCCAGGCGATCACGCGCCAGGAATCCAGCTTCGATCCCCGCGCCCGCTCCGGCGCCGACGCGCGCGGCATGATGCAGTTCCTGCCGTCCACCGCCTCGGGCGTCGCCCGCCGTCTGGGCATGAGCTATTCCGCCGAGCAGTTGTGGGATCCCGACTACAACATGACCCTGGGCAGCTATCACCTGGGCGAGCTGATGGCCGCGAACAACGGCTCCATGCTGCTGGCGACGGTCGGCTACAACGCCGGACCGGCACGCCCCAACCAGTGGATCGCCCGTTGCGGCGACCCGCGCGGCGATGCGATCAGGACGATCGACTTCATCGAGTGCGCGCCCTTCACCGAGACGCGCAACTATATGATGCGGGTGATGGAAAACATGGCGGTCTACAAGGCGCGCCTGAACGGCGGCACGGCGCCGCTGACGCCGTCTGCCGACATTTCGCGCGGATCGGCGGCGGGCGCGCGGCCCTACATCGCCTACTGAGCGCGGCGGGCCGCCAGCAGCGGCCCGCTCGCCCCCTCGATCCACTCGCCGTCCAGCCCGAAGACCTCGCGCATGACGGCGGGCACCAGCGCCTCCATCGGCGCGGCGTCAGCGACTACGCAGCCCTGATCCAGAACCACGACGCGATCCGCCACGGCGGCAGCCAAGGTCAGGTCATGTAGGCTGACCAACACCCCCGCCCCACCGTCGGCCCTCGCCCTCAACCGTTCGAGCACAAGCCGCTGCGCATCCGGGTCCAGCCCCGCAATCGGTTCATCGGCCAGCAGCAGCGGGGCATCGACCACCAGGGCCCGCGCCAGCAGAACCCGCGCCCGCTCTCCCCCCGACATCTCCGCCACGCCGCGATCCGCCAGATGACCGGCGCCCATCTCATTCAGCGCCGCCTTGGCCCGCCCCAAGGCCTCGGCCCCCGACAGGAAGGGCGCCCCCAGGGCCGTGACCTCGATGGCCGGCAGGTTCCAGGCGATGCGTCGCTCCTGCGGCAGATAGGCCGCCCGTTCCGCGCGCTGACGATGGGACAGGTCTGTGATCTGCGTCCCGCCCAGCCGGACCTGACCGCCGGTGACCGTCAGCAGGCCGACCGCCGCGCGAATGGCGCTGCTTTTGCCCGCCCCGTTCGGCCCGCAAAGAGCCACGACCTCGCCCGCCGCGACCGACAGACTCACCCCCTCCAGCACAACGGCCTTGCCCAGCCGCGCCTGAACCGTCTCCAGCGACAACAGGCTCACAGCCGCCACTCCCGCGCCGCCCGCCAGGCGATCAGGGCGAACAGGGGCGCGCCGATCAGGGCGGTGAACACGCCCAGCTTCAGCTCCTGATCCGTCGGCGTCAGTCGCGCCAGCAAGTCCGCGACGATCAGCATCAGCCCGCCGGCCAGCGCCGAGGGCGGCAGAATTCGCTTCGCATCGCCGCGCACCGCCGCGCGCACCAGATGCGGCGCCGCCAGGCCCACGAACCCGATGACGCCCGCCACCGCCACCGCCGCCCCCGTAGCCAAGGCCGCCGCGATCAGGGCGAAGACCCTCAACCGTCCCATATTCAGTCCGGACGCCGCCGCCCCCTCGTCGCCCAGGGTCAGCATCCGCAGACCGGCGCCCGATAAGGCAGCGAAGACGCCCGAGACGATAACGGCCGGCGTCACCCAGGCGACATCGACCCAGCTTCGGTTCTGCACCGATCCCAGCAGCCACGACATGACCTCTGCTGACGCGATCGGCGACGGCGACAGGTTGAAGATCAATGCGGTCGCCGCGCCCGCGAAACTGGACAACGCCACCCCGAAGAGGATCAGCGCCTCGGGCGCCCGCATAGCCCTGGACGCCGTGATCAACAGCCCCCCCGCCAGCGCAGCGCCCGCCAGCGCCGACACCTCGACCAAGCCCGGCACCGCCGCCGCGCCCAGCACGATGGCCAGCGCCGCGCCCAGGGCCGCCGTCGCCGACACCCCCAGCACGCCCGGATCGGCCAAGGGGTTCCGCAACAGCCCCTGCATGACAGCGCCCGCCAGCCCCAGGGCCGCGCCGACGACCAGGGCGCACACCGCGCGCGGCGCCCGCACCTGCCACAGCACCTCGGCCGGGCCGGATGTCGGATCGCTGAAGGCAGCCGCGTACTGATCGACGCTGAACGCCGTCTCGCCGGCCAGCACAGCCAGGGCCAGCGCCGCGACGATCAAGCCGATCAGAACCAGGCACAGCCGAACCGTTCTGTTCACGGCCGCCCCTTTGCCATCATCTCGACCGCGTCGGCGGCGAACCACGCGGGGCAGGTCAAGGTCGCGGCAGGCAGGCGCGCAGCCGTTCGGCCCTCGGCCGCTCGCGCGACAACCGGATGCCGCCCCGGTCCGCGCAGGTCGGCGCGCAACTGATCGAAGAAGCCGAGCACAAATCGCACCGGCGGATTCATCGCGATCCGCTCGACGCTGAGTGCGCCAAAACCGGGCGCGGCCCACAGATTTCTAAATCCGGCCGCCCGCATCATCGCATCCATCAGCGTGCCTGGCCCCGCAGTGAAACCCCCCGATGTCAGATAGACGGAGCCAGGCGCTTCGGTCTTACGCGGGACCGGCGCCGCCTTCGCCAACTTGGCGTCCATCTGTTGCTCTAACGCCCGCCCGCGCCGCGTTTGATCCAGATCGCGCGCAACGGTTTGGATATTTCGGCGCACCCCGTTTAGGTCCACCGCATCATCGATCGTGACAACCTTAGTCCCGCGCTGCGCTAGCGCCGTCAGCAGGCGCGGCTCGCCGCCCCAGTAGCGCACCACAACGTCAGGCTGAAAACCCACGGCGGCCTCAAGTGTCGGACGCAAACGCCTGTGACCGACCGCCTGCTGACGCAACCAGGCGTCCGGGTCGTCCGCGCGCGGCGACAGCGCGATGTCTGCATCGGGTGCCAAGGCCAGAACATATTGGTCGGCGCATTGATCCAGCGCCATGATCCGCAAGGGCCGCGCCTCAGCCACGCTGCTGCTGAACGCCAGAGCCGCCAAGGCGACGCAGATACGCTTCATCCTTCGATCAGACCGGCGAACAGGGCGTCCAAAGTCGTGCGAACCAGCGCCTGCCGATCGGACCACGGGAAGTAGGGTTTGGTGATCATGAGAGACACGATCCCGTGCGCCGCAGCCCAGATCGCCTGGGCGATTGTGGCGGGATCGCCTCTCATGCGTCCGGCCGTCACGGCGTCGCCGACGGTCGCCTCCAATGTTGTGAACAGGCTGGAGCCCAGTTCGCGCGCCGCGTCCTGAGCGCCGTCTCGCGCCTCCACCGGTCGCGTCAGATAGATCAGGCGATAGGCGTTGGGATGGGCGAAACCGAAGTCGATATAGCCCTCGATCATCCGCCGCAGCCGCTGCTCGGGCGGCGCGGCCTCATCGGCGACGGCGGCGTTTGATGCGATAAGCCGCGCAAAGGCGTCACGGCAGATTTCCTGCAGGATCGCGCCCTTGTCCGGGAAATGCATGTAGAGCGCCGTCGACGACAGTCCGACCTCGTCCGCGATCTTGCGAATCGTCGCGCCTTCATAGCCGTGCTCAACGAAGATGCGCTCGGCCGCCGCCAGGATTTCGCCCCTACGCGAATGGCCTTCGCCCTTGGGCTTTCGGGTCGTGCGCGAGGCGTTCGAAAGTTCAGACAAGCCGCTGCTCCGGGTGAGGCGCCCTGAATAGCGACAATCCGTCCCGGACGCCAACCGACTTGCAGAACAAGGTTGTTTCAAATAGCGATTAGAGGTTGTGGCGCTTTGGGGGCGGATGCGGTGAAGGATTGGGCGCATCCGGGGATCAGGCCCCGCAGAAACGGCGCCTCACGACGCATGTGGAGCGGTTTCCAGATCACGACCTTGATCCTGCTTACCCTGACCTCCGTTGCGGCGCTGATCCGCTGGCCGGAAACCGCTTTCGACGTCGCCTTGGTGTTGTTCCAAGCCGCCTTCGTCGTGTGCGCGCTGTGGAAGACCGTTATCGGCGTCGCCAGCCTGCGACGCCCCGCGCCGGTCCCGCGTCCGATCGAATGGCCGCGCTACACCATTCTGGCGGCGCTTTATGATGAAGCGGCCGTGGCCTCGCAGTTGATCGCCAACCTCAGCCGGATCGACTATCCGGCGCACAGGCTGGAGGCGTTCATCGTGCTGGAGGCGCATGATGAGGCCACACTGGCCGCAGCTGAGGCGACGCCAAAACCGCCTTGGCTGAAAATCCTGATCGCACCGCCGGGCAGTCCCCAGACCAAGCCGCGCGCCTTGAACTACGCCCTGAGTCACGCGCGGGGCGATCTGGTCACCATTTATGACGCAGAGGATCGACCGCATCCGCAACAACTCCGCCAGGCGGCGGCGCGCTTCGTCGCCCAGCCCCGGCTGGGTTGTCTTCAAGCGCCGCTTCGCATCCGTGGATCCGGCAAGGCTGGCTCCTGGTTTCTGGATCGGCAGTTCGCCTTTGAATATGCGGCCCTGTTCGAAGTGACCTTGCCGGGCATGGCGCGGCTCGGCCTGCCCTTTCCGCTTGGCGGCACAAGCAATCACATCCGCATGACGGCCCTACGCGGGGCCGGCGGCTGGGACGCGCACAATGTCACCGAGGACGCCGACCTGGGCTTCCGGCTGTGGTCGCTCGGCTGGAAGCTCGGCGTCATCGACAGTCCCACTTGGGAGACGCCGCCGGGCGCGATGGACCGATGGCTGCCGCAGCGCACCCGGTGGCTGAAAGGTTATATGCAGACCTGGGGCGTGCATACGCGGCGTCCCAACGCCCTGGGCCGTCGCGGAAGCTTGTCGCTGGTCATGACCTTGGGCGCGGCGATCCTGTCGGCGGCCGCCCATGCCCCGACGCTGGCCTGGCTGGTTCTAGCCATCGCCGTCTGGGTCCTGTCCGGCACCCTGCCGCCCCTGCCTAGTGGCTCGCTGGGGGTGCTGGCGCTAGGCGTCATCGCTGCCTGGATGAGCTGTGCGGTTGGAGCACGACGCGCCGGGCTCGATTATAGACTGGGCGATGTGCTGGTTGCGCCAGCCTATTGGGCGTTGCTCAGCCTCGCCTTCGTCCATGCGGCCTGGCGGCTGGCGGTCGAACCGCACGTCTGGGACAAGACCCCGCACGATCGCGACGATCAGATGCCGGAATTGACTGTCGTGGCGCTGGACGCTGGACGCGAGGCGGCCTGAGCGCCTATCAGCCCGACGATGGCGCCCGTCCTTTCCAAAACTCCCGAAACCCTCGTGACCTCCGGCTGGTCCGACTATGCCCTGCTGGACAGCGGCGACGGCAAGAAGCTGGAGCGGTACGGCCGCTACACCGTCGTTCGGCCCGAGCCGCAGTGTTTCTGGTCGCCCCGCGATCCGGCCGCCTTCGACGACGCCACAGCGACATTCGATCCGCAGCAGGAAGAAGAAGACAGCGGTCGCTGGCGGTTCGACGAGCAAGGCCCCATCGACGCCTTCCCTTTGAGATGGCGCGATGTGAAGTTCACCGGCCGCTTCACCCCCTTCCGCCACCTCGCCTTCTTCCCTGAACAGGCGGCCAACTGGGAATGGCTGGACGGACGGGTGCGTGACTTCACACGTTCGGCCGGCCGCGCGCCGAAGATCCTGAACCTGTTCGGCTATACCGGCGTCGCCAGCCTGGCTGCAGCCGCCGCGGGTGCAGCGGTCACTCACGTCGACGCGTCCAAGAAGTCGGTCGCCTACGCCCGAGAGAACGCCGAGCAGTCGGGCCTAGCCCAGCATCCGATCCGGTGGATTGTCGAGGACGCGCGCAAATATGTGGCGCGCGAAGTTCGTCGCGGCTCGAAGTATGACGGCATAATCCTGGACCCGCCGAAATACGGGCGCGGCCCTACGGGTGAAGTCTGGCGCCTGTTCGAGGACATGCCTGGTCTGCTCAAGGACTGCGCGGCTCTGCTTGCGGACGATGCCGACTTCCTATTGCTGAACGCCTATGCGGCCCGCGTGTCCGGCCTGTCGCTGGCGCATCTGATGGTCGAGGCGACCCAGAATCGGGGCGGCCGGATCGACTGGGGTGAACTGGCCCTGTCCGAAGACGGCCCTGGCGCCCGCGCCATCGGCCTGTCCTTCTTCACACGGTGGAGCCGATGACCAAACGCGTCATCACCTCCCTGACCAACGACACGGTCAAGGGCGTCCGCGCCCTGCATATGCGCAAGGAACGCGACCTGACCGGCACCTTCCTGGCCGAAGGTCTGAAATTCATCGGCGAGGCGCTGGACCAAGGCCGTGCGCCCCGCATGCTGCTGATCGGCGATGACGCCCGTCCTCATCCGTTGCTTGACCGCGCCAAGGCCGCCACTCTCAAGGCTGGCGGCGATATCATCGTCGTCACCCACGCCATCCTTGAAAAGATCAGCCGCCGGGACAATCCGCAGACTGTGCTCGGCGTGTTCGAACAGGCCTATGCGCCTCTCGACAGCCTCAACCCCGCCTCGGCGCCCTGCTGGGTCGCGCTGGAGCAGGTGCGCGATCCGGGCAATCTGGGCACCATCATCCGCACGGCGGACGCGGCCGGTTGCGGCGGAGTCATTCTGATCGGCGATTGCGTCGATCCCTATTCGGTTGAGGCCGTGCGCGCGACTATGGGCTCGGTCTTCGCCGTCTCGATCACCAGGACGACGCCTGAGGCTTTCCTGACCTGGCGCAAGACCTGGCCCGGCAGCGTCGTCGGCACCCGTCTGGACGCCAAGGTCAGTCACCGCTCGGCGGTGATGAAACAGCCGTCGCTGATCCTGATGGGCAATGAACAGGCAGGCCTGACCGACGCCCTGGCCGCCGCCTGCGACGTCAACGTCAAGATTCCGATGCGCGGCCGGGCCGACAGCCTGAACCTGGCCATCGCCACCGGCATCATGGTCTATGCCGCGACGGACGAAGCCTAGCGCTTCTCCTCCGGCGCCACGCGGCCCATGCCCCACAGGGCCACGATGGTGATCAGGGCCGAAATCGCCAGATAGCCGCCGACGGCTCCCGGCCCGAATCGCTCGGCCAGCTTCAGCGCAATGTAAGGCGCAAGCGATGCGCCCAGAATGCCCGCCAGATTGAAGGCCATCGACGCGCCGGTGTAGCGCACCGGTGTCGGGAACGGCCGCGCCATGGCCGCGCCGATAGGGCCATAGGTGCAGCCCATCAGGGCAAACCCGAGCGCAAAGAAGATCAGCAGGCCGCTGAGGCCGCCTCCGAACAGTGGCGCGAACAGAAAGCCGAACAGGCCGATCCCAACCGACGAGGCGATCAGCACCCTGACCTGCCCGTATCGATCCGCCAGCAAGGCCGTCACCGGGATGAAGGCGGCGAAGAACAGCACGCCGATCAACTGGATGGGCAGGACGTCAGCCCGCGCCAGCCCCATTCCCGTCGTCGCCCAGCCGAGTGCGAAGACGGTCATCAGATAGAACAGGGTGAAGGTCGTCACGCCGCTGAACGTCCCCAGAACCAGCGCCGCCTTGTGATGGGCGAACAGGGTCACGGCGGGCGCCTTCACGCGCTCGTCACGGTCCACCGCCTTCTGGAACTCGGGCGTCTCGGTGATCTTCAGCCGCACCCACAGGCCGACGAACACCAGGATGGCGCTGGCCAGGAACGGAATTCGCCAGCCCCAGCCCTCGAACGCGGTCTCGCTCATCGTCGACGTCAGAACGATGAAGGATGTGGTGGACAGGATGAAGCCGATGGGCGCGCCCAGTTGGGGGAACATGCCGAACCAGGCCTTCTTTCCGGGCGGCGCGTTCTCTGTCGCCAGCAACACCGCCCCGCCCCACTCGCCGCCCAGGCCCAGCCCCTGACCGAACCGGCACAGGGCCAGCAGCAGGGGGGCCAGCAGGCCGACCTGCTGGTGCGTCGGCAACAGGCCGATGGCCACCGTCGACAGGCCCATCGTCATCAGCGCCGCGACCAGCGTCGCCTTGCGCCCCACCCGGTCCCCAAAATGCCCAAAGGCCAAGGCGCCGATGGGCCGCGCGAAGAAGGCGATGGAAAAGGTCGCGAACGACGACAGAAGCGCCGTCCCCGGATCCTCGCCCGGGAAGAACAGCGTCGGGAACACCAAAACGGCCGCCGTGGCGTAGATATAGAAGTCGAAGAACTCGATCGTCGTGCCGATCAGGCTGGCGAACAGCACGCGGCCGGTGGAGTTCTTCGGCAGGACGTCGGACATCTTCTTCTCCCGGTTGTCCCAGCGATGCCCGTTTCCCTCCCGCCGCGTCAAGGCGATCAGGTACCGCGCGGCTTGACCCGGTTCGTCGCTTGCGCCTCGGCGGGATTTTCCGGCCACGGATGACGGGGATAGCGGCCGCGCATTTCCGCCCGCACCGCCGCCCAAGAGCCCGACCAGAAGCGCGGCAAGTCCTTGGTGACTTGCACCGGCCGTCGCGCCGGCGACAACAGCGCCAGGGTCAACGGCACGCCGCCGACGGTCGGATGCGTCGTCACGCCGAACAGCTCCTGCACGCGAATGTCCACGCGTGGCCCGCCCTCGGCGGCGTAGTCGATGGCCGCCGAGCCCAGCGGCGTGACCAGACGCGGGGGCGCCAGCTCGTCCAGCCGCCGTTGCAGGTCCCAAGGGATCAGTCCACGCAGGGCCTCGGCCAGACGACCGTCAGCTAGCCCCTCCAGCGACTTCGCCCCTTCCAGCAGAGGCCACAGCCAGTCCTCACGCGCGGCCAGCAGAGAATTGTCCGACACATCAGGCCAAGCTGGGTCGTGCGCGTGCAGGAAGGCCAGACGGGCGCGCAGTCCCGACGCCTGCTCGCCCCATTTCAGGGCGCCCAGCCCATCCGCCTCGATCTCAGCCCGAAGGGCGGCGGTCAGGGTCTTCGCATCCGGCGCGCCGACGACCTTTTCGTCCAGCACGATGGCCCCGATGCGTCTCGACCGCCGGATCACCGACCGGCTCGATGGTTCGCGTGCCAGCCGGTCCTCCGTCGAGATCAGGCGCGCCAGATCGCTGTCTATCCGGTCCGCCTCCAGCGCCGCCGCCAGTCGCACCCGGTCGCGCGTGTCACCGCCGCCGAGTTCGCCGATCGCCAACCAAGGCTCACGCGCCAGATGGTCGGTCGCCTCCAGCACGGCCCCTCTCCCGCTGGCGAGAAGGTATTCACCCGCCTTGCCCCGCGCCTTTGCGATCCGCTCGGGAAAGGCCTCGGCCAGCAGCAGTCCCGGATCGATCGTCCGACCCGATCCGCCGCCCGCCGCCCGCGCCCAGCGCTCCGCCAGCTTGATCGAATCGCGCGCTCTCTGCGTCCGATCGCGCTCCAGCCCGATCAGACGATCCGCCAGATCGACGCTCGATCCGCCCAGACCCGGCTCGCTCAACACCGCCGCGATCCGTGCGCCCGTCATCGCGTCGCCGGCGTCGGACGCCACGGCCACCATATGGGCCAGCCGCGGTGACAACGGGATCTTCGTCAGGCGAAGCCCGTGTTTCGACAGTCCGCCATCGGCATCCAGCGCACCCGATCGTGTCAGCACCTTGCGCGCCTCGGCCATGGCCCCAGCTGGCGGCGGGTCGAGCAGGGCCAGTCCCTCGACCGAGCGTGCGCCCCATCTGGCCAGATCCAGGGCCAATCCGGTTAAGTCCGCCTCCTGAATTTCCGGCCGCTGATGCGGGATCAGCCCGCGCGTCTGTTCCTCATCCCACAAGCGGTAGCAGACGCCCGGTTCGGTGCGCCCGGCCCGGCCGCGTCTCTGTTCTGCGGAGGATCGGCTGACCTTGACCGTCGCCAATCGGGTCAGGCCGCTGGACGGCTCGAAACGCGGAACCCGCGACAGGCCGCCGTCAATCACCACCCTCACGCCCTCGATGGTGAGACTGGTTTCCGCAACGGAGGTCGCCAGCACCAGTTTGCGCCGCCCCACAGCCGCCGGTTCGATGGCTCGGTCCTGATCGCCCCGATCCAGTCCGCCATACAGCGGCACGACATCGACGTTGGGCAGCCGCAGTCGCTCATTCACCAGCCTGCCCACCCGATGGATTTCGCCCTGCCCTGGCAGGAAGACCAGCACCGACCCCGTCTCCTCGCCCAATGCGGTCAAACAGGCCCGCGCCACAGCCTCTTCGAACCGTTCGGATGGGTTGCGGCCCAGATACCGGGTCTCGACCGGCCAGGCCCGCCCTTCGGCCTCGATCACTGGCGCGCCGTCGAGCAGGCGCGAGACCCCGACCACATCCAGTGTCGCCGACATAACGAGCAGTCGCAGATCCTCACGCAGCAGCCCTTGCGTATCTCTCGCCAACGCCAGCCCGAGATCGGCGTCCAGGCTGCGTTCGTGGAACTCGTCGAACAGAACTGCGCCCACGCCCTCCAGCCCCGGGTCGTCCAGAATCATGCGCGTGAAGACGCCCTCGGTGATCACCTCGATCCGCGTGTTCGGCCCGATCCTGCTCTGCAGCCGGGTGCGATAGCCCACCGTCCCGCCCGGCTGTTCGCCCAGGCTCGCAGCCATCCGGTCGGCCGCCGCCCGTGCGGCCAGGCGTCGCGGCTCCAGCACCAGCACCTTGCCCTCCAGCCAAGGCTGATCCAGCAGGGCCAGCGGCAGGACCGTCGTCTTGCCCGCCCCCGGCGGCGCCGCCAGCACGGCCGTATTGCCCGCGCTCAGCGCGACTTTCAGCGGTTCCAGAACGGCGTGGATGGGCAGCATGCGTCGCCTCTAGCCCGCCGACGTGTGATCACGAAAGCGTCGTCGCGCCTTAACCACCCCGTCATGCGCGTTGCGCGCCGCCTCATCCGTCGCTAGCGTCCGCCCCAAGCAGCCGAGGGGCTGCATCAAAACGTGGGGGTATTTTATGTGGCGCGTTAAGTCGCTCGACGCGATCCTTGCCACGGCCGAGAAGAAGTCGCTTCACCGGTCGCTTGGTCCTGTTCAACTGACGCTTCTGGGGATCGGGGCCATCATCGGCACCGGGATCTTCGTCCTGACCGCTTCGGCCGCCCAAAAGGCCGGACCGGGCATGATGATCAGCTTCGTCATCGCCGGCGCGGTCTGCGCGGTCGCGGCGCTCTGCTACTCCGAACTGGCGTCGATGGCGCCGGTTTCGGGCTCGGCCTATACCTACACCTACGCTGTGATGGGCGAATTGCTGGCCTGGACGGTCGGCTGGGCGCTGATCTTGGAATACGCCGTGGCGGCCTCGGCCGTGTCGGTCGGTTGGTCGGGCTATGTGCTCGGGCTGATAGAACAGGGGCTCGGATTCGACTTCCCTGATCTTCTATCCGCCGGGCCGACCTGGTCGATGAACGGCTTCATCCCGACGCCCGACTTCTCGGCCGGGATCGTCAACATCCCCGCCATCGTCGTGGCCCTGCTGGTGACCGGCCTGCTGATGGTCGGGACGACGGAGTCGGCCCGCGTCAACGCGATCCTGGTCGCGATCAAGGTCATCGCCCTGACGGTCTTCATCGTCATCACCCTGCCTGTCATCAAGTCGGCCAACCTGTCGCCGTTCGCTCCGAATGGCCTGTTCGGCCAATATTCGGGGATGGGCATCGTCGGCGCGGCGGCCTCGATCTTCTTCGCCTATGTCGGCTTCGACGCCGTTTCGACGGCGGCCGAGGAAACCAAGAATCCGCAGCGTAACGTGCCCATCGGCCTGATCGGCTCGCTGGCCATCTGCACGATCTTCTATCTGCTGGTCGCGCTCGGCGCCGCCGGCGCTATCGGCGCCCAGCCGGTTCTAGGCGCCGCCGGTGAAGCGGTACAGCCGGGCTCGCCCGCCTTCGTGGCCGCCTGCGCCCTGCCCGCCAACGCAGAAATGCTGGTCTGCTCCAACGAGGCCCTGGCCCACGTTCTGCGTGTCGTCGGTCACCCCCAGATCGGCAACGCCCTCGGCACCGCCGCCCTGCTGGCGCTGCCGTCGGTCATCCTGATGATGATCTTCGGTCAAACCCGCATCTTCTTCGTGATGGCGCGCGACGGCCTGCTGCCGGAAGGCCTGACCAAGATCCACCCCAAGTGGAAGACGCCCTATATCGTGACTGCCGCCACCGGCATCGCAGTCGCCATCGCCGGCGCCCTGTTCCCGGTCGGTCAGCTGGCCGACATCTCGAACTCGGGCACCCTGTTCGCCTTCTTTATGGTGTCGATCGCGGTGCTGGTGCTGCGGGTCAAGGATCCGAACCGTCGACGTCCGTTCCGTACGCCGCTGATTTGGGTGTTCGCGCCCCTGTCGGCATTCGGTTGCGCCTTCCTGTTCTGGAACCTGCCTCACGACGCCAAGATGGTGCTGCCGATCTGGGGCGGCATCGGCCTGCTGATCTACTTCGCCTACGGCTACCGCAAGAGCCACCTTGGGCGCGGCGTGGTCGAGGTTCACGAAACGGACGGCGACGTTCCGCCGCCGCCCGTGCCGCCGATCAGCTAAGACCATACCGGGCCTGTAGCACCAATCGCGGCAGGCCCATGTTCGGCCTCAAGTAACCCGCAAGGGCGATAGGCCAGGAATAAAGAAAGGCCCCGGATCGCTCCGGGGCCTTTGTTGTCTTGGTGCGGATGAGAGGACTCGAACCTCCACGCCTCTCGGCGCTGGAACCTAAATCCAGTGCGTCTACCAGTTCCGCCACATCCGCATCGGGTAGGCGGTCGCGTCTAGAGGGTGATGCCGCTCAGGGCAAGGCCTCAGCGACGTCCAGCGACCAGTTCGTTGCGGATGGAGCGTCCTAATGGATCGCGGGCGCGCCAGCTGTCGCCGACATCCGCCTCGACCATGCGGCTGCAGAAGCGTGGCAGGATCTGGCGCGGGCTGAAGCCGGACAGACAGATCTTGTCACCCTCGGCCGACCAGCGTGCCGCCACACGTCGCCCGTCGGAAAACTGCGAGGTGTAGCGCCCATCCGGCTCAAAATAGTGCCGGACCCACTGGCCGTTCGGATAATGGGACACGATCGTATTGCCGAACGCCTTGGACATATCGGCTGAGGCGGGCGAGGCCGCCAGCACGCCCACGATCGCCAAACCGCAGATCACCGAAACCTGATTCACACGCCCCTCCTGCGCCATCCGTCATCGACTACCGACGATACATAAGACGGCGCAAGCGCTGCGGTTCCTCAGCCGTTGCCGCGACGACCCGATTCGAACAGGAACCAGACGCGCTTCTCGCTTTCGTCGATCCAGTTCTCGAGCAGGCTGGCGGTGGCGACGTCGTTGTGCTCGTCGCACAGGTCATGCACCTCGCGCATCCGGCCGATCAATTCACCGTTGTCGTCGCGAAGCTCGGCCAGCATATCCAGCGGGTCGACATAGTCGGCGTCATTGTCAGCGATGCGTGATTCCTTGGCGATCTGGCCGATGGAGCGCAGCGTGGTCCCGCCGATCTTGCGCGCCCGCTCGGCCATGGGATCGGTCATGGCCAGAATTTCCGCCGACTGCTCGTCCAGCATCAGATGATAGTCCCGGAAGTGCGGACCCGAGACGTGCCAGTGGAAGTTCTTGGTCTTGATGTAGAGGGCGAACGTATCGGCCAGCAGGCCGGTCAGAGCGGCGGAAATGCTCTGGGTCGCCTCCTCCGACAGGCTCGTCGGCGTCTTCAGGGGCGCCAGGCGCTTTTCTTTGGCGGTGGCCATGTTCGTTCTCCTCAGCAGCAGTCTGCGGTCAAGCTAGGTAGCCGGGCATCCGGACGGAAGCCTTGGCGCAGATGATAATGCTGAAGCTGTGAAGTGGTTCGGCGGCGCCGATCTTTGTCGACGGATGGCTGGGGAACTAGGATTTTCGCCAGACCGCCCTTTTCCTAATCAAATCAACGCCGAAGCTCGGTGCTGTGAAACCGTTTTGGACCGACTTTGTATCCGTTGATTTGGGCCGAACGGTCAACCAACGTGCACGCCAAAACCAACAAGCGGCCGCGTCGCGGTTTGGATGACAAATCTTTCAAACGAGAGACAATGCTCCTTCGTAGCCCGGAGGTCTCTTGAGCCAGCACACCATCGTCTTCGATCTCGAAACCGTGCCTTACACCGAGACGCTCGCGCGCTTGCATGGCCGTGAGACCCTCACCGACGATGAGACCGCCGAAATTCTCGGCGAGAAATTCCCCAAACTTCCGCTCCACAAAGTCGCTGTGCTCGCCGCTCTCGTGACCGAGCGTGTTGAGGGGGTCTGGCGCGTAGGGTCGCTGGGTGCCCCTCACATCGGCGACCGAACCGAAACCGATCTGATCTCGGCCTTGGCCGCCCGCGTGGACAGCCTCAGACCGACGCTGGTGACCTTCAACGGCAATGGGTTCGACATGCCGGTCCTGCGCTACCGAGCGATGGTCAACGGCATCGCCGCGCAGGGCCTGACTTCCCGCCCCTACTTCAAGCGCTACGATCAGGCGCACGTCGATCTGTGCGACGAACTCGCCAGCTTCCAATCGAACGCGAAAGCATCGTTGGACGACCTGTGCAAGATGATGGGTCTGCCCGGCAAACCGGACGGCATCGATGGCTCCAAGGTGTGGCAGCACGTCCGGGCCGGTCGCATCCAAGAGTGCGCGGACTACGGTGAGACGGATGTTGTAAACACCTACCGAGTTTGGCTGCGCTACGAACTCTTTCGAGGTGCCATTACGCCCGAGCAAATGGTTTATAGCGAGGCCGACCTGACGGCGTTCATCAGGGCACGGCTGACCGAGCGGCCCCACCTTGCATTTCTAGTTGGTCGTCCGTCAGACCGCTGACCCATTGCGGGAATGCTTCGTCGCCACAAGCTTTTCAGTTTCGCCGAGATCGATGAGGCGTCGTCGCCAATGCCGCTCACCTCCCACGCTTGAATCCAACGACGATGCACACCCAGCAAAAAATCAGGTGACCGAAAGCTTCCGTTGTCGTCGAGTAGTTCTATATCCTCAAAGAAGCTCCACTTGAAGATATCTTACAGCGACGTGGCCGAGGTCCGGTAGCCGGTCGGATTCGTCCACCGACTGAAAGAAGGCGATGTCGCCCTCTTTAGTAGTCAGGTCGATTTCACCCGACACAATGGCCTCTTCTAGGCCCGTCAAGAGAACCCCACGCTCATAAACAAGGCTGTCGTCATTCAGCCTCAAAACCTCAATCATCCGGTTCGCTGCGCCGTCTTGCGGGTCAGCTGCCAGCGCCGCCCCACTCAGACCATAGCTAAACCGTTCCGGGCAGTTCTGATCGGCCGGGTGCACATGTTCGTTTTCGTCGAACCAATCACTTTTTGCCTCTCCGCAAATGACTGGCTTGCGATCTTGATGGCCTATTGGAAGATCATTTGGTCCACAGCTTACGATCAGATTATAATAATCAAGCGTGAGGTCGGGCGGCGTCGTGGCATTGTAAGTGGTCTGCGGCCGAAAATGCTCGATGTGGCTGTCGCTCCTGTCGAGGCTTAGACGCTTGCCGCAGTAAACGCAGACGCCCCCCTGTTCCTTAAGAAGCGCCTCATGTGTCTGATGTTTCGGCGCTCCTGAGAACGAACCGTAGGTCGGTTTCCACTCTTCGTTTTCAAGTGATAGCCAGTCTTCCAGCGAAGCGGGAGCGCCGTTTTTAACTACGCCCTTCAAGGTTTGGAACTCCGCTTGGCGCGATCCAACCGACTCGCGGCCAATGTAAGTTCTGGCGGATTTCCTTCCATGCTCTTTCTCAGGATCTCGAGAGTTCTCTCGGCCGACTGATATTCGCCAGCGTTCAATTCTTTATCGAAATGCATAAGCAAGGTCCTGACATCACTCTCTCGCTCATCGGCACCAAGCACACTCAGAAGGAGGAAGTTGCTGTCCCGACCGAGACTTGCGTCCGGTTCGGAGACTTTCACCCCGTTGTTTGAAGCCTGCAAGATTCGGATAGAGTTGGCTTTGATTTCTCCCAACACCTGCGCGGAGTGTGTTGAGACGACGAACTGACAGTTCGGAAAGGTCTCGGTTAGCCAAGGCATGATGCGGCGCTGCCAACGCGGGTGTAGATGAAGCTCGACCTCATCAATCAAGACGATCCCCGACGACGTCAGAGGATTTTTTGCCTGAGGGTTAAGCATTGCCAAGCGGCGAGCAAGGTCACCAGCGAGCGACAAGAAGCTTCGTTCTCCACTGGAAAGTTGATCAACACGAAGTGGCACGCCACGCTTCGTGAAACACAAACCGCTTGGTGATGGAACTCTATAAGAAGGCTCCTCTAAACCAGTGGATGTTGTCATTGCGCGACGAACTGCATCAAGCTGCAAGTCTACATGCTTTGGGTTGGCTCGCCACTGCTGCGCCTCCTCAAGGCTCTTATCGCGGAACCATGCAATAAATTCCCTAAAGTTCAGATCACCGAGCTTCAAAGCGTCTTGAAACGCCGCTTCCGGCGACTGCTTCGAGGCCCCCCGAATGCGTTGGGGTAGCTCAAGAACCGCCCGCCGTTGACCATAGTAGATCATCAATGGAGCAGCGGCCATATAGTCCACCTCAGACGTAATCTGAGATCGAATGAGAGCGTTTAGCCCAATGAACTCACTAGTCGCGGGAGACTTTTGCTTTCCAATTCGATCTTGTCGGCGAACGGTCCACTGACCAAGAAGGCCATCGCGGGTTTTAACTCCCACTGAGATTCGTGCCGTGTGGCAGCCGATCTTGATGTCCGTGTCCCGCAGGCGTTCCGCACTTTGCGGCGATGCGCGAACCCACCTTGCGACATAATTGTCCAGAAGGATTGCAAGGGCGTCGAGGATACTGGTCTTGCCAACACCGTTCTCACCTACAAGAACCGTAAGTTTGGGATCGAGCGAAAGTTTCAGGGAATCGATCCCGCGAAAGCCCTCAATCTCCAGTTTTTCGACAAGCATCAGTCGCGCCTATGAGTCTAAGTCGCGGACACCCTAGCCTTGAGATGCTTCCCCACCAACAACGCCAACGCCGGAACAGTGAGATTTGGCTCAATATCGCATTTTTCTGGGGGGAGACCGTCCCGCCTTGCCATTGGCTCAGTCACGCCCGACCTTCCATCAGGTCGCTGATGCGCGTGGTATAGCGAGGCGACCGATTGTTCGCTCGTGTGGACCACGATGTTGTCTGGCCGATCCCGCCGGGCCGGAGCATCCCTCGACCAAAGCGCACGTTCACCGCGTCCAGCGCCGTCATCAGCTTTTCGGATCGCACTGGATCAATCGTCGGCAGAAGGTCGCGCGGAGCATCCCGCTCGGCCTGTAGGTTCAGCAGGATCACCCCCGCCTTGGCGTAGATCGTGTGGGGCTTCCACATCGACCGGCCAGCCCCGACCGCCTGTCGGATGATCGATAAACTGTCGCTCGTCGGTTCGATCTCGAACGACCGCTGCCCATGATACCAAGGCTCGCGGCCGTGCGGGTTGGTGTGGAAGAAGACCTGCATCGCGTTGGCGACCAGCCCGTGTTTCCGGCACTTCTCGGCGGCACGCGCTGCGTGGGCCGCCAACGCCTCGCGCATGTCCTCCCAAGCCTCGACCGGCCGCCCGAACATCCGCGTCACCGCCACCGTCTGTTTCTGATCTGGTGCCAACGTCAGGGGCATACAGGACACGCCATTCAGTTCGGCGTGGGTCCGCTGGCCCGTGACGGTCATGAGTTTCCTGATCGAAGCCGAAGGCATTGAGGCAAACTGCTCGACCGTAACAATGCCGAGGTTGTTCAGCTTCGCAGCGCTTCTCCCGCCCACGCCCCGAATCTCGGAGATCGGCATTTCGGAGAACGCCTGCCGCCGGGCGTCCTTGTCACTGAAATCAGACACGCCGGTCGGCCCACCCTTGGCGTGCTTGTTAGCCAGTTTTGCCAACGTCTTCGTCGGCCCGATGCCAATGCAGGTTGGAATCTTGGTGACTTGGCGGACGCGATCTCGGACGCGGCGGCAGTAGTCCACCGTCGCGAACTGAGTCAGGTCTAAAAACATTTCGTCGATGCTGTAGGGTTCGACCCTCTGGAAGCTCTCAGACAGAACCTCGAATACGCGGCGGCTCATGCGCCATACAGAGCATAGTTGGACGACTTCGCGATGATGTCCGAAACTTCGGCTTGCGCTTCGACAGATGCCAAACCTCGCCCATCTTCACGCCGAGAGCCTTGGCGTCCGCAGATCGCGCGATGGCGCAGCCGTCGTTGTTGCTCAATTTGACGACCGGCTTGCCAACGATCCGTGGATCAAAAGCCCGCTCGCAGGAGACGTAGAAGTTGTTGCCGTCGATCAAGCCGAACATCAGACATCCGTCCGAACCAGCGCGGCGATCATAGCCCAGACTTCGGTGTCGCTATCGACCGGCTGGGCGGCTTGGTTGGAAGGCTCCAGCCACCATTGGCCGTCCTTCTCCGTCAGCACGGCCAGCACCACGTCGCCATGCAGGAAGGCTACGCAGACCTTCCCAGACCTTGGCTCGGCCTCGGTGTTGACCACGAGGATGTCGCCGCAGTGAATGCCTCGGGTCCCAAGACCCTCGCCTTTGACCCTTACAGCGTATCGTTGAGGACGCCGTAGCTCCAGAAGGTCCGCAAGGTCGGGGACAGCCTCGACGTGATCTTGCGCCGGGGATTGGAAACCCGTGGTCTCGTCGCCCTTATAAGCAGGTGCAGCCACGTCAGACCAGCCGATCCGGCTTCTTCATGGCTTCCATCTGCTCGCGGTAGCGGACCTTCAGCAGCGCATCGGCGATCTTCGCCTCCGTCCGATTCTTGGACGCGGCGATCTGTTCGCGGGTGGGCTGTTTGACGGACATCGAACTAGGATGTTCTTGTCTTGTTCTCTTGGCAAGGCGGTTGGCGAGATCGTGCCCAACCTTTCGTTGGTCCTTGAAACCCCACGTTGAATGAACGAAGGTGTTCAAGTAGCTGGCCGCTTGCCGACTGTGCTGGTCTAGGCTGGCGGCCGGGTGTCGAAAGGCCCCGGCCCTAGTCTCGCGAGGGGAACCGTGGAAATCGAGAACTACGTCGGGATCGCGAAGGCGATCTTCATTCTGCCCGCCGTGTTCTGGCTGATCGGCCAGTTCGGGATGCCGCTGAAATACTGGCGAGATGCGAGGTTAGCACCAGACCCCGACCGTATGGATCGCCGCATCGACAGGTGGAAATTCTACGCGGGGATGGCAGTGATGTTCATCGGTTTGATGGTCATCGCCTATGACGCAGCCGATGCGATCATGGACTGGATGCCTCGGTCATGGGCAGGTGTCGACGAAGGTGACGAATGGCGTCCCATACGTCCAAGCCTTCAGTTCATGGTGGCATTCGCCATTGCTGGGTCGATCATCCAAATATCCGGCAACCGCGCCGAGGCAGCGGCTAAGTGGCCGACCGATCACGACTTCGCTCTGGCGATGATCGAAGAGTTGGAAGGGTCTTACAGGAGCGACGAAAGCGCCCACGCATACCGGGCACGGCTCGCTCGCGCGGGTCAGTGCGTTTTGACGCGGGAGCGCTACGACGACTCGAACGATCTCAAACGATACCGGACGCGCTTGGCTGAAAGACTCAGGCAGGTCGAGCGCGAGGCCGACATCAAACTCGATCTCCAGCCATGACCGACGACGAAGCGGACGAGAAGGCTGACGAGTTCATTCGAATGCTCCCGCCCGACGTGGCGCAGGAGATCGCGAACAAACTGGTGGACGACGGGTTCAGAGCCGAGGGCTTCCTGTCTCCAATGTCCACGGTGCTTATCCAGCATTTGGTCCCGGCCAACCAAGACTGGTTCGACCTGTGCGACCGCCTTAACCGTCTCTCGCAATCCATATGGCTGGAGGCGTTCCCTGACGGTCAGAGGAACGACGCTAACCCCTTGTCGATCAGGTTGCTGGCCAAAAGCGGCCACGCCTTTCAAGGGGCCGTGCTGCTGGCCCAGCGAGGCATGACGGCTGAGGCCCAGACCCTCGCTCGAACCTCTCTGGAGATCAGGCTTCATCGTCGATTCAGCACCGCCGACTAAGTTCTCCCCCTCTAGCGGAGCGTGCATGTCTGATCACCTGAAGCGGCGGCTTGCCACCCTCGTCCAAAATCAGGCCCATAGTGGTCGAGGCGCCTTTTCGGCGCGCATGGCCACACAGTCTCGGCTTAGCGCTTCGATGACCAACGATGAGTTGGGCCGTGAACTGGAACATGCCTACGGCGCCGATGTCCTGTCGCTCTTGGATCAAGCTGGCGCCTCGAAGTTCTACGAGAACGATTTGAAGGCCACTTTGGGTAAGGAAAGGGCGCTTTCGGTGTTGAACCATCGCCGAAGAGCGCAGACACCCACTGTTGCCTCCAAACCTCCTTCCCCTGCTCGTAAACAACGTCGCAAGGTTGGTGGCTGGACTACGGGCGCGGCAACTATCGCCGCCATTCTGGTTGTTAGAGCCTTCACAGGCGCATTCGGAGAAGGCGAAGCGTCACCCATGTTTGACGAAGCGGAGCCTGAGTCTCAAGTCCCCGTCGAGGAAGTGGCTTTGGAGCGTAGCGTTCCTGCGTCTTCGGACACCTACGAGTTCGGCTCATGCGCTCAATATCTCGGAGCCGTCTCTGGCCTCCGCTGTTTCAATCAGCTTGGAGGTAATGGTCTTCCCTCTAACTCCCCTGACGCAAAGGACGCGCGATCTAATATTGCTCGATCTGTTCGCGCATCACGCTGGCGGCGGCACGCTCGATGCCCCTTGTTCACAGCGGAAGTTGATGGCGTCTCATTCGCCGAAGCTTCGTATGAAGTTCTGCCTTTGAGGGACCGAGGCAGCTTGACCCAAGAAGCCCTCTACAACTCGTGCTCAAGCTCGGCGAATACCGCAGCCTTTAAGGCTTGTTCGTCCGCTTCGGGAATGTGCGACGAAGAGTATTGATCGAGCCTGACGTTAGGCCGCGACGCTCTCCATCGAGCGCTTGATGGCGGTCACGGTCATGGGCGAGGCACGATGCAGCCGGGCGGTGGCGCGGATGCCCTGACCGTCCGCCAACGATTTCCTGATCGCTTCCACACGGTCGTTAGGCATGGGCTTGCGACCGCTCTTTTTGGTCGTCCGACGAAGCCCTGCGAGGATGCGCTCGCGGATCATGGCACGCTCGAACTCGGCGAAGACCGACAGCATCTGGAACATCATCCGGCCACTGGGCGTCGATGTGTCGAGGCCCTGCTGGTGCAGGTAGAGGTCCACGCTCTTGGACTGGATGTCGTTCAGGAAGGCCACGAGGTCGGGAAGGCTGCGCCCTAGGCGGTCCACGCTCCACGCCATGATCTGATCGAAGTCGCGACGCGCTACACCTTTCAGCAGAGCGTCGTAGCCGGGGCGCCGATCCCGGCCCTTCACGCCGCTGATGCCTTCGTCGGTGAAGGTCGCCACCACCTCCCAACCCTGACGCTCGGCGACGGTCAACAGGTCGCGAAGCTGGTTCTCGACGGTCTGGTTTTTATCGGCCGTGCTCACACGAGCGTAGATTGCGACGCGTTTGGTCAGCCTGTTCTCCCATCAAATGTTGGAAGAACAGGCTCTCACGGATCGGTAGAGCGTCAATCAGTTCCGCTGAGGTCGTATTCGTCGTTAGTCCAAACGCCTGTGCCGGTCGGCCACATCCCGCACCCGAGATACACACTATTGAGGGCGTCCCGCGACCCCACGAGGCTGAAGGGAACCGACACCCCAAGAGCAGGTATCTGGAGCACAAGGCGATTGCCGTTTTGCAACGCTGTTGTCAGTTCAACGAGCTTCATGCCTCCGTCCGAGAACGGCTCCAAGGCTTGCAGCGCAATGCCTTCCTCCCCGTCTCCGATGAACCTCATCCCTATCGGCATGGGAGAGCCGTCCACCACAAATGTCGCGGCATACGGCCGGGCCATCGACATTGAAAACATGGCGGCCTCGTTGCCGAGATCGAAAGCAACAACGGCTTTCAGAGAGGCAGAGGTGGGGTCATCAGCGTCACAGCCAAACGTCAGAGAAGCCCCCTCTGCCCGGCCTTGCGCCCCACCTTCTTCCCACCGCTCCCACGACTGGGCTTGTGCACCTCCGGCAACAGACATTCCAACGAGCGTGGCGACGACGAACTGTTTGATCTTCATGATCCCTCCAAGATTGGAGGCAGCTAACGGCGCAGCTTTTACGGTTTGGTTTTCGGCTAAAGTTAACCGCCTTTAGCCGGGCGAGAAGAAGTCATCCAACGGCATGACGAACATCTGGCTGTAGCCTTGGTGCCCATCGCTCACCGTGAAGATTACGAAGTCCTCTCCAGCATGATCAGCCGCCTCGCGCACCAGATCGCTGAACTCGTCGATGTGGTCGGGCTTGGCGATCAGCACGAAGCCGTCCTTGTCCCGCCGGATGTCGTAGGAGGGGTGATCCATCAGCAGCTCTTTCAGCAGCCGTCCCATGGCTGGAGGAAAACACTGGTCATTATGACGGTCAAGCTGAGCGGTGTGCTCGAAATCAGATGGTGTCGAACACACCGACCTGCGGCTCTGGAAGCCCGGATTTCCGGATCGTTGAAGGTCTGGTTTTCGGGGGTGTTTGGGAGAACGCCCCCGCGCCCTTTTCAAAAGCCTTCAGACACACCTTTCCGGTAGTCCTCGACCTCCTTGATCTGGGCGGGGTTCTTCATCTTGGGATCGACCTTCACCCCGAGCTTGTCGAGGAAGGCGAGAGCATTGTCGCGCTTCACTGGATCAACCGGAGGCGGTGGAGGCGGCGCGGGAGGCCACGGCCAGTGTTCTTTCACCAAGTTGCCGCTGGCGTCCTTGACCTTCCCTGTCGTCACGAACTGATCGACCCATTGGCGAGGATAGTATGCCTTCTGCCGCGCCCCCTTGCTGAAGAAGGGAGGGCTGGCGTCAGGATTGTTCTCGATCCAGCGCACCGACCTCTGCGGCTTCAGCATGGGGCCGACATCTTCACGGGCGAGCATGTCCTCGACCGGCATGCCCAGCCGAAAGGCCAACTCCTGCTTCTCCTGATCCCTTTTCGATGCTCTGGCCAATGCAACCTCCCACTTTCTGCGACGAAAAGAGGTGGCAGATCAGTCGTTAAAATCGGCAGAATCGTCGCCTCGATCCTGTCTCTGGCGGCAGATCGCACACCCTCGGAAGCAGATCGGAAGCTCTATCGGCCATCCAGCGGCAGATCGGCATCAGATCGCTTGGAGGATGGAAATTCTGCCGCCCGCACAGTGCTTTACGAGATCGCAGATTTCGAGATGATGTCGGTGCTTGGCCAAGTCGAGGCGGGTTATCACGCCCTCCCGTAGAGACCTCATCAGGGTCTCATAACACCCGAGGCGAGGGATCGTCCTCACCTCTGACGGGATTTCTATCCCGATACGACGACTACCGCTCCGAACACCGCTTCGGGGCAGCGATGAACTGTGGGCGCCCACCAACCAACCGAATGCAACGTGCGTGAACATCAACCCATCGGCCCAACGGCCAGAGACATTAAGGACGACGACAATGACGAAAACAGCGACCGTTAGCGCAACCGACAAATACGGAACCGAGCGCACCTACACCAATCTCAGCCGTGAATGGTTCAAGGTCTCAGGACCGTCCGCTGACGACACCTTCATCGGCACGAACGCCGAAGGCGACCGCGAAAACATCAACCGCTACAGGAGCGACTTCGACCGCGAGACGTGGGATGCGCTGACCGCTGACCTGCATGCTAAGGCCCCGCTTGAGGATACAGGGGCATGATCAATGATACCGCGCGAGAGGAGTTTGATCGCATCGTTGAGCGGATGAGCGCGCCTTCTGGTGCCTACGCCTTCATGGTCTTCATCGACCATTTCCGGCTCGAACTGATGTCTGGCATTCCGCACCACCTCTGCCCAGCACCTCCAAAATGCGACCAAACGCTTCGCAGCTTGGTCGTTCGTGACAAGGAGGCAGCAGCGCAAGTCAGAGTAATCTTCGCGGGGGACGGAATGGACGATGAAGGCCGGTCGCTGTCGATTTGGGACGAGCACACATGGAGAGCATCCTACGGTCACTGGGATTGGGAGCGCGACGTTCCGTGAAGAACTTGAGCCTGACAAAAGGTCGGCAGCCGACGAAAGCCGAGCAACAATCGGCGACGAGGGAGCAGGCCGAAAGACGCAAAGCTGCTCCTTTCAAGCCCCCCAAAAAGAAGCGAAAACCGCTACCAGCAAAGCCGCGACAGGCCCATGAGCCGGGAAAAATCTATTCGGCCGCTGAGCGAAAGAAACTTATCCAGAGCCGCCCCGATCTTCAAAATGAAATGGAAGTTTCGCCACAGGATAAGTAATATCGGAACATAGCACTCAGGGGTTTGAACGCGGGACGCGCCCCATCCGCACACTGGAAAAGGCTGGGACGTAGACCAGCACAGGTAGCCAAGAGTGGGCGAATGGAAACCGATCTGTCGGTGCCGTCCATAAGACAAGGTTCGAAGGAACCGTCGTCCGCGCTGCGGGCGTAGGCAGATGATCTGGGGTCCGTCGAGACAGAGTTGAAGCCCCAGAAGCTCACGGAGCGTCCCCTCGTTCGGCACTCGTGAGATGCGCCGCCCGTGAGCAATGGGCGGTCAACCGTTGTGAGGTGACACGTTACTCAGAACTCGCCATTCAGTTGGCAGCGGATCGTCCAAGGGACGACGCGGTTCAGATACCCCTGTCACCATTAAGGATGGCGCGATTTGCTGGCACCGGGCAACCACCAGCGGGGGTAACACCCAAACGTCGCGGAACGAGGTTCATACCGGCTCAGGAATGAAACATCCCCCTGTCTCTTCTTCCTCTGCCTCGTCTTATGACGAATTCCAGTGTTTGGAAGGGACAGGGGGATTTGTTCAATTGGTCTTGGAATGAACGGATCAACACCCTGACGACGACTATCCCTAAAGCTCTCTAACGCATTGGCCGCGAGCGGCAGTGAGCGAGCCATGCGTGCCGAGAGCCGTTCGAGCGTAGCTCGGACGACCCATGCCCTGCGGCGACATAGCCATACATTATTCATCAGATAATGACGATAGATGCGCTCTCTGCTGGGCTGTGCAATGTGCACCCTTCAATCACATCTCCGCGCTAAGGACTTGCTTGAAAATCCAGTAGGACGAGAAGCAAGGCGACATGGCCGACGAACACCGAGAAGTGCGTGTAGCCTATCAACTCAGCGAAGCGGTTCTGGCCGCAGCCTGCCAGCCGGGAGACACATCCCCGGATCAGGTTGCTAGTTTGATGGCTCATTTCCAACGTCTGTTCACTGCCAAGACTTCTCTCCGTTGGGACTACCTGATGGACGAGGACTTCAAGCTTGCACTAAATGAGGACCCGCGCCCTTCATATGCGAACGGTCTTTTGCTCTCGCACCTTCTTCGGCTCGCCGAGGCTTATCAGGTGCTCTCCGTTTGGAGGATTATCGAACTGGCCGCACCGGCCGTGCGAGCACTGAACGCAAATGAGGTGAACGCCGCCTGTGTCCTTAGCCGCGCCCTCATCGAAGTGGCAGCGAGCTTCGCCATAGCGGTGCCCCGGGTCGAGAAGTGGTTCGTCACCCTACCGTGGGATCGGGTGGACGAAGCAATTCTTGATGTAGAAGAGATGGAGCAGTTTCTAACCCGCCTCGTGTTCGGCTCACGACTGGGAGAAGGTGTTGATGCCCTCAAGCAGACTAACATCATGACCCAGCTTGAGAAGCTCGACAAATTTGCCGAGCGCCTCGGTCATCACCCCAAGCTGGTTCAGGAGCGTTACGCGACACTGAGCGAGGCAGCGCATCCCAACCACCTCGGGTTCGAGCGGTTTACCTCGCTCACGACGAGAGAGGCGGGTGGCGGCTGGTCAACTCGCCACACGAGCTTCGGAGCCAGAGGAGCCGCTTCGGAGCACCTTTTGAAGACGTGCTTGTGGGCCTTAGCATTCGCTCACTCCATCATGATCGCGAACGTCCCAAGGATCGACGAGGCGAAGAAGGCATACCTATCCACGCTGGGAGCACCACTGCCTCACCGTCGGAAATAGACGTCTGTGTGCGGCAGAACTTATCGACTGGAAGCTCGCAGATCGGCCAAAACTCTGCAAAGGTCGATGCATGGCACACGGCGCAGCTACAGAAATCGACGTTCAAATCGGCGGGGTCATTCGAGATCGACGCGCAGCCCTTGGACTGACGCAGGCGGAACTCGGCAAAGCCATCGGCGTCACCTTCCAGCAGGTTCAGAAGTATGAGCGCGGGGTCAACCGAGTGGCTGCCGCTACCCTTTTGAAGGTCGCCGACGCTCTACAGTGCAGCGTTGCAGATCTTTACGGCGACCCCGAACCAGACGGCCGATCCCCATCTGAGCGGGCGATTTTGAAACTGTGGGCGCAGCTTAGAGAACCAGAACGCAATGCCGTCATCGCCATGGTCCGCGAGTTCACACGCAGGGAGTAGGAGCGACTACCGTGACTTGTGCGTCATCAGCACCTTCGACATATTGCGAAGCTATGGTTTCCTACGACGATCTCGCCGCCGGTAGCGACATTCATATCGTCGTGCACTTGTCGGGCGCGATCCTCATCCAGCCCCGCCCAGAATGCGAAGAAGAGTTCGATACGCTCGTGGCGCACCTCTACGAGGTCGAGGACCGAGGCTTCGCGATATTCCCGAAGGTCGGAGCCGAACGACTTTATGTGTCCGCCGAAGTGATGCGCTTGAATTGATCGTTGCTCGGGTGATCCAAATGGCGCGGCCTAACGTAGGTTGTTGCCGACCTCGGCAATGAGACTTCTTATTTCGACATGGGCAGACTGTTAGACAGCCTTACCGACCATCATCCGGCTTTTTCATAGGTCGATAGGGCTGACGGCATCTACCTCGTCAGACACGACGGACAGTCAAGGTTTTGGTGACGTGGACGCTTGTGGGGGGTCAGGTCCACCTGATCTGGCGAGAGACGGGGGGATCATACATAGCCCAACCGACCCGCGAAGGCTTCGGCTCTCGTGTGATCGCCAGCCTTGCCGAACAGTTGAAATGCGAAATCGCCAATAGCTGGAATCAGGACGGTCTGACCGTGGAGGTCCGTTTCCCGGTCTGAGACCCGGATTCGTGATCCGCGTCGCGCGCCTCCCCAATTGCCATGCTGGCCAGCGCATCAAACAGCGCAGCAGGATTAACGGGTTTGGGTAGATGCAAGTTTGCTCCGGCGGCCAAGCTGGCGGTGGCGTGTTCCGAAAGACTGCTGGCCGTAAGCATGATGATCGGTGTCGGATGCAGACGCTGCTCGGCCTCTATCCGGCGGATCGCCCTCGTCGCCGCAAGGCCGTCCATGATAGGCATCATCATGTCCATCAGGATGACGTCGTAGCGTTCGCTCCTGAAGGCATCGACCGCCTGTTGCCCGTCCTCTACGGCAACGACTTCGGCGCCGACCGACTGGAGCAGCAGTTCGGCGACCCGCCGGTTGGTGGCGTTGTCGTCAACCACCAGAGCGCGACTGGTCATAGTCCCGACCTCGCCCGGCGTTTCTCCCGCCGTCGCCCTCGTGGCTTCGACAGACTTGAGCGGCAGATAGAACCAGAAGCGCGCGCCCTCGCCGGGTGACCCCCAACAATCCAGTTTACCGCCCATCACGCCGACGAGTTCGCGGGAGATCGCCAAGCCCAGCCCTGTGCCCCCAAATCGGCGCGTGATGCTTCCATCCGCCTGTTGGAATCGTTCGAAGATTACGGCGCGCTGCTCCTCGCTGAAGCCGATGCCGGTGTCGGCAACCTCGAAGCGCACGTCGTCTCCGGCTCCCATCACCGTCACCGTCACTGAGCCGTTCTCGGTGAACTTGATGGCGTTGGAGACGAGGTTGGTGAGCACCTGCTTCAGGCGGGTTGCGTCGCCTTCGACCTGCTCGCTGATTGCCGGGTCGATGCTGACGCTGAGCGACAGGTTCTTCTCCGAAGCGGCGACCTCCAGTCCACCCGTCACCTCCCTGATCAGATCGCGGAGAGACATTGGGCTGCTGACCAACACCATGTCGCCGGACTCGATCCGAGAAAGGTCGAGAATGTCTCCGACGAGGCGAAGAAGCTGCCCGGAGGAGGACTGGATGATCGAAACCAGTTCGGACTGTCGTGGGTTCAAACCCGTCTTCGCCAGCAGGTCGGCCACGGCCACCACCCCGTTCATGGGCGTGCGAAGCTCATGGCTCATGTTCGCGAGGAAGGTGGACTTGGCCTCGTTTGCGGCTTCAGCTTCGACCTTGGCCGCCAGAAGGTCCGCCGCGTTCTGCTTCCGCTCGGTGATGTCGCGGACGTTGGAGTGGATGTGTCGGATGCCGTGAATATGGGTCACCGACATCCAAAGCTCGATGTCCACGGGACTGCCGTCCTTGCGCTGAGCCAACAACTCGATGCGCCGCTCAAGCCGTGCGACGCCGCTCCTGCGCCAGTGCTCGAAGCCCCTGTCGTGCGCCTCTGCTCGATCTGGCGGGATGATGATGTTGATCCGCTGCCCCAGAGCCTCGGCGCGAGTAAAGCCGAAAAGCCGCTCCGCGCCAGCCGACCAGTCGGTGATCACGCCGTGGTCGTCGCAGTCGATCAGCGCGTCGGCGGATGCCAGAAGCGACTGGCGAAGCGAGCGCACTTGGTGCCGGTTGGCCAGATCGTCGCCCACGATCTTCGCAAGCCTCTCAAGCTGGCGGACGAATATGGGATCGTAGGCTTTGGGCTGGCTGTCCAGAACGCAGAGCGAGCCTACGGGGAAGCCGTTCACGACGATGGGCATGCCCGCGTAGAAGCGCAGGAACGGCTCATTCAAGACGTAGGGGTTGTTGGCGAACCGGAAGTCCGTCCTCGCGTCCTCCACCCAGAGCAACTCGTCGGGGGCCGCCACGACGTGCGTGCAGAAGGAATCCCAACGGCACTGATCGGCGTCGGGGAAGTTCGCGATGCCTGCGAACCAGTTCCGCTGACTATCGACCAGCGAGACCAGAGCCGTGGACGCGCCGGAGAGATCGCGGGCGAGCGCGGCCACCTCATCATGGATTGCTGGACGCGGCTCTCCGATGAGGCCGAAGGACCGCACCATCTCGACGCGGCTGTTCTCTCGGTCAGCGTCAGGCAAGGTGATCACGCGACTTACTCCCCCATAATCCTCCGATATTCCTCAAGTCGTTAAAAAAGCGGTCAGTTTGCGCTGCCCCTCGGACTTCGGCCGATCTGGTTGACGGACTCAGCTTCCGTGAGAGCCTGAAACCTCCCCACCATGAGGAGGTCTTTTGGCTCCAGACGAAGCACCCTTGCGCTGTCTCACTGCGCGCGCCGTCATCAGCGAGCGTGGCGACATCGACGGTCTCGAACTTGAACTGTTCATGAACTCGGTCGCCGGGCCTCGCCAGTGATCAGCACGACAGAGTGGTTGTTCATCGAGCCTCCGCAGGAGGCTGCTGGCGAAATCACGGTGCCCGTCGTCTGCCCGGAAAACGTCGCAGTGCGAGCGATCCTTGACCTCTAACAACATCGAGTTCGGCAGCAGCTTCAGTCAGACCGAGCAGATGGCTCGCCGGGACTCTGCGCCCGCCCTCCATGGTGTGCGGCTGATAGATGCCGAGAGCCGCATCGCTGGAAAGAAGCTTCTGGATATAGGTGGCGTGCCAGCCGTTCTTGCCTCGGAAGGGCGGAACGCCCGCGTCGTTCAGTCGGGCTGCAATCGACCCTTTGCCGACCCCCAAGGCCGTTTCGTTGAAGATCAGCCGAACGATGTCCGCGCGTTCGTTTACAAATTCGAATCTTGAACGATCCGGCGTGAGACGAAGCCATGCCGGGCACGTCTTGGTCAGTTTGCGGACGTCGGCTTCACGCCGCTTGCGCTCCCACGCCGCTCGAACCCTTTGGCTCTTGATCGCCGACTCCTCGTGAGCACGAAACATATCGATGAGGCTTCCGAGAAGGCGAAGCCCACCGTCCTCACCCATGCTCTCGCGCGTGAACCGCTGTCGATCAGCCAGAGTGACCAGTGTGACACCTCCGTTGATCAACCCGATGAACGGGGCCAGAGCGTCAAGAGGGGCCTGACGGTTAAGTCGGTCGAGGCTCTCACAGATCAAGACGTGCGGCATCGCGATAGCACGATCCTCAACACGACGGATGAACTGTCCGAGCCGACCCTTGGTCAGATGGTGGCCAGAGAATGCGCTGACAGCTTCGTCGATGATGGTCTCGACGATGAGGAGACGATGTTCGTCCGCATACCGCTGGGCCGCCTCAAGCTGGCGGCGAAGGCTATCGCGCCCCGTCTGCGCTTCCGACGACGATCGAATGTAGACGGTCGCTGGGATCGTTGGTGGGATCGTCTGGGAGACCATACCCGGACGATGACAATCGACCATGGTTCGAGCAAGGTGTAGTCGATTGAATTCCTTCTTGCGAACGGACTTCCACGACCGTCTCTGACGTTGGGCGCGAGGCTTGGCAAATTGCTCCACCGTGAAGATGCCGAGGTCGTTGAGCTTGGTCTGGTTAGCGCGGCCGACGCCCCAGATTTCGTCGATGGGCATGGTGGCGAACGCCTCGCGGCGGGTGTCGATGTCGCTGAAGTCGGAGACGCCGGTCGCCATCTTCGCGTGCTTGTTCGCCAGCTTCGCCAACGTCTTGGTCGGCCCTATGCCGACGCACGTCGGAATCTTGGTGATCTGGCGCACCCGTTCTCGAACCCGGCGGCAGTAATCCACCCTCGCGAAGGCGGTCAGGTCCAGAAACATCTCGTCGATGCTATAGGGTTCAACCCGTGCGAAATGGTCGGAGAGAACCTCGAAGACCCTCCGGCTCATATCGCCGTAGAGCGCGTAGTTCGAGGACTTCGCGATGACGTCTCGGTATTCCGGTTTGCGCTTCGAAAAGTGCCAGACCTCGCCCATCTTGATCCCGAGAGCCTTGGCCTCCGCACTGCGTGCGATGGCGCAGCCGTCGTTGTTCGAAAGCACGATCACTGGCTTGCCGTTCAGGGTCGGGTTAAAGGCCCGCTCGCACGAGACATAGAAATTGCTGCCGTCGATCAGTCCGAACATTCACACGTCGGTCCTGACCAGCGCGGCGATCATGGCCCAGACTTCCGTCTCGTCGGAGACCGGGTGCGGTGTGTCATTGGAGGGTTCGAGCCACCACTGCCCGTCCCTCTCGGTGAGAACGGCGAGGACGACATCACCGTGCACGAAGGCGACGCAGACCTTGCCCGACCGTGGCTCGGCGTCAGTGTTCACCACGAGGATGTCGCCGCCATGGATGCCGCGCTTCCGCAGCCCCTCGCCCTTGACCCTAACCGCGTATCGCTGGGGCCGACGTAGCTCCAGCAACTCTGCGAGATCGGGGACCGCCTCGACGTGATCCTGCGCCGGGCTTTGAAAGCCCGTCGTCTCGTCACCTTTGTAAGCGGCTGCACCCATCGCGCACTAATGTTCCTTTTTTGTTCCGACCTCAAGGCAGGTTGGCTCGCTCGGCTGTGGGAGGTATGAGGTTCAAAAATCGGGGGTTGTAATGTCGTTAGCGTCTAACCTTGCGCGGAGCATCAAGGTCGAACTGATCGCGAAATTGGCGGCGTCATACGAGGCTTACGACGGCGGGACGCTGATCAAGAATGTAGCCCCGCACAATGTCCGAGATTACTTCCGAAAATACGGGAGCACCGCACGCAAGTTCGATCAAAACAGCGATAGTGACGTCTACATCGGCTACGTTTGTATGTCAGGAAAGCCTGAGTTCCTGTCGGCGATTGTCCTTGCCGGGCATCACGCAATCGCGATCAGCTTCGACGCCGAGACCGACGAGAGCAACGACTTCCTAACGCTGCTGGCAAAGAAAGAATTTGCGGATCGGATCAATGCCGCCGTCGAGAGAGCAGCGGCATTTGTCAAGCAAGCACCGCCACCGGCGCCAGAACCAGAACGAGTAGCGGCACCCCCTCCTCCTCCGAATCCCGCTCCTGTAAATTTAGAAAAGACTAATGCGATGTGGTGGATTCTTGCGATTTGCCTAGCCGTGGTATTCGCAACGATTTTCCTCACTAAATATTTTCTAGAAAGGGTCAATAAACCACAGTTGGCGCAGGCTGGGTTCGCGTCGCAAGGCAACTACTATCAACCTGTTCCGCAGTATTCTGACACGCCGTCTCTGTCAGAGAACATCCCGCAAGGCTACGAGCAAAAAGGGTCGCTCATCGAAGGAGGTACATACGGAATGCTTGATGCGATCATGACCGGCGTTGATGAGGCGAATTCTGCATTTCTGGAAGACGGCATGTGGGGCGCGGAATCAGCAAGCAAGACGTGCTGGGAACACGCACGTTCCTCGTCAACCATTTACGATGTGGACAGATGCGCGGCATTTGATATGGCTGCTCAATATCGTGATAGTTTAGGAAACCAGACTATAGGCACGCCTTTGAGCACGCATTTTTTAGGTAGCGGCGTTAGGATGCGGCAAGCCTATGATCGTTTCAGTGAGAGCGACGCACGGAGATTATCCGTAGTTCAAGGGCAGACAGCTATTATTCTTCGCGACCTTTCAAGCTGATTTGGTTGATGGACGCGAATTATACGACAGCTTGATCCGTCCCTAAGCAACTGAGAGCAAATGGTTTCAGAAAACGACCCTAATGTGGTGTTCTGATATCCGTGTCGATGTCGAATGAATGTCCATTAGGAAGATTTCTGCTGATTTCGAACAGTCGGCTCAGCGTGTCGTGGACGACTACTTTGTTGTGGGATTGGAAGCGCGTTGACGGCAATGGGCGGCCGTCCAAACGGCGTTGTGTTTTCGATAGCTTCACTGCCGTTTCCATCCGATGTCGCGGCGGATATGCTCCCCTCACACGGTGGAAGATGACAATGAAGCGCAGACAGGTTTTGACGATCCTTGCGGCGGCTATGTTGGCTAGTTGCGCGTCTACTTCGTCAATGATCGTTCCAGAAGCTACCGGGGCGCGCGTCGCAATTGTCAGCTTGGAAGGGCCTCTCGGCTCTCAAGCGGTTGATCTGTTATCACAGGAACTCGCCGCTAGAGGCATTGCCGTCGTTGAAGCGGCACGAGCAAGAGAGGTCATAGGGATTGACACGGATTTGTCGAATGCCACACCGGCCTCGGTGCAAGCTCTATCGTCATATGGCGAAGAACTCGGTGTCAGATATCTGTTTACCGGAACGGTCTCGGCAGTGGGCGGACCGCTCTATTCGTTCGACCATGTGAACATGACCCTTCGTTTGATAGACGTTCAGTCTGGGCAGACCCGTTGGATTGGACGCTACGGCAACTCGATGTGGACGAGCGCGATATCGACCCAAGGCGACCTTCAGCGGGGGGCTAAAGCTATCGTCGCCGAGTTCGTTTCGGCGGGCGGCCCGGCGTTATTGGCCGCACCGTAAAAAACAGACCGGTTCAGAATAGGTAGGTCGAATTCGGCGAACCCACCTCACCGACACCTTTTTGTTCAGAGTCGGCAGATCGGTTGCTGCCGATTGAACCGATCCCAGATTAAGGCTGCTCCACTTTCAACCATCGCGCAGTTGATTTCGACGCCTGACGAGTTGTGGCAGATCGCTGTCACCCGTTGGTAGCTCTGCCCAGTTCGTATGCAAGTGATCCTGCTTCCTGCAAGACGGGTGAGCGCTGAGGTGCTTTCTGCGGCCGATGCGCTGGGGCAAGGATGCCCCGGTGAACACGACCCATCGGTCTCCCTAGCGGCGATGGCATGCAGCCGAACGCGCGTCCCATCTTCACACCGCAAGGTGTCGCCGTCGTTCACATAGGCGACGTTACAGGCAAAATCGTAGGCCGCTGTTTCGGCTTCGGCTGATGCTGCTGTGAGTTTCACCGACCGAGGCCATAGCAGTGTTCCTGCGAACGCTGCCACGGCTACGACAGCAACCGTCGCGACGAACCTCGCGGTCTCGCGCCGGTCCTTTGTCTTCGACCGACGTTTCGGCCAGCGTCGGTAGCTTACGATTTTGGGCACTCTCTTCATGCGTTGAGCATGGCCACGTTCTGGGAAACGACAGCCTAACGTCGCGCTAGAGCACTGCTCATTCACGGTGATTTGGTTGACGGAACTGACTTCCGTGAGACCTTGAAACCTCCATCATAAAGGAGGTTGAATGGCGCCGCTGGAAGCCCCGCTGCGATGTCTTGCTGTCCGCGTCGTCCTTGACGAGGCGGGCGAGATCGATGGTCTCGACCTTGAAGCCTTTCTCAACGACTGCGTTGGCCGCCACCAATGGCTCTCGACGACCGAATGGCTGTTCGTAGAGCCGCCAGTAGAGGCTGGCGGTGAACTTACTGTTCCAGTCGTGATGCTCGAAACCGTCGCGGTAAAGGCCGTCTTGAACGATCTCACTAAAGAGCCGTCGCGCATCCTCACCGACCATGCGACCACCCCTTCGGAGACGCGGAAATGGCGCTGGGTCGCCTTCCAGACTGCGCCGAACGCTCAAGGCCAAGGCCGCTTCCCGTGGGAATGCACGCATGCGTGAGGGCGGGCTGCTCGGATGGGCGACGAACGCGCTCGTAAAATTGGACGACGAAGCTCCGGGCGTTATCGCCCGAGCGCTCACGGCCGCACCCGCTCGCCGTCAGGCGATTTTTGCAGCGCTGGCCGCGCGAGAAGAAAAGGCTGATTTTAACAAGGCCCACGACGATCTCTTCCCGTCGTCGTTCGCCGAGGTTGTTCGCCATAGGCGCGCGAACGACATTCTGCGCCATAGCTTCGGTGAGGTGCCGGATGGCCTCCTCGGCCTCCTGACGCAGATCGGTGACCGGCCGCTACCTCGGGCAAAGGACTATCTCGCCCTCTACGACTTGCTCACCAGCGACGATATGCGCGGCGCCGAGGCCCTACGCGCCTCCGGCCGCATCACCTGCCGGAAGCTGGAGGTGTTGCTCGCTCTCGATCCGCGATGGCGCCATGCCCACACGCTCGACCGCATCGACTCCGGTGCCGAGGCCATGACGTTCAACAGGGCGGTCACCTTTATTCAGTCGGTGAACTCGAAAGCATCTGACGAGGTGGTAGCGGAAGCTATCGCCCGCATGGGACCGACCTCCTCGCTGCCCCGACTTCTCGACCGGCTGCTACGCCGTGCCGACCGGTTGCCCCCTCACCCTGTGCCCGAAGGCGACAACGAACTCCGGCCGGTCGCCTCCATGCGTGACCTGCTGGAAGCTGGGCGGAAATACCGCAACTGTCTCGCTCACCGTCTGGCTGACATCGCCGCAGGGAAGATCGCCATTGCCGAGTTTCGCGGCGAATGCCTTGTAGAGTTCCGACCGTTGACCCAAGGAGCGGGCTGGTTGCTACGCGACGTCCACATCGAGCGCAATCGACCCGTGCCTCTGTTGGTGATCGGACAGGTGGAAGCGAAGTGTGACGCCCTCGGCATTCCCCGCATAGATGAGGCGAGCGGCGGTGATGGCTGGACGAGCTATCGCCGCTTCACGGGCGAGTTGGAGTGGAACTGACGCCGCGAAATACACGCGCTCAAAACATGGCTGACGCTTGACGAACGGCGCTACGCTTGTTGCAGTCTAGTTATGAATTCGCTTTTGGATAAGCCCATAGGGATCACCACGTCTGAGGCTCGCGGAGTTGCGGCTTGGCTAATCGACAACACCGCGCTCACGTTCGAGCAGATCGCTGACTTCATCGGGATAGCCCGGATCGAGATAAAACTTATTGCGGACGAGGAGATGCTTCCCCGACCGAAGTTGATTGATCCTGTGCAGTTTGGCTGGTTGGACCCGGACGATCTGCATCGATCTGAACAGAATGCGGATCGAATGCTTTCCAAGCCTTGGGCTTGGGCTTCAGACAGTTTGAAACAAGCTTCCTCGGCGTCCCTGCAAGATGCTCCGATATATGGCGCACGGCTGACCCGGCTGGCTTTTCTGACCTACGGTCGCAACGCTTGGCACAGCACTTGGATAACCAGATACTATACCGCCGGAAGCGTCGCGTTGGGCGTGGGCACGCTGCAATCAAAGGCGGAAAGGCTCCGCACTCAGGGATCGGTCTTCAAGATCGACGAGATGCCCGCGCTCGCCCTTCAAACCGAAACGGCCACTCTGTTTCTCGTCGAGGTCAACCGAGGCCATCAAATGGAGAGATTGGAGGACCAACTTGTTGGCCCCATCTTCAGTGGTCGGCTGGTCCAAGAAGTCGCCGATCTTCCGAAGAACTCGTTGGTCTGCCTTCAGGCCCCCGAGCGGATGATTCCGCCACCGGTCAGGGATGCACGACCATTCCATCAATTTCGATCTTCTCCACAAGGAGCCAACCGAAGTCTGGGGTGGTCGAAAACCGTCCTCGACCTGACGGCTGACGTTGCTCGTTTTGAGAAGCTGCGAAGCCATTTTGTAGAGGCCGAGCCTTTGACGGAACAGGTATGGGTTGAAGCTCAGCACCTACCTCCCGAGGCTCGGCTTCACCCCTCGAAAATCGAAGTCATGAGGGATGCCGAAACTCGCATTCTGCGTTGGGGCGACGCCAGTCACCGCTTGGAACATTGACGGTTGATCTAAGCGTCCTCGCTCAACTCATACCGCCCGCGCAGGTCCGCATCCGGCGCGCGCACGAACTGGGATAGAAGCCCGTCCAGCGTCGCGTTCGGCTGCATGGCGTCGTCGGGCACCAGCGCATAGCGCCAAGGTTTGTCGCCGTGCTTCGTGGCGTGGTGTTCGGTCGCGATCCAGCACCAGAGCGAAGCGGCATCGGCTTTCCGACGAACGTCCACATCGTTCATATCGGACTTCCGCTTGGTCTCGATGATCAGCCGTTCGGTCTTGGTTTCAACCACGAAGTCGGGGCGATAGGCGCCGCCCTCGCTGTCGAAAATCTTGAACTGGTTGGGGCCGGGCTTCATCCAGAGTTCGACCGTGGGATCGCGCTCCAGAAGCACGGCCATCTTCCGTTCAGTGTCGGAATCGAACTTGGCCTGCGGGTAGCAGGCGCGAGGTCCGAAGCCCGTGAAGATGAAGCGCTTGATGTCGTTGAGCCGCTCCGGCGCACTCTTGAAGTCCCGCACGGCGTCTTTGCCCGACCCGTCAAACGCCTGTGGCTTCAGTTCGCTGAAAGCGGCGTTCAGGGTCACGCGATACGTCGTGGTTGTCCGCCACATGTGCTGGCGCATCTGGACGAAGACGGCCTCGGCCATGGCCTTTCCGCGCCCCTGAAGGACGTTGCGAACATCCTCCTCGTTAGAGAGGTAGGAGCGCAGGTGAGCCACCACTTGCCCGGCCAGATCGTAAAGCAGCGCCGCATGGGCGTCGTAATCGATCTCGTCGAAGTCGATCAGCTTGGCGACAAGATAGTCCTCCAGTCGAGCGGGCGTCTCGCCGCCTTCCTCGCTGCTGATGACCGTCTGCCGACCGGTGCCGAGAATCTGGACTAATAGCTCGCGGGCGAGGGGCTGGTAGTTCCAGCTACCGACATCGAGGGTGAAAGGCTGGAAGCCGAATGACACCTGATCCTGCGGCGTCACAGTCAGGCTGGGGATGGCGATGGTCTTGGCGACGAACGCCGCGCAGAACTCTTTCACAACGGCCTCGGCGCGCTCCTCCGTCAGGTCCGAGAACAGGCCGCTCTTACCGCGCTGGATCGCCATGGCATCGGCGACGATGCGCTTCACCACCTTCTCGTCGTTCAAGTCCTTGATGGTTGCGACCTGCGTCTTGATCGTCGGCAGGACGTCGGTGAGCACCGTCTGCGCCAGAGCCAGTTCCTCCTCCTTCTGGAAGGTGAAGGCGGGTGCGGGCGGCTCGGATACACCATGAGGGTTGGCTTCAGGCGCGAACTCGGTCGCCACGTCGTCCTCGGGCGGACGCACGACCTGCTTCAGCATCTGTTCGATGACGGACGGGGCTTCGACCATCACCGGCTTGGCGGTCGAGACGTCGCCGCCTTCGCCGATCTTCACGTGTTTCAGCGAGTGGATGACGCCATTGGCGTCCTTGGCCTTCTCGATCAGGTCGTTGAAGCGGTCGTGGGCGATAACCGTCAGAGTGTCCACGGCATCGACGCCCGTGCGCTTGCCGTAGGGCAGACGCAGACCCCGGCCGAGAGTCTGCTCGGTCAGGATGTCGGAGGCCGAGGCGCGCAGCGGGACGATGGTGAAGAGGTTGGATACGTCCCAGCCTTCCTTCAGCTTGTTGACGTGGACCACGATGTCCGTGTCGCCGCTCTTCTCGATGTTGAGCAGCCGCTGTGCGTTCTCGTCGCTTTCCTCGCCCGTCAGCTTGGAATGGATTTCCGCGACGCGACCCTTGTAGCGCCCCTCGAAGAAGCTGTCGGACTCGATGTATTCCCGCACGCGACGGGCATGATCGGTGTCCTGCGTCACTACCAGCATGAAGGGATGCACGAGAGGCTTCTCGTTCTGCTTGGCGTAGGTCGCAAGCTGGACCTTCACATGCTCGTGGTAATGGATGCCGTCTTCGAGCTTGATGTGCTCCAGCGTGTCCTCATCGACCGACTTGGGGTCGAAGTTGGCGCGGGTGCCGACCGCCGGTTCCTTGACGTAGCCATCAGCCATCGCGGCGGGCAGATCATAGCGATAGACCACGTTCTTGAAGGCGGCGGACTTGGCTCCGACGCTCTTGGGCGTGGCGGTGACTTCCAGCCCGAGGATCGGTCGCAGTTCAGCGATGGCCTTGGCTCCGGCCGAGCCGCGATAGCGGTGCGCCTCGTCCATCAATAGGACCAGATCGTCGAGACCCGCCAAATAGCTGAAATAGCTCTCGCCGATGTATTCCTGAAGCCGCTTGATCCGGGGAAGCTGGCCTTTCCGCGCCGAAGCCGTGGTGTCGGAGTTGATCTTCGAGATGTTGAAGATGTTGATGATCGCCGCTTCCTGCCCCAGCAGGTCGGTGCCGCGCACGCCGCGACCCTCCTCGTAGTTCTCGGCGTTGACGATCAGCGGCGGCTGATGGGCGAATGCCTCGACGCCCTTGAACACATACTTCGGGCTGGAGGGTTTGAAGTCAGCCAGCAGCTTCTCGTAGATGGTCAGGTTCGGGGCCAGAACGAAGAAGTTGCGGCTCTTGCCGATCATGAACAGGTAGCTGACGAAGGCCCCCATCAATCTCGTCTTGCCCACGCCAGTCGCGAGGGCGAAGCAGACACTCGGGAAGTCGCGCTCAAAATCTTCGAAATAGGCGTCGTCCAGATCGCCGTAGGCGGCGCGGATCGCCTCGCGCGCGGCCTCAACGTCCGTTTCCTTGGACGGCGAGATCAGGTCCACGATGTCGGCGAGGCGGCGCAGAGATTCCGTCTGTGGCTTTCGCAGCGACAGACGCTGATTGATCTGGGTCTCGGCGCGCTTGGGATCGACGGCCGAGACGCTCACGCCTCGACCTCCTCGTCGCCGTTGAACAGGCCGGGCTGGTTCGGACTACTGGCCGACTTCCGGCGCGGCACCTCGTCGGCCGCCTCTTCCGGCTCGTCTTCGATCAGCGGCAGGGCTTCGATCTTCAGCGAGTAGTCGTCCTTTCCCCACTCGCAGCGGTCGAGGATCGCGCCCGGTATCTTCCTGATGGTCAGATTTCCAAAGGCATCGGCGTTGCTACCTTGGAATGCCTTGCAGCAGATCAGGAGGGTCCGCTCCGGTCCCACCTCATCCGATATCGCTGCAAGCTGCTCGTGGGTCAGACTGTTGGTCGTGACGTAGATGAAGTCCGTCTCCGATGAATGGCCGTGAATCCAGTAGTGCTCGTCCGAAGGCGCGTAGGTGAAGCCGAAGTGCTTGCACATGGCCTCGGCCAGCATCGCGGCGTTGTAGGATTTGGAGATCACCCAGTTGTCGAATTGGTCCTTCTCCAGCAGCGACGGCGCGAGCTTGAAATAGCGATAGCCGCCGCCGCCCTTCCAGCCGACCGACTCGGTGACCCCGCCGAGGTCTTCACCGTCGATCACCTTTTTCAGGCGCGGGACGATGTGCGTCTCGCAATGGTCTCCGAGTTCGACCATGATCCAGCGACGGCCCATCTTGTGGGCGACCGCGCCCGTTGTGCCGGAACCAGCGAAACTGTCGAGAACCAGATCGCCGGGTTCGGTAGCAATCTGGAGCACACGTTGGATGAGGCGTTCGGGCTTGGGGGTAGGAAACAAGTCTTCAAGGTCGCCCAGCAGGCTCCGCAAGTCATTTGTCGCCTCTCTGGTCGTGCCCGCTTCGTCGCCGAACCAGATGCTCTCGGGCACACGCCCATCTTGGTCTTTCAGGTAGATTTTTCGCAGAACGCGCGACTCATCGTTGATGAAAGTGATCTCCCCGGTGGCCACCTTCGCCGCGAAGGTATCCTTTGACCAACGCCAGCCCTTCTCGGGCGGCGCGATCATTTTCCCAGATGGAGTTCGAACCTCGTATCGCAGATTTTCCCGATAGTTCGGGCTTCGGACATCGCCCGCACGCCAAGGCCCATTGGGGTCTTTGTCCGCGTTCGAATAGTTGACGTTGTGTTCGTCCTTACGAGGGAGCTTCTTGCGCTGGAACGCGGCTGATTTCTGGTAAACGAGAAGATAGTTGTGATGGAGGCTAATCGTCTTTGCGTCGTTCTTGCCTTGAATGCTGTGTTGCCAGACTATCGATCCGAAGAAGTTTCCTCGACCAAATATCTCATCGCATAAAACCTTTAGATAATGGCACTCATTGTCATCTATTGCGATCCAGATGGAGCCGTCTTCAGCAAGCAGCTTGCCGAGGATAGTCAGTCGCTCCTTCATCAGGCCGAGCCAGATCGAATGCTCTAATCCGTCCTCGTAGTTCGGGACCGCCGAGAACGTGTTGTAGGGCGGGTCGATAAAGATGCACTTCACGCCTCCTGCATACGTCGCCTCAAGCGCCTTCAGTCCGAGGAGGTTGTCTCCACGAATGAGGATGTTGTCGAAGTGGTCCCCATCTCGCCGAGCGGCTGCATGATGCGAGAGCCGCTCCTCCTCAATAAGGATGCGCGGTTCCAGACGGGGCCGATTCTCCTTCCCGATCCACGTCAATTCGAGCTTGGTCTTGGCGGCCATCAGGCAAGGCTCCATCGGATCGTGAACAGGGTCGTCATTTCGGGCGTCAGGGACAGCTTGTCGGCGATCTCGTCGAGCATGCGTTCGCGCTCGTCGTCGATCTCCTTGAGCCGGGTGTAAAGCTGGTGTTGGAGGTCGTCCGCCTGACGCTTCAGGGCCGACGCCTCGCGCTGTAGCTCGACCTTTTCCTGAAGGTTCTGGACGGCGCGGGCGGCCTTCTTCTTCTCGTTGGCTTCCTTGGTCAGCCCCTTGATCTGCTGATCGTAGGAGACCCGCGCGTCGTCGCGCCAGTTGTCGAGACGCTCTTCCTCCTCGTTGAGGAAGTCGCCAAGCCGTTCCTGTGCCCGCCCGACGATCTCGGTCTGACCGTCCTCCAGCATCTTGGACAAAGCAGCTTCGGGCGCTGCGCCCGTGGCGGCGCCGGTCACCGATCCGGGCACGGCCAACATCCGGGCGGCCGTCTCGGCATTGACGACTTCCCCATCGTCGGTCGCCGCGGCGCAGACCAATTCGTCGAAGGTGCGGGCGGGCGTCACCAGCTTCAGACGCGCGACCTTCAGCCAACCGCTCTTGCTGCGATACGGGGCGACATCAGCCAGCTTGCCGTCGTATGCGTCATAGTCGAAGGCGACCTCGGCCGAGTCGAGATCACGATCAATCGCACGCACGATGATCTGGTCAGCCAAGCATTCGTCGGCCAACCGGAAGAACTTCCAACCGCGCTCATCGGCCTCGGGCCATTCGGTCGAATAGGTCTCACCGTTGTAGTCGAACCGCTCGACGTGATCCGGGTGGAAGCGAGCCTCGGGCAGTTCGGCGCGAGCAAGCGTCAGCAGGGTGCGCTTGAACTCGTCCAGCGAGGACGACACCGCGCCTTGGCGGAACTTCAGGCGAGCGATTACCTTATCGTCCATCTCGGCCAGCAGCTTGTTGCGGGCCTTGGTCTTGGCCTCGTCGATCTCCACGCTGAACTCGGCCTGAAGCGCATCGAAGGCTTCGTTGATCTGATCGTTCGTGCGGCACGATTGCACGATGTCGAGGATGCGCCGCTCGATATCGACACCGGATTCGATGGCGCCCAGCACCTCGTCCGATGAGCCGAAGACGCCCTCGAACAGGCGGAACTTCTGATCCAGAAGCTGGACGATCCGAGCCTCGGCTTGGTTCTTCCGGTTCATGAAGTTGATGACGGTTACGTCGATCTTTTGGCCGTAGCGATGGCAACGGCCGATACGCTGCTCGACCCTCTGCGGGTTCCAAGGCAGGTCGTAGTTAATCAGCAGCGAGCAGAACTGAAGGTTGATGCCCTCCGCGCCGGATTCCGTGGCGATCAGGATCGTGCGGTCGTTCCTGAAGGCGTCCACGATGGCCGCCTTCATGTCGGCCGTCTTCGAGCCTGAGACGACATCGGTGCCCCGGTGCTTCTCCAGCCATGCCTTATAGATCGCGGCGCTGTCCTTGTCGGAGTTCGAACCGTTCAGGACGACTGTCTGGCCCTCGAATCCGCTGCGCTCCAGAAGCTCGCGCAGATAGGTCTGGGTGCGAACGGACTCGGTGAAGATCACTGCTTTCCGCTGACCGCCCTTGCCTTCGATCTCGGACAGCACGCCCGGCAAGCAATCGAGCAGGGCCTTGCCCTTCGCGTTCGTCTGGATCGATGCGGCGAGATCGCGGTAGCGGGTCAGTTCTTCGATCTCGGCTTTCAGGTGCTCGGGGTCGATGTCGTCGATGGCGTCATCGGTTTCATCTTCCAGCGCCTCGGCCTCGCTGGCATCGCCGTCCTCGCGCCATTCCTCGGCGGTCTCCTCAACGCCGTCGATGTCGTCCAGCGCCTCCTCGTTCACGGCCAACTTCTGACCGAGGCGAGTGACCATCTTGTCCAACGTGGCTGCGACCGCGAACGACGACGAGCCGAGGATTTTTCGAAGGACCAGCGTGACCAGATGTCGGCCGTTTTGCCCGACCGCCAGCGTGTCGCTCCGCTGGAGGTATTGAGACATGTGGTCGTAGAGGTCCGTCTCCAGCTTGTCGGGCGTGAAGTCGAACGTCTTGGGCAGACGGTTGGTGTAGTTGATCAGGCCCGCCTTCTGAACCTGACGGCGCAGGGTGCGTTTGCAGATCGGCTCCAGCCGCCGCCCCAGCAGGGCCTGTGCGGCGTTGGACGCGCTGCCGAACTCGGCCTTGAAGGCCTGTTCCGAGCCGAAGTAGGTGTCGTCGATGATGGTGACGAGGCCATACAGTTCCATCAGATTGTTCTGGAGCGGCGTCGCCGTCAGCAGCAGCTTCTGACGCCCGGCCAGTGCGTCACGCAGCACGGCGGCCCGCGAGTTCTCTGCGGACTTATAGACGTTCCGCAGCTTGTGGGCTTCGTCGAAGACCACAAGGCTCCACGGCACGCTTCGAAGCTGGTCGGCGATCCGCGCCGCGTATTCGTAGGAGAGGATGACGATCCCCTCTTCGCGGCCCAGCGGGTTCGGCTTGCCCGCCTTTGCGAGGTCTTTCACCCGCTTAGCGTCGAGGATTACGGAGGGGAGCGAGAACTTCTCGCGGAGTTCGGTCGCCCACTGCTTACGCAGCGACGCGGGCACGATCAGCAACAGGTGCCGTTTGCGCTCCCACCAGCGCTGGGACAGCACGAGCGCCGCCTCGATGGTCTTGCCCAGCCCCACCTCGTCGGCAAGCATCACGCCTTTTGACAGGGGAGAGCGCAGCGCAAACATCGCCGCATCGACTTGGTGGGGGTTCAGGTCCACGCGCGCCGACGACAGCGATTGCGTCAGCCCTTCGCCCTCCTCCAATCCCTCGCGAGTCAGGAAGTGCGCGAAATATTTGGCCTGATGCGGCGTATAGGTGGGCGCGACGCTCATGTTTCCCCGATGTGGGCCGGAGAGCGTTAGCGACAGCTACCGGCGCTCACCAGTCTCTCGAATCGCGGCCGCTCCCCCGGCTGATTGTTGGCGTTGATGTTCGACGCTGGCGGCGTTTGAATCAACTTGAAATCGTGGTCCGCAACCGGCGATGTGACCGCTTTCGACGCACTGGCCATTTTTCTGTGCAAGCGTGTTGACGAATTTCGCGCCCGGCTAGGTAGTGACAGACCAAAACTATTTTGCCTATGTGGCAATGTATTGGGGGAGTTGAAAATGGACGCCAAACCACTGTCCATCGGGAAGATTTTAAGTGAGCGGCAACGCTTCATTGTCCCAATCTACCAGCGCACCTACGCATGGAACCAGCGGGAGCTTGAGCCTCTGGTCGATCAGATCGAAGCCAAAGCCGATGAGCTTCTGAAGACGAACAAGGTAGCCTTCTCGCACTACATGGGCGCGCTGCTACTCATCCCTGATAGCGATCCTGTGTTTGGTAGGATTCAGGCGTTCAACGTTGTCGATGGCCAGCAGCGCCTGACAACTTTTCATTTGTGTTTTGCTGCCTTGCGCGATGTCGCCGCGAGCTATGGGTTTGATGACATAGCTCGCCAAATCTCCGACCTCATCGTCCACAGCGACGATACCCCGATGCAGGACCGGTCGACCGAGCGCTATAAACTTGAGCCTACGACTTACGACCGGGTTCTCTTCAGGCACATCATCGACCTCGACCGACCGGCGCTTCGGAAAAAGTATCCCGACCATTTCTACAAAAACGGCAACATCAAAAGCGCGGCGCCCGGCCCCCTCTGGGCCTACTGGTATTTCTGGGAACAGGCCGACGACTATATCCGAGAGGGAGTGTCGCTGACGGATAGCACCAAGTATGATCGCGCCGCCCTGCATAAGCGATTGCTGGCGCTATCGACGGTGCTGTTTGAGCATTTTCGGCTTATCGTCATCACTCTGGCTGCTGACGACGATGCACAGGTCATCTTCGAAACCCTGAACAGCGGCGGTAAGCCGCTGGCCGCCATGGACCTTGTTCGCAACGACGTTTTCCACCGGGCAAACCGACGAGGCGAGGATCAGGCCGCTCTCCTTGAGGAGCACTGGTCCGAGTTCGAGCAGCCGTTCTGGAAACAGGAACAAACTCAGGGGCGCATCAAGAAGCCGAGGATCGACTTCTTCTTGGGTCATGTTCTAGCGGCTGAACGCGGGGCGGTCATATCGCTCGGCGAGCTATTCTCAGAATACAAGGCTTTCGTCGTCGCAAGCGCGTTTCAGTCCACAGCCGACGAACTGCGCGCACTCACCCAATACGCGCCCGCTTACCGGCAACTAGCGGAGCCGTCCTCGACGGGTGAACTATCGAAGCTGTCGCGACGCCTGAACACGTTTGACCTCTCCACGGCTTACCCTCTCGTGTTGGTCATCGCCCACTCGGATGCAGACGATGACACCAAAGCTCGGCTCTACGACCTGATCGGCAGCTACGTCATCCGCCGCGCCATCTGCTACCTGACCCCGAAGAACTACAACAATTTGTTCGTCGAGGTGGCCGCCTATCTGAGGGCGCACGGCGTGAGTGAAGACGCCTACTTCACCGTGATGGAGTCGAAGAAAGCAGCGGACACGTCTCGTTTCCCGAGCGACGCAGAATTTGCGTCGGCCATTCAAAACAGACCTCAATACGGCTGGATTCCCCAGCACCGCCTGAAGCTCATACTGGAGGAGTTGGAGTTCGCCATGCGAGACCGCTTCAACATTGAGGGCACGCTGCAAGACGGTCTAACCATCGAGCATATTATGCCTCAAAACTGGTCGATGCATTGGCCGCTGGCCAGCGGAGCATCCGCTCCAATGGATTTGGTGACAGGTGTGGACGAAGCGATGCGATCTGAGATTGAAGCTCGTCAGAAGGTGATTCAGACCCTGCCGAACCTAACCCTGCTCACACCCCCAGCAAACTCGTCGGCCAGCAATCTGAATTTTGAGGCCAAGCGCATCCGACTGCGTGAATCTTTGCTGAAGACGAACATCGAAATCGCCTCAGAGGCAGTTTGGGACGAGAGCGCGATAGTGCGGAGGGGTGATGCGCTCGCTGCTGCCGCTGTTGCGCTTTGGCCGTCACCTCGACCTACGCCTGCGATCATTGCAGCCCCGAAACCTACTCATACGGACGCGGGAATGCCGCCGATGGCTTCAGTGGACCGCGCGGTCTCTCAGCACAATGACTTCTCGTCTCGGTGATGAAGGAAGCGCGTGGGCGCTTGGAAGCCCAAACTAAATAGGTGGTATGAATATCTATCACCACTTTTTCGCGCGCGGCTTGACTGACTCCTATCGTCACTTCAGCAGCGCGTGGCTGAACCGAGCCGAGAATTATCTATGCCTCCGCGCTGGTAGAGGGCCATCCGCCGACGCACTTATCGAACTGTTCCAAACCCTCTGGCGCGAAGGTCGCTTGATGCTCGCAGCAAGGGTCGCGTGGGCGGTTCTCTGGCTGAAGCCCGAGGCGCGTCGATGAGCTTCCACGCAGTGATCGCATTCCCCTTAGACGCTGATGCAACACTCCGGGCTGTGCTTGGTCAAACAGAGACTGGAGGTATCATCTCCAGTCCGATGGAAGACCTGCTGCTCCTCTGCTCCTCAGAGACTGATGCGGTCTTCGTTCGATGCGGCTTAGCCCTTCGACCGGCGAGCATGATGACGCTTCTCGTCCGCATGGAAGACCAACTCGCAGTCGGCTTATGGTTGCTTCAGAACGGCCTGACTGGGCGGTGCGAATGGGCGGCGCTGGAGCATTTGGAGTTCTTTAGTGAGGCGGCGGTAGATCGAACAATCGAGGTGTTCAGCGACATCGCGGGGCATGATCCCCAATCTTTGCCGCTGAACCTCTGGCCTGACGTGTTTCGCCCGAACATGCTGGCAGCTTAGGCTGCCAAGGGAAGATCGATACCCGCTCGATGGATTGCCCGCGCAAGCTTGATGCGTTTGCCAAGCCAGCGGACGTCGGGGATAGCGAGTGAGTTTCCGATGGCCTTGAAGCGAGCGACATCGAGTGAGCGGGGCTTTCCGGGCCATGCGATGTCAGTGTGCCCGTCAGGCATTCCCATCAGCCTCTCGCGTTCAGCGGGCGTCAGTTCGCGGACCCCACCATTGACAACAACACAGGCCTTCCCGCCGGAGCCTCCAGCCGCACGAAGCGTGTAAGACTGTTCAACGGCCCACTTCGGCGTCGCATCGGCGTTCAAATAGATCGCAGGGCGTCGATCACCCATTCCGGCGGCAACGACCGCTTCGCGGTCGCAGGCTGCTCCAGCAATCGTTTCAGGATGCCGTTCTTCGCTCGTTTGTTCAAAAAGAACCTCTCGGGGATCGGGTCCGTTTCGAGGACATCCGACAACAAAGACACGCTCACGCCGTTGCGCCACGCCCCCGTGTTGCGCGTCGAGAACTCGCCAAGCGACGTGTCTGCGAACACCGGCGACGTAACCGAAGTTCGGCCAGCGCTTTTTACGGTAGAGGAGCGGATCGGCCGCACCGACGAGGGCGCCGAGGTAGCAGCCGAAAGCATTGTGTTTGTCACTGAGGAGTCCTTTCACGTTTTCGAGGATGATGAATTCTGGGTCGATCTCGTCGGCTAGGTCCACAAACTTGCGGGTGAGGCCGCCACGCGCATCGGCCATTCCGTTGCGCTTTCCAGTGCGGCTGAAGGTTTGGCACGGGGTTGAACCCCACAGCACGTCCAGCTTGCCGCGCCAGTCAGCCCCATCGATGTCGAGCATGTCCCCGAGGTTTGGCACGTCAGGCCAATGATGCTTCAGCACCGCGCTCGGAAAGCGCTCGATCTCCGAAAAGAAGGCGGGTTCGAAGCCACCAAGTGGCTCCCACGCCAGACTGACGCCTTCGATGCCAGAACAGACGGTTCCGTATCGAATGGCCTCGACGCCGCCTGTGTCGCCGTTGGAAGCCGCCGAGCGAACAGGCTTGACCATAGGTCCGCCATCGATGCGGGTTGCATTGTCATTGGCGACATCAACCGATCCGATGTTCTCGCGATCTTCCAAGCGCATCGCTCCAAGGCGATCTTCGGCCATGCGGCAGTAAGCGGCCGATTGGTCAATGCCGAGGAAACGACGTCCTTCCAGCAGGGCGGCAACGCCGGTCGATCCAGAGCCGCAGAAGGGGTCGAGCACTGTTTTGGCAGTCGTAGCCGCAATGATTTTGCGAGGGAGTTCGACAGGGAACGGCGCCGGATGCGGATTGCCGCGATCAGGCAGAACTTTGATAACGTCCTTCAGCCCGTGAGCCTTGCGGAAGCGGAACTTCGGCTTGGCGAACACATAGATTACCTCGTGCGACGGCGTGGCAAAGGCACGGTTGAAATTCATGCCCGAGCCGCGATCCCAGATGATGATTTGGCGCAGCGGCAAACCGGGATTGAGATCGTGGGGCGTCCGCAAAACGCCTTTTTGAACCCGGTTCTTGTGCTGGTAGAAAATGGCCCCGTCCTCGGGGATTAGTCGCCAGCACTCGCGCAGAAACTCCTTCTGCCACTCAACGTAATCCGTGTAAGGCATCGCGTCGCTGTGACCGTCGTAGCCGTCACGGAGCTTAGCCGACGACCACTTGCCGGTCTTGTCGCTGCCCTTGAAGCCGCCGCCGCTCGATTCTCCGAGGTTGTAGGGCGGGCTGGTGACGATGATGTCCACAGAGCCTTCCGCCATCTTCCTCATCTCGGTCAGGACGTCGCCATGGATGATCGTGGCGTTGGCGTCCTCCGTAGAGTGCGCGGCAACCTGTTCAATGTCAGGCATGCGCCAAACAGGGGCGTCGTTCGCGGCGATAGGCGTCGTCCGCGACGGGAGTTCATCCGTTTCAGGCGCCGCCAGCACGCGCGCGCGCCCCTTTGCGAACCACTCGTCATCACGCTCGACGCCGATGAAGCTGCGGCCCGTAGCCATCGCGGCGGCGCCGGTCGTCCCGCTGCCGTAACTGTGGTCAAGCACGACGTCTCCGGGGTTGGAATAGGTGCGGATCAGATATTCCGAAAGAGCTTGAGGCTTCTGGGTGGGATGTCCGTGGTCACGCTCGCAATCGAACTCCAGCACCGATCGCGGATAGTTCCCGGTGTCGTTCGTCCATACGTCCTTGGTGTAGGTGTCCCGATAGACGGTTCCCACCTTCCCGCGACGAGTGACCTTGGCGGCCTTCGGCGTCACACCCTGCGGATTGTAGGTCATCTTTCCACGAGGGCGCGCGAACACCAGCACCTCCTCATGGCTCACCAGATGACGCCGATTGGAGTGAAGGAACCCGACCGGGCGGTTCTTCTTCCAGATCAGTTGCTGTCTGAACCAAGTGCGGTTCGACAGGATCAGGTCAATGGAGAACGGCTGCGCGGCGTGGATCACGATCATGCCGTTGGGTGCGAGGATGCGTTGGTATTCGCTCCACATCTCGGCCACCGGGAGCGTTTGGTCCCACTCGCAGTTCGTCGTGCCATAAGGCGGATCGACGAGGATCAGGTTCACCGACTTCGACGGGATCAGCTTCATCTTCTCGATGGCGTCCCCCTTGTGGAAGTCAGCGAAAAGTTCGACGCCGGTCTCGGCCTTGCCGACGACATGACGATCAACCAGTCCCAAACGCTTTTCAATGATCGGCCAGTAGGTCGGCTCACGCTCGATGAGGACCGCAGAACGACTCTGTTCGATAGCCGCCACACCGGTCGTCCCAGAGCCGCCAAACGGATCGAGCACCACATCTCCGGGGTTCGAGCAAGCCAGCACGATGCGCTCGATCATGGCTTTCGGAAACGGGCACGGATGTTCGGTGCGCTCCTTCGCCGTGCCGTGAACCTGCGTAAAAGCCCAGATGTCGGCGGGATTAGCTCCCGCAGGGTTGTTGCGCTTGTCGGCCGAAGTCGAAGGACGGCGCACATCGTCGAGATTAAAGGTCGGAGTAATGCCCTTCGGACGACCGCGCCCGCCCTTCACCACGCCGGGCTTCACCAGATAGAGCCAGCGCTCGGAACGCGTGGAAAAGCGTTGGGTGGTGTTCTGTTGGGCGCGGCGATCCCAGACGATCTCCTGAACGAAGGTCAGGCCGGTGCCCGCAATCAGCGGGAAGAGATAGTAAGTGATAGGCACACGGCTGTTCGGCCCGGCCTTGTGCATGCCGACGTTGATCCACATCGCACCGCCGGGCTTCAGGACGCGGGCAGCAGCCGTGATCCATTGGCGCGAGAACTCGATGTAATCCTCGACGCTGGCGAAGCTGTCGCCATAAGGCATGCCGATGTTCAGGTTGGGCGGCGAAGTCACGATCAGATCAACCAATCCAGCGACCATGGCGTCCATGGAAACGATGCACTCACCTTTCACCAGTCGCGCGGTCGGCGCGGCGGGCGGCGGCGGCGTGGTGGGCAGATTGTCGTTGGAAGCATCAGCGAAAGCAGCTTCCACGTTTTGTTCAGAGTGGGTGGTCAGGTTGATCAATGTGAAGCTCCGTTTGTGTCTGGAAGCTTCAGAATGACACCGAAACGACGTCACATCTCCGCAACATGAAATTCCGAGAAACTCATTATATTTCCGATGCTTGGGACATCGAGGACATTCGTTCTCATTTAATCTCAAACGAATTTATCGGCATTTACTGGACGCTTCCAGCGTCCAATCGATCAAAGCTACCATCGTCCATAGAAGATGCAGCACGCTCCAGCTTCACCATTCAAAGCCAGCGACGGCTGGTGTTGGCAGTCGCAACTGCGATGCGACTGGAGCCATTGGGAGAGTGCGCGCTACAGTTTTCGAGTGACCTCGGATGGACCCCGCGAATCGACGCCGAACTGAAGGATGTCCTCGCTCTCTCGAACGAAGATACTGTTCTTGTAGGCGTAGATTTTCAGGCGTTCGGATGGCGCACTCATCATGCCCTACGGCAGCGACTTCGAGGGACGGGACTTCACGATATTCGCATCTCGGCTGGGATGGCTGTCGATCTCGCCGACCATTTCTCTCTCAATCGCCACTGGGACCAGCGCCATACGGCAATGCGGAAAGAAAGAAGGCTGCGGGAAAAATCTCGCCGCTTCCAGCCCAGCCAGCAGCGGCTAACTCAGTTCCATGCCTACATGCGTCGGCGGATCAACGACATCGAAGAATGGGAAGACTGGTCTCTCGCCAAGAAAGCCGAGGCCCTCAATGCAAGAGCCTTGTGGACGGTGAGTGGTCTTCGCTGGAATTCTGAGTTGGTGCGTAACCTCGAAACAGCCTTATTTGGCGGACCCGACCGACCTGAAGATCGCGCTGGATTATGACTTCCAGCGTTGTCCGCTACATTCATATTTACTCCATTGAGTGCGGCGGCGGTATTTGTTTCGACGTGGTGAGGGATGTTGTTTCTCTGAGGGGAGACGCGACCACTCGGCTTTTCGAAATCCTCTTTGATAGCGGCCTTGCTTCTAAAGTCTCTTAAGAAGTCCCTTAGCAAAGGGGATTTCACCTCAATGGACACCCGCCTTAATGCCAGCGCAGGAGCGATAGCGGCCACGCGGACCCCGAAGAGGCTCCAGCCGGGTCATGATGTCATGGGCTGGAAGATCGGGCGCAAAGAGTGCGTCATGATCCCCCTTCAATTCGACCACCATGCTCGGGGGCTTCCCGCCTCTCCGATCAGCTTCGTCAAAACCATGTGGTTCGAGACAGGCCACCGGAGCCGTGCGGTGACTACGGCCGCTATTCACCGCATGATCTGCGGCGAATAGATCAGTCGTCGCGGGCGGCCTTTTGAGCGGCGAGCTTCGCTGCTCGGCGTTCTTCTGACTGGAGTGCTTGTTCGTCGAGGCGATCCACATGCTCGGCCAGCGACTGCGCGAAGCCGCCGTCGTCCCTCGGGAACTTGAACGGCGCCACACCAGCTTTGACGCGTAGTCCTTGGGCGGCTTTCCATGCATCAAGGCCAATCCTCGCAGCTCCGTCCATGAAGTATGAGCGAGCCTCCCGTTCGGCGGCGGCGGCGACGCGGAACACGCCTTCAACCTGCTGCCGCTGGATATCGACCCGCACCTCGATGTCGCGGATCAACATCATCTCATCCGGGGCAAGAAGCTCCCATGCCGTGTCAGGCGGCCAAGCTGGGAATTCAGGAGGCATCATCGCACCTTCCTCTTCGGGGTCGTCATTCGCCCACATGACCTTGGCACATGAGCGCGCGTAGGCTTCCAGATGACGGGCGAGCAAGGCGCGGACATAGCTGCGCCCAGCTTCTGTCTTGGCTGTTTCCCGACCTCGCGCGGCCTCCTCGTCTTTGAGGCGATCCTTTCGCTGTTGGCGTGCCATCCAGAACGACGATATGGCTTGGATGCCGCCGCCTACGAGAACTCCGAGCAGACCGATAACAGCAGGGCCGAGGCTGGTGGCGAGCGCGGCCCAAGATGCTGGAGGGGTAGCTGACAAGTTAACCTCGGCGGTTCAGGAAGGAGCAATCTGATCTGCTTCACCGCGTCAGCGCAAGGCTCGCTTAGCCCGGTCTGATTGACGCCCCGACGATCCGCAGCCTCTACGTCAGTCACCGATTGACCGGCACCTGACCGCTCGGCTTACGCCCCATCAACCGGGCAACGACGCTGATCAGCCAAGCCCACCAAGACTGCCGACGCTTGCCCTCGCTGTAGAAGGCATAGGGGTAGGCGTGCGCGTCGCTGTCGATGTCGCCGGTCGGCTGGGCCACGCGCGCCTGATAGTCGGCCTTGAACGCCTTGAAGTCCTTGTAGACGACGTAGGAGAGGTAGCCCGCCACGCCCAGCGCGATCAGGGCCGGTGCGAGTTTGGAGACGGTCACGGCGAAGCCTTTGGCTCCAGCCGATCCGACCCCTGCCGCGCTCAACATCTCAACGACCGGCGCCGGGACGCCGTGGAAATAGCAGTAGGCTCCGGCCGCCACGACCGCGACCGTAGCGGCTCCTGCGAGGATGGGCATGGTGGCAGGAGCAGAAGCCACGGACACCGCTGTCGCCGACATCTGGGACAACAAACCGGCAGCGGTGACGAACCCCGACACCACCTTTGCCCCGACGAGCGTGCCGCCGAGATAAGACCCGCCATAAGACAGGATCGCACCGCCAGACGAATGCGCCACCAGAGCGAGACCGCCAACCGTCAAGATCGCCATAAAGCCTTGTCCTGATATTCTGCCGACATCAAATTACAGAGCCGATGTCCCAACAGCTACTGTGGAAGGCTCGGAAATGCCGGAAAGTCTATCAGGTCCATCGCGGCCTTGAGCGTCATCAATTCCACCCCGCGTCCATAGCCTCGCGCCACAGAGTTTCCGTCCTTGTGGCCGGAGATCAGGTCGTGAACTTCTTCCTTGGCGTCCGACATGCGAGCGGCGCGCTTCCAAGTATGCCGGAACGAGTGGAAGACCTTTTGGGGATCGTCCAGCCCTTCGCCCTTCACCTTGGCGACGTTCTCACACCAGAGACCCCACCATTTCCCGAACTTGACCGACATCTTCACTGCGTCGCCGTCGAGTTCAGGGAACAACAAGCCAGACTCACGTTCGGCCACATATTTCATGAAGCCGAGGGCGATCAGCCGATCATGGATCGGAATGATCCGCCGGGCCGAAGCGTTCTTCACTCGGCGCAAGCCCTTCAGCGGGCGCCCGGTCAGGTCGATGAAGCTGATCCCGTCCTCAGTCTTGATCTCCGACACGTCTAGCGACGCCAGTTCCTCGATCCGCCCGCCAGTCCATAGGGCGATGATTGGAAGCCAGTATTTGTGATCTTTGGTGATCAGGGAACCGGGAGTGTTCCGATAGCCAAGCGCCGAAACAGCGCCTTGGAACATCGGGGTCTTAAAGATGGTCGCCAAGTCCTCGGCTTCGTAGGGATCACGCTCTTCGCTCTGGTCCGCCGGTGGCTTCTTCATCATCTTGGCGGCGGGGTTTTTCCGTATGAGGTCGCGATCCACGGCGAACTCAAAGAGGGCTTTGTAGACGACAGTCCAGTTCCAGACGGTCTTGATGTGGAGGACGCGATAGTCGTCGCGCTTCTCGGCCTCGGCGATGGCCGTCATGAACGACGTCTTCTCGATGTCCCGTTTTGGTGTTCGGGAACCGCTTCAACTCGATCAGGAACGAATCCATTTGGAGGGCGGTGATCTGCGACACGTCGGGGTCGCCGAGGAATTCAGACAGCCGGGTCACATAGCCGCGATGGCGCTTTTCGCTTTTTCCTTTCGACGCCTCCCAACGGTCGAAAAGGTCCAGAAGCTTCATCCCCGCGAGAGGGTGCGGGGCGGGAGAGGGTTTCACGGGCGGCTCAACGGTCACCGGCAAGATCGGCGCGGAAGAGGGTGCTTCTGGAGCGTCTGACAGGCGTCCGCGCCTATATTCCATGATCCCGTCTTCCACGTCGGCTAGAGCCGAGGCGAACCATCCGCGCATGGCCGGGATCGCCGAGTGGAGCGGATCACACATGATCCCTTGGCTGTTCAGGGCCTTGGCCAGCTTGGCGTCGAAGTCCGCGACCTTCGACCAGTCTCCGGCCCTGAGGTCGCCGACCATCTGGACGTGTTCGCGCATGGCGTCGGAGAAACCGACCGGCGCCGGTTCAAGGCCACCGTTGAAGGCTTCGTTCAGAGCGGCTTTGAGACTGACGGAAGTCCAGCGCTGGATCGCTGCGAAGGCGCGGTCGCGGTCGATGGCCTGACGCTGGAGGGGAGCGACAGCCAGCGCCGCCCGATCTTGGGCCTTGGCGATCTGGTCGCTCCAGTCGGCGAGGATGGGAGCGCCGTTCCGAACGGCTTCGTTTTCGTCCTTGGTGTTCAGAGCGACCTTAAACTCGCTCTTTCCGAAGGTCGCTCGGAGGTTCGCGGGAATCACTTTCCGGGCCTCCCAAAGACCCGAAACACCGCTGCGACGTAGACCCTTGACCTTGGACGAAGCGTGAATGCGTTTTCTTCCCATTTTGGACCGACCTTTTGGACCGAGGCCGTCGCGGAAATCCTTGTGGAGTAAGGACTTCCAAAGATTTCAATGGGATTAAAACGGATGGCTGGGGAACTAGGACTCGAACCTAGAATGACGGTACCAAAAACCGTAGTGTTACCATTACACCATTCCCCAGCAGGACCGGCGTTTCCGAAGCACTCTGTGCGGCGGAGGCGGTCAGATACGCCAAGCTGTTTTGGGATGCAACACCCTCTGTCAGGACTATTTTCGCTTACCGT
>Ga0308156_1000666_pt1 | contig 59227 bp, 50 predicted proteins | sample PhyAR2_FD_201041 | JGI IMG/M metagenome (GOLD analysis project Ga0308156, IMG submission 201041) | Phyllosphere microbial communities from UC Gill Tract Community Farm, Albany, California, United States - DLSL A.R2 | ecosystem: Host-associated > Plants > Phyllosphere > Unclassified | place: USA... | reverse complement strand
TCGCCGTGGTCGTCGTGGGGACCAACTCCAAGGTCGAGTCCGAGGGCTACGACCGCACCTCTCTCGACCTGCCGGGCCGCCAGGACGACCTCGTGCGCGCCGTCGCACGGGCCAACCCCCGCACGATTGTGATCGTCAACGCGGGATCGCCCGTGGTGCTGCCGTGGGCAGGCGACGTCGCCTCCGTCGTGCACGGCTACTTCGGCGGGCAGGAGTTCGGCACGGCGCTCGCGGCCGTCCTCACCGGAGCCGCCGAGCCCGGTGGGCGCCTCCCCACCACCTGGCCCGCGGCCATGGCCGACGTGCCGGTGCTCGACGTCACCCCGACCGACGGTGTGCTGCGCTACGACGAGGGCATCCACATCGGCTACCGCGCGTGGCTGCGCACCGGGACGGCCCCCGCGTTCCCGTTCGGCCACGGCCTGGGGTACACGACCTGGTCATGGGATGCCGCGGAGCGCGACGGAGACGACCTCGTGGTCCGCGTGACCAACACCGGCGAGCGCGACGGCCGGCAGGTCGTGCAGGTCTACGCCGAGCGCGCCGAGTCGACGATCGAGCGCCCCGCGCGGTGGCTCGTCGGATTCGCCACCGTCACCGCCGCCCCCGGCGAGAGCGTCGAGGCGCGGGTCTCGGTTCCCGCGCGTCGCCTCGCGCACTGGGACGGCGCCTGGGTCACGGAGCCCGGCGATTACACGCTGCTCAGCGGGGCCTCGGTCGTCGAGACGCCGCTGAGCACGGTCTGGTCGGTGTCCGCGTGACGCCGCTCGACACCGCGCACCTGCACGGTCGCGCCGACGACAGGGTCGCCGACGCGGTCGCGCGCTTGGATGCCGCCCTCGCGGTCGACCCGGAGCTGTCGTTCCAGGCCGCCGCGTTCCACCGCGGAGTCCCCGTGCTCGACGTCTGGGGTGGGCGCCACCTCGGCGAGGACTCGGTGATCGTCCCGTTCTCGGTGACGAAGAACACCATCGGGATCACGATCGGCCTGCTCGTGGAGCGCGGCCTGCTCGACCTCGACGATCTCGTCGCCGATCACTGGCCCGAGTTCGCGGCGGCCGGAAAGCAGCGCGTCACGGTCCGGCAGCTCCTGTCGCATCAGGCGGGCCTCGCCCAGACCGATCCTCCGCTCGACCGCTTCGAGGCGCTCGACCAGCCCGTCGCGGCGGCACGGCTCGCCGCGACCCGGCCGATCTGGCATCCCGGAAGCGCCTTCGGGTACCACGGCGTGACGATCGGCAACCTCGGTGCCGAGCTGATCCATCGGGTGACGGGCCGCACCATGCACGCCTTCTACGAGGAGGAGATCCGTGCCCCGCACGACATCGACTTCTTCCTCGGGCTCCCCGCCGACCAGGAGCACCGCCGGGTCGACCTCCAGCCGATGACCCCGCCGGCCGCGGGCGTCGGGGACCGGCAGCCGACCGCGCTCGGGGTCCGGGTGTTCGGCAGCGCTCCGCCGACGCCCGCGTTCGCGAACGATCCGCGCAGCTGGCGCTATGGACACCCGGCGACGTCGGGCACCGGCAGTGCGCGCGGCATCGCGCGCCTCCTCGCCGCGGCCGTCACCGGGGTCGAGGGCACCGCGCCCTTCCTCTCGGCCGACACGGTCGCGCAGATCGGGCAGCAGCAGGTGCACGGCTTCGATGAAGTGCTCGGTCAGCACGACCGCGCACACGCGATCGTGTTCCAGAAGCCGACCCCGGCCATGCCCTTCGGCGGCGTGAACGCGTTCGGGCACGACGGAGCCGCGGGCGGCCTCGCGTGCGTCGACCCGGAGACGGGGATCGCGTTCGCCTGGACCATCGCCCGCGGGGCGTGGCCCGGCGGCGGTGACCCCCGCGCGGTCGCCCTCGCCGCGGAACTCGGCCGGCTGTTCGCCGACTGACGACCGCCCCACCTTCCCCTCCGCCGCCGCCCGCCGCGCCCCGCCGGGCGGCGGCGGACCAGACCCCCCGAGGATCATGACGACCACTCCCGCCCTCCCCAACCCGCTCATCGCGGGATTCCACCCCGATCCCTCGGCGGTCCGCGTCGGCGACACGTGGTACCTCGCGACCTCCACGTTCGAGTACCTCCCCGGCATCCCGATCCACCGCTCCACCGACTTCGTCGAGTGGGAGCTCATCGGCCACGTCGCCACCCGGCCCGGTCAGCTCGGCGTCGAGGACGTGCCGACGGCGGGCGGGGCATGGGCCCCGACCCTGCGGTATCGCGACGGGGTCTTCCACGTCGTGGTGACCGACGCCATGGGCCGCGGGATGCTGCACTTCACCGCGACGGATCCCGCGGGTCCGTGGAGCGACGGCGACCTCCTCACGGTTCCCGACGGCTCGCGTTCGCTCGACGGCATCGACCCCGACATCGCGTGGGATGCCGCGGGCACGGCGTACATCACCTACTCGGGGCTCATCCTCGGCGGTCCGGACGCGGGCACGCACACCGGCATCCAGCAGGCCCGGGTCGACCTCGAGACGCACCGCGCGATCGAGGAACCGCGCTCGCTCTGGTCGGGGGTGGGCGGGATGTTCCCCGAGGCCCCGCACCTCTACGAGATCGACGGGCGCTGGTACCTGCTGATCGCCGAGGGCGGCACCGAACGCGGTCACGGCGTCTCCCTCGCTCGCGCCGACGCCCCCGAGGGCCCCTTCGACGCGGCCCCGGGCAACCCTCTCGTCTCCGCGCGGTCCACCACGCGGCCCGTGCAGAACACCGGCCACGGCGACCTCGTCATCGGCCCCGACGGCGAGTGGGTGTGCGTGTTGCTGGGGGTGCGCCCGCGCGGCATGACCCGCGCGTTCTCCGCACTCGGTCGCGAGACCTTCGTCACGCGCGTCGCCTGGCAGGCGGGCGGCTGGCCGACGATCGAGCCCGTCCCGCTGAACCCCCGCCCCGGCTCGCGCGTCGAGGTCTCCTTCTCGCCCGAGATCCCGCTCGACGGCGAGTGGATCGCCGTCCGTTCGCTGCCGACCGACCACGCCGACCTGGGCGCGCGGCCGGGCTGGATGCGCCTGGACGCCGACGGGTCGACGCTGGGCGACCCCCGCCCGGTCTTCGTGGGCCGACGTCAGGTGCACCTCGCCCAGCGCACCTCGGTGCGGGTCGACGTGTCCGCGGGCGTGGGCGGGCTGGCCGTGCGCTACGACGAGCACTTCCACGTCGAGGTCGAGGCGGGATCGGGCGAGGTCGTCGCGCGCGCCGTGGTGGGCGACCTGGTTCAAGAATGGCGTGCCCCGTTGACCGAGACCACCCTGACGCTGCACATCGACTGCGCGCCCGGGAGCTCTGCGGTGAGCTTCGCGCCCGCGATCCACGCGCTGCATCTCGCCGCCACCGTGGACGGCGAACGCCTCCCACTGGCCGAAGTCGACGGGCGTTTCCTGTCGTCGGAGGTGACCGAGTCGTTCACCGGACGCGTGATCGGCGTGTACGCCCGAGAAGGCACGATCGACGCGACCGACTGGGTCGCCGAGGGAGACGACGCATGACCACCCCCACCCGTGTCGCCGCGGTGAAAGCCGAGCTGCGCACCGACGGGCCGTTCGTCGCCACCCCCACGCCGCGTCTCACCTGGCGCGTCGAGACGTCGACCCCCTCCTGGCGTCAAGCCGCCGCGGAGGCGACCGACGGGGCGACCACCATCGCCCTCCAGGGAGCCGAATCCGCTCTGGTCGCCTGGCCGTTCCCGCCGCTCGCCCCCGGCGAGCGTCGCGAGGTGCGCGTGCGCGTGACCGGTGACGACGGCGTCGTGAGCGCCTGGAGCGCCCCGCTCGCCGTCGAGGCCGGCTTCCTCGCCCCCGACGAATGGGTCGCCGAGCCGGTGGGTCTCGCGGATCCCGAGCGTGAGGCCCAGCCCGCGCTCGTGCGCACGGCGTTCCATCTCGATCGCCCCGTCCGCCGCGCCCTTCTGCTGTGGACGGCTCTCGGCAGCGCCGAGCCCGAGGTCAACGGCCGCGCCGTCTCCGACGATGTGCTGGCTCCGGGCTGGAGCGCGACGCGCGACCGCCTCGTGCACGAGAGCGTCGACGTCACCGACCTGCTCGTCGAGGGGGACAACGTCCTGGGCGCGACCCTCGCCGGCGCCTGGTACACCGAGCGCTACGGCTTCTTCACCTTCGCCGACCGGATCTACGGCGACCAGCCCTCGTTCCTCGCGCAGCTGCGCGTGACCTTCGCCGACGGCACGGTCGAGACCGTCGCACCGACCGGCGCCGCCTGGACCGCGACCGGCGACGCCGAGATCGTCACGAGCGGCATCTACGCCGGCGAGCATCAGGACCTCCGCCGGCGCGCCCCCTGGTCGACCCCGGATGCCGCGGGCTCGGACACCGACCGCCACTGGGCGCCCGCGCGGGTGGGTGTCGTCGCCCGCCCGGGATACGAGAACGTCCCCCTCCCCGAGGCGCGCATCGCCGAGCCGGTCCGCCGCCACGAGAGCCTGCCGGTCGTCGCACGCATCGCGACGCCCTCCGGCGGGGAGGTGCTCGACTTCGGGCAGAACCTCGTCGGTCGTCTCCGCCTCCGCGTGCGCGGCGAGGCCGGCACCGTCGTCACGATCCGCCACGCCGAGGTGCTCGACGGGGGCGAACTCGCGCTCCGGCCGCTGCGCAACGCCAAGGCCGAGGCATCCTTCGTCCTGTCCGGGGGCGACGACGTGCTCGAGAGCCGCTTCTCGTTCTACGGCTTCCGCTATGCCCAGGTGACCGGGATCGCGGTGACCGACGCGCAGATCGAGGCCGTCGTGCTGCACAGCGACATGGAGCGCACCGGGTGGTTCGCCTCGTCGCACGAACTCGTGAACCGGCTGCACGACAACGTCGTGTGGGGGATGCGCGGCAACTTCCTCGCCCTCCCCACCGACTGCCCTCAGCGCGACGAGCGTCTGGGCTGGACGGGCGACCTGCAGGTGTTCGCGCCCACCGCGTCGTTCCTCTACGACTGCGACGGCTTCCTCACCTCGTGGCTGCGCGATCTCGCCCTCGAGCAGGAGCGCGCGGGCGGCATCGTCCCGCTCGTGATCCCCGCGGCCCTTCCCTCGTTCGCGGGCGGCGGCCCGGTCGCGGCGTGGGGCGACGCGGCGACGGTCACCCCGACCGTGCTGCACGAGCGGTTCGGCGACCGCGAGGTGCTCGCCGCGCAGTACCCGAGCATGCGCGCGTGGGTGGACGCGGTCCGCGAGGATGCCGGGGACTCGGGCCTGTGGGCCGGCCGCATGCAGCTCGGCGACTGGCTCGACCCGAGCGCGCCGCCCGACCAGCCCGGCAAGGCGAAGGTCGACGGCGACATCGTCGCGACGGCGTACCTGGCCCGCTCTCTGCGTCAGGTCGCCGACGCCGCGGCGTTGCTGGGGAACACGGCGGATGCCGAGACCTACGACGCCCTCGCCGAGCGCAGCCGCCGCGCCTTCGTGAGCGAGTACGTCACGCCCGGCGGTCGCATGATGAGCGACGCGCCCACCGCATACGCGCTCGCCCTGGCATTCGATCTCGTGCAGGACGCCCCGACACGCGCAGCCCTCGCCGATCGGCTCGCCGCCCTGGTGCGCGAGAGCGGCTACCGCATCTCGACCGGCTTCGTGGGCACGCCGATCATCGCCGACGCGCTCAGCGACGGCGGCCACCACGACGCGGCGGAGCGGCTGCTGCTGCAGACGCAGTGCCCCTCGTGGCTGTACCCGGTGACGCAGGGAGCGACCACGGTCTGGGAGCGCTGGGACAGCCTGCTGCCCGACGGATCGGTGAACCCCGGTGAGATGACCTCGTTCAACCACTACGCCCTCGGCGCCGTGGCGGACTGGCTGCACCGGACGGTCGCGGGGCTCGCCCCCGCCGCCCCCGGCTACCGACGCGTGCGGATCGCTCCGCGCCCGCTCGCCGCCTTCGATCACGCCTCGGCGCGCCACCTCACCGCCTACGGCCCGGCCGAGGCGTCGTGGGAGCGCGAGCCCGGCACCGACGTGGTGCGCGTCCGCGCAACAGTGCCGCCGAACACCACGGCGGAGGTCTCTCTCCCGGGGCCTCTCACCGACGGCAGCACCGCCCCGGCGGAGGTCGGCTCGGGCACGCACGAGTGGTGCGTCACGGTTCCCGCCGCTCCCCCGCGGCCGCCCCTGCCGGGCCTCGAGGCCATGCTCGCCGACGTCATCGACGACCCCCGCGCGTACGCCGCCCTGCTCGGGGCCCTCGAGGAGTCCGCCCCGGAGCGTGTCGAGGGCGTCCGCTCCGGCACCGTGTGGGGGGCCGGTCGGCCGTTGGCCTCGGCCCTCATGTTCACCCCGCCGGACGTGCTGGAACGCGTCGACCGCGCTGTGCGCGACGCGACCGCCTGACCCGCGGCATCCGTACCCCGCCCGCGCACCCGTCCCGCCCGACTCCCGAGGAGACCCCATGTTCGATCGCCGCTCCACCTTCGGCGAAGCCCTCGACCACCCCGGCGCGCGGGCGGTGCTCGAGCGCCTGATGCCCGGCTTCGCGGCCTCCCCCATGGCGGCGCAGTTCCGCGGCGGGCGGCTCGGGTCGCTCGTCGCCATCGTGCCCTCCCTGGAGTCACCCGAGGCGCGCGCGCAGCTGTGGGCCGAGTTGGCCGAGATCGGCGACACGGCCGAGCGTCCCGCGTACTCGCCCGCGATCGCGCCGAACCCCGCGTACGAGGGCGACGGCGTCGCGCGCTCGTCCGCCGTCGTCCGCCCGGTCGCCGAGGCGACCCGCTGGGGAGTCCTCGAGGTGCGCATCGACGGCCCGTCGCACGGCAACCCCTTCGTCGACGTGGACCTGCACGCCGCCTTCACACGCCCCGACGGCTCGACGGTCCGCGTCGGCGGTTTCTACGACGGTGACGGCGAGTGGGTCGTGCGCGTGCTCGCCGACCAGGAGGGGCGCTGGTCGTTCTCGACCACCGCCACCGCGCGCTCGCTCGACGGTCTCGACGGGGACGCGCACGTGGGAGCGGCCCGCGACGGGGCGCACGGTCCGGTCCGCGTCGACGGTTTCCACTTCGCCCACGCCGACGGCACGCGCCACCGCCCGCTCGGTACGACCGCGTACGCCTGGACGCACCAGCCCGAGGCTCTGCAGGAACGGACGCTCGAGACGCTCACCGACGGGCCGTTCCGCAAGATCCGGATGTGCCTCTTCCCGAAGTCGTACCTCTTCAACGCGAACGAGCCCGACGACTTCGTCTTCCCCGGCTCCCTCGCCGACGGCTTCGACCTCGCGCGCTTCGATCCCGCGCACTTCCGCCGTCTCGAGAAGCGCATCGCTCAGCTCGGCGAGCGCGGCATCGAGGCCGACCTCATCCTCTTCCACGCCTACGACCGCTGGGGGTTCGCCGATCTCGGCCCCGCCGTCGACGACCGGTACGTGCGCTACGTCGTGCGCCGCCTCGCCGCGTTCTCGAACGTGTGGTGGTCGATGGCGAACGAGTACGACCTCGTCTGGGCGAAGGACGAGGGCGACTGGGAGCGCCTCGCCGCGATCGTCGGCGAGGAGGACCACGCCGACCACCTGAACTCGATCCACAACTGCCGCCCGTTCTACGACTACTCGCGCCCGTGGATCACGCACGTCAGCATCCAGCGCGTCGACGTCTACCGCACCGCCGAGAACACCGACGAGTGGCGCGAGCGCTGGGGCAAACCGGTCGTGATCGACGAGTGCGCGTACGAGGGCGACATCGACCAGGGCTGGGGCAACATCACCGGCGAAGAGATGACGCGCCGTTTCTGGGAGGGCGCCGTCCGCGGCGGATACGTCGGCCACGGCGAGACCTATCTCCCGGCCCCGGTGGGCGAGGTGCAGGTCCCGGATGCCGCCGGCTCCGACGGCGAGGTGCTCTGGTGGGCGAAGGGCGGCGTGCTCCACGGCACCTCTCCCGCGCGCATCGGCTTCCTGGAGAGGGTGCTGGCGGAGGTTCCCGGCGGCGTGCTCGACCCCGCCCCCTCCGACTGGGACGTGCCGTGGGCGCAGTCCCCCGACGGCACGGTCCGCGTGGCCTACTTCGGTTTCAACCGTCCACGCTTCCGCAACGTCGTGCTCGACGAGGGCGAGTGGGTCATCGACGTGGTCGACACGTGGAACATGACGATCGACCGGGTCGACGGCATCCATTCCGGGACGGCCCGCGTGACGTTGCCGGGGCGGCAGTTCGTGGCGGTGCGGCTGTCGCGGGTCTGACGGAGCGTGCGGGGCACGTCAACCACGAGCACGCGGTCTCTCACGAGCGTTCCAAACCTCGGCCTTCCCGCGTGCTCGCCCGCACCCACCGCGACCCGGCGCCCTCGCTCTCGGCCTCGTCGCCGGGGTTGAACAGCGTGCAACGGCCGAGTGAGAGGCATCCGCATCCGATGCACCCGTCGAGGTCGACGGCGAGACGCTCGAGCTCGCGGATGCGCTCCGCGACCGTCCGTGCCCACCGTTTCGACATCGCGGTCCACTCCCGCTGCGTCGGCGCGCGGTCCCGCGGCAGCGGCGCCAGGGCCTCGGCGATCTCGGCGAGCGAGAGGCCGACGCGCTGACCCGCGGCGATGACGGCGAGGCGTCGCAACACGTGCCGAGGAAACTGTCGCTTGCCACCGTCCGTGCGAACGGCATCGATGAGTCCGCGCTCCTCGTAATAGCGCAACGTGGGCACGGACGCGCCCGAACGGCGAGCGACGGCACCGATCGACAGGAGTTCGTCGGGTTGGATGCGGGCCACGACACCCATGCTCTCCCGGTGTCGACTTGACCTCAAGTCCACTTGAGGAATTTGGATGACATCATGCACATTCACCACGTCACCATCGGCACCCGCGACCTCGATGCGACCGAGACCATGTACCGCGACACCTTCGGGTTCCCGACGACGCGCGACGGCGAGAGCGTCGTCGTGCGCATGGGCGCGACGACCGTCGCGTTCCGCGCCGAGCCGACGCTGTCGGGCACCCACCATCTCGCCTGGACGATCCCCACCGGGACATTCGACGCCGCCGTCGCCTGGGCGAGCGAACGCGTCCCGCTCCTCCTCGGCAACGGCGGGGCAAGCGTGTTCGAGGCCCCGCCCACCTGGGACGCCCGCTCGGTGTACGTCGACGGACCCGACGGGCAGCTCCTCGAGCTGATCGAACGTCGGGCCCTGCCGGCATCCCCGCGCGGCGCGGGCTTCACCGCGGACGACATCGTTCGCGTGAGCGAGGTCGGCGTCGCGGTCCCCGATGTCGTCACCGCCGTCGATGCGTGCGCCGCAGCGGGAGTCGCGTCCTACGGCAGCGCACCCGACCCGGGCTTCTCCGCCGTGGGCGATGTCGACGGGCTCCTCGTCCTCGTTCCCGCGGAGCGCCGCTGGTTCCCCGCGCACGACCGCGAGCCCGCGAACGGCGCGACGACGATCGTGGCCGACGTGCCGCGGACCATCGAGCTCGCGCCCGGGCGCGTCCTCGTGCCGCGCTCGCGGTGAGCGTCCGCCCGCAGACCCGCGTCAGAAGGAGGTCGGACGAGCCGACGCCGGCGCACCCGCTCTCATACGGCCTCTCAGACCCGCTGACGACGCCCCGCGCGCGCGGCGAACGCGTCGAGAGCGTCCAGGATCTCTTCACTCCGCCAGAACGGGCCGAGCTTGTGCTCCGCCTTGGAGCGGACGATGCCCGCGTCGACGAGCGCCCGCAGCGGCGGGTACACGTTGGGCTGGGCGACCCCGAGCTCCCTGGCGGCGGTTGCCGAGTCGAGGACGGGGCGGGCCGAGAAGATGTCGAGGAGTCGCCAGGCGCGCGAGTCGCGGCGGGCGGTCAGTCGACCGTTCCAGGATGCGCGTATCGCGTCGATGTCGGAGACGAGCTCTCGACTGTTCGCCACCGCGCGGAAGGCCGCGGACGCGAAGGCGCGGACGATGGGGTTGGGGTCTCCCGCGCGGTACGCGGTGAGAGCGGCGTGATAACCCTCGACATCCGCGAGAAGACCCGCGGACACGGGAACGGCGACGTTCCGGGTGACGCCGCGGTAGCGGAGCATGGATTGCGCGAGGGCTCGCCCCGTTCGACCGTTGCCGTCGGTATAGGGGTGGATCGTCTCGAACTGCGCGTGGGCGATCGCAACGGAGGTGAGCGACGGCACGTCCCAGCGCACGGCGAACTCCGCGAGGTCGTCGATGAGGGGCGCGACGCGTTCGTGGTGGGGTGGGACGAATTCGGCCCCGACCGGTGAGTCGCCTCGCGTGCCGATCCAGACCTGCTCGCCTCGGTACTCACCGGGGGTGTGTCGGGGTTGCGATTCCATCAGGACCCGATGCATCGCCGCGATACTGGCGGGCGTGATCTGCTCCGCGAGCTCGAGGGCTGCCTGCAACGAGCGCGTGTTCGCGGCGACCAGTTCGGCATTTCGGGATCCTTTCGCCCCGAGCTCGGCGGAGAAGATCGCACGAGCGGATGCCGTGAGGTTCTCGATCTGCGACGAGGACGCCGCTTCCGAGCGCAGAAGGACGGGGGCGAATCCGGCGACCCTGTCACCGAGCTCCGCGTCGAATCGTGCGAGCTCGGCGGCCGCCTCGTCCGCGTCAGCGGCGACCTCGGGGAGCAGTACGGGGTGCCGCGAGGCGATCAGCGGCGGCACGGACGCGTCGTAGGCGACTTTCGCGCGACCCGCGCGGGCAGCCCGGATGCCCATGGCGGCCGCCGGCACCCACTCCCGCGACTCGGCGTTCACCGCCGGCCAGGACAGATCGGGCCGCTCCCCGTCCTCACGCGCGACGGAGTGCTCGGGCGGCGGGGGCTTGTCACAACTCATAAAAAGTCCCCTTATTTTTATGACTTAGGGCACTATCTCATAAAAATCGTCGGGCGCGTTCTGAGAACACGTCCTCACTCCCCCACGAGACGAGCCGACGCCGTCGCCATGTGCACGGCCATCGCGGATGCCGCCGCGTCGGCGTCGCGCGCCTGGATCGCGCGGTGCACGGCGTCGTGTTCGGCGATGGCCCTGGCCGCATCGTCCGCGCTCTGGACGGCGCGATCCGCGTAGACCTGCAGCAGCGAGCGGACGACGTTGAGCTGGTCGACCAGCAGCGCGTTGCCGGCGGCCTCGCCGAGCGCGTCGTGGAAGGCGAGGTCCGCTCGCGCGAACGCGCGAAGATCCTCCCGCGACCTCGTCATGTCGGAGAGCGTGGCCGCGATGCGTTCCCGTCCGGCGGGATCGGCGCGCTCGGCGGCCAGGCGCGCCACGTAGATCTCGAGCCCGGCGCGCAGGTCGAGCAGTTCGGCCGTGTCGGTCTCCCCCAGGAGCAGTCCCCACCGGAGGGTCTGCGGGAGCAGGGAGCTCGCCGTCCCGCGCAGGTAGGTGCCCGATCCGGGTCGGACGTCGACGATACCGAGGATCTCCAGCGCAGCGAGCGCCTCGCGCACCGCGGAGCGCCCGACACCCAACGTCGCCGAGAGCGCGCGTTCGGCGGGCAGGCGCGTTCCCGGTGCGATCGAGCCGGTGGTGAAGAGGTCCAGCAGTCGGCGCGCGACCTCGCTGACCGGCGAGCCCGCGGGGAGCGTCTCGAGCGCGGCCGCGATCTCGTGGCTGCGGTCGGCGGGATAGGCGGGCACCCCCTCAACCTAGCGCGAGACGCCGAACCGGTGCTTGCAATTGGTCAACCGGTTAGCCAATATGGGAGCACCGCACACCCACCCCGCTCTCGAGAGAGGTCGACGATGACCCGACTGTGGAACACCCCCGCGGCGTTCGCCGACGAGATGATCGACGGTTTCGTCGCCGCGAACGGCCGCTCCGTCCGTCGCGTCGACGGAGGCGTCGCCCGATCGACCCCCTCGCCTCTCGGCGAGGTCGCGGTGGTCGTCGGCGGAGGCTCGGGCCACTACCCCGCCTTCGGGGGACTCGTGGGCCCCGGCCTCGCCCACGGCGCGGCGATGGGCAACCTCTTCGCCTCTCCCTCGACCGCCCAGGTGCACGCGACCGCACGAGCGGCCGACAACGGCGGCGGCGTCCTGCTCTGCTACGGCAACTACGCCGGCGACGTCCTCAACTTCACCGCCGCCCAGGAACGCCTGCGCGCCGAGGGCGTTCCCACCGCCACGGTCACCGTCACCGACGACGTCTCCTCCGCACCGGCGGACGAGCGCGATCGCCGCCGAGGCATCGCGGGTGATCTCACCGTGTTCCGCGCGGCCGCCGCGGCCGCCGAGCGCGGCGACGACCTCGACGAGGTGGTCCGCGTCGCCCGCCTCGCCAACGAGCGCACCCGCTCGTTCGGGGTCGCCTTCACCGGCTGCACCCTCCCGGGAGCCGAGGCCCCGCTGTTCACGGTGCCCGAGGGGCGCATGGCGGTGGGGCTCGGCATCCACGGCGAACCGGGGATCGACGAGACCGCCATCCCCACCGCGGACGAGCTCGCCGATCTGCTCGTCGAGCGACTCCTCGCCCCCGCGGAGCGACCGCTCGGCGTCGGCGAGACCGCGGGCGCCCGGGTCGTGCCGATCCTCAACGGCCTCGGGTCGCTGAAGTACGAGGAGATGTTCGTCGTCTACCGGGGCATCGCCGAGCGCCTCAGCGCGCACGGCCTCGAGATCGTCGATCCGCACGTGGGCGAGTACTGCACCTCGTTCGACATGGCGGGACTCTCGCTCACGCTGTACTGGCTCGACGACGAGCTCGCCGAGCTGTGGGAGCACCCCGTCGACACCCCCGCGTACCGCCGCGGCAGCGTCACGCGCTCTCCCGGACGGATCGCGGATGCCGCTCCCCCGGCGCCCGCCGACGCTCCGGTCGTCCCGGGCGATGCCGCCTCCCGCGAGCTCGCCTCCCTCGTCGTGCGCGGGGTCATGGAGAGCACCGCCGTGATCGACGCGCACGTCGACGATCTCGGACGACTGGATGCCGTCGCCGGCGACGGCGACCACGGCATCGGCATGCAGCGCGGGGCGCACGCGGCCTGCGAGGCGGCGCGGCGCACGGCCGCGGCGGGAGGGGGAGCCCGGACGACCCTCACGGCCGCAGCGGACGCCTGGGCCGATCGCGCGGGCGGGACCTCGGGGGCGCTGTGGGGACTCATCCTACGGAGCATCGCCGGCGAGCTCGGCGACGAGGGCGAGCCGGACGCCGCCGCCGTCGCCCGCGGCGTCGCCGACGCGGTCCGTGCCGTGACGGAGGCGGGAGGCGCCGCGATCGGCGACAAGACCCTCGTCGATGCGCTCGTCCCCCTCGCCGACACCCTGACGACCGCCGTGGCCGAGGGCCTTCCCCTCGGCGAGGCCGCGCGGCTCGCGGCGAGCGCTGCGACCGGGGCCGCCGAGCGCACCGCCGCCCTGGTCCCCCGCCGCGGACGTGCGCGCACCCACGGCGACCATTCCCTCGGCACCCCCGACCCGGGCGCGATCTCCCTCGCCCTCATCACCGAAGCCCTGGCATCCCTCCCCTCCCGCGAAGGACACCGCTCATGACCGCACCCGCCCCGCTCCGTCTCGTCATCGGCTCGGATGACGCCGGCTTCGACTACAAAGAGGTCCTCAAGCGCGACCTGCTCGCGAGCGCCGCCGTCGCCGAGGTGGTCGACGTGGGCGTCGCGGCCGACGGGCACACCGCCTACCCGACCGTCGCGATCGAGGCCGCCGAACGTGTGGCGCGGGGCGAGGCCGACCGCGCGCTGCTCATCTGCGGCACCGGGCTCGGGGTGGCGATCGCCGCGAACAAGGTGCCCGGCATCCGCGCCGTCACCGCGCACGACTCGTTCTCGGTCGAGCGCGGCGTCCTGTCGAACAACGCCCAGGTCCTCACGATGGGCCAGCGCGTGATCGGTGTCGAGCTCGCCCGTCGCCTCGTCCGCGAGTGGCTGACGTACCGGTTCGATTCCGCGTCCGCGAGCGCGGACAAGGTGGCGGTCCTCACCGAATACGAGACCCGGGACGCCCACGCATGACCACCACGGTCGGGGTGAGCCTGAAGACCTACTTCTCGCATGCCGACGCGCTCGCCTGGATGACCGAGGTCGCGGAGCTCGTCCGCGGCGTCGAGGGCGTGGCATCCGGAGCCGTCCGGGTCTTCGTCGCGCCGACCTTCCTCCAGATCCCGGCGGCGGTCGACGCGTTCGTCGGGACCGGGGTCGCCGTCGCCGCCCAGGACGTCTCCGCCCACCCGGTGGGGGCCTTCACGGGCGAGGTGACGGCCACCGAGCTGGCCGAGGTCGGTGCCGCGATCGTCGAGATCGGTCACGCCGAGCGTCGCCGGCTCTTCGGCGAGACCGACACCGAGGTCGCCCAGAAGACAGCCGCCGCGCTGCACGCGGGGCTCACCCCGCTCATCTGCGTCGGAGAGGTCGCTCGAGAAGACACCGCCGCGGCGGTCGCCGCGGTGCGCGCGCAGCTCGATGCCGCCCTCGCCAGTGCGCCCGAGGGCCCGGTCATCGTCGCCTACGAACCCGTGTGGGCGATCGGTGCTCCGGTCCCGGCGCCCCCGGATCACATCGCCGCAGTGACGCGCTCCCTGCGCACGGCCCTCGCCGCACGCCCGGACAGTGCCGTGGTGTACGGCGGCTCGGCGGGGCCGGGGCTGCTCACCGCCCTGGGAGACGCGGTCGACGGGGTGTTCCTCGGACGGTTCGCGCACGACCCCGCGCGCCTCGCGGACGTGCTCCGCGAAGCCGGAGCGCGCTCGTGATCGGCCTCGGCACCTACGCCTTCCTCTGGCAGCACTCCGACCGCGCGCCCGAGCCCCTGACCCTGCGCGGGGCCCTCGAAGCCACGCGCGAGCTCGGCGTCGAGCTGTTCCAGATCTGCGATTACGCCCCGCTCGACCGGGCGAGCGACCGCGAGCTGGCCGAGTCCGCCGCCGTCGCGCGCGACCTGGGCATCGCCATTCAGCTCGGGACGCGCGGCATCCGTCCCGCCCACCTCGAGCGCTACCTGCGCCTGGCCGAGATCTTCGACGCCCGACTGGTGCGGTCGATGCTCGGCGGGCCGGACGGGGTGCCCTCTCTCGGCGACGCGGACGCGTGGCTCCGCGAGAGCGTGCCCTCGTTCGAACTCGCCGGGGTCACGCTCGCGCTCGAGACCTACGAACAGGTGGCGACCGCGGACCTCGCGAACCTCGTGTGGTCGGTCGGGAGCGACAGGCTCGGGATCTGCCTCGACCCCGCCAACGTCGTCGCGCGTCTGGAGACCCCCGTCGACTGCATCGAGGCGTGCCGCGACCTCGTCGTGAACGTCCACGCCAAGGACTTCGCCTTCCATCGCCGCGACGGCTGGGTGGGATTCGAGCTGACCGGGGCGCCGTTCGGCGACGGGCTGCACGACTACTCCGCCCTGCGCCGCGCGGTCCGCCCCGCCGAGAACGGCATCGACGAGATCGTCGAGCACTGGCTGCCCTGGCAGGGCGACGCCGAGACCACCATCGACACCGAGCGGGACTGGACCCGCCGCGCCGTCGACCGACTGAGGAGCACCCCGTGACCGAGACCACCACCGACCTCCACACGATCGCCGTCATCGGCGCGGGCGGGAAGATGGGCATGCGCGTGTCGAACAACCTCGCGCGCACCGCTCACCCGGTCCACTACGTCGAGACCTCCCCCGCCGGGCGCGAACGCACCCTCGCCGCGGGCCGGGAGCTCACCGACGCGGCCACCGCTGTGGTCGACGCCGACATCGTCGTGCTCGCCGTGCCCGACCTCGCCCTCGCCGCGGTGACGGCGGAGCTCGTGCCCCAGCTGAAGTCCGGGGCGATCGTGCTCACGCTCGACCCGGCCGCGGCGTACGCGGGGCTCCTGGCCACACGCGACGACGTCGTGCAGGCCGTCGCCCACCCCTGCCACCCCTCCGTGTTCCTCGAGCGCACGACGAAAGAGGAGTGGGCCGACACGTTCGGGGGCATCGCCGCCCCGCAGGACGCGATCGCCGCGGTCGAGAGCGACGATCCCGCCGTGAGGGCGATCGTCGAGACCACCGTCCGCGCGATCTACGCGCCCGTGATCGACGTGCACTGGGTGAGCGTCAAGCAGCTCGCGCAGCTCGAACCGACGCTGGTGGAGACCGTCGCGTGCATGATCGGGTCGCTGCTCAACGAGGCGCTTCACGAGGCGGTCCACACGATGGGCGTCCCCGAGGCGGCGGCGCGCAGCATCCTGTACGGCCACACGCAGGTCGCGCTGGCGAACGGCCTGCGCGGCGACAACCCGTTCAGCGACGCGTGCCTCATCGCGATGGACTACGGTCGCGAGAGCATCATCAAGGACGACTGGAAGAAGATCTTCCGCGACGACGAGCTCGACAGGAACCTCGCGCGCATGCTGCACCTCGACCACATCGAGCGCTGAGGACACCGCCATGACCAGACTTCAGGGAAAGACCGCTCTCATCACGGGGGCGGCCACCGGGATCGGCTTCGCCGTCGCCGCGCGCTTCGCCCGCGAGGGTGCGCGCGTGCTCATCGGCGACCGGGACGCGGATGCCACGGCCGCAGCCGTCGCGCGGATCGGCGAGGCCGCACGGGCCGCCGTCCTCGACATCTCCGACGAGCGGTCCGTGGCGGCCGCCTTCGCCGGCGCGGAGGAGGCGGGATGGACGCCCGACGTGGTCGTCGCGAACGCGGGCGTGCAGTTGTTCGGGCAGGATGCCCCCATCGCCGACCTCGATGTCGCGGTGTGGCAGCGCACCGTCGACGTGAACCTCACGGGGACCTTCCTCACGATCAAGCACGCCGTCCGCGCGATGCGCGACATGGGCGGGTCGATCATCGTGACCGGCAGTCCCACGGGCCTCACCGGAGAGGGGCGCGACTTCACGGCGTACAGCGCGACGAAGGCGGGTATCCACGGGCTGACGAGGACGGTCGCCGCGGCATATGCCGATCGCGGCATCCGGGTCAACACCGTCGTCCCCGCCTACACCGAGACCTCGCTCGTGACCACGATCACCGATGATCCCGCCGCGCGCGCCGCGATCATCGGGCGGATCCCGCTCGGTCGCGCGGGTGCGCCCGAAGACGTCGAGGGGATCATGGTGTTCCTCGCGTCCGACGACGGGGCCTTCGCGACCGGGGCGCTCTTCGCCGTCGACGGCGGCATGACGACGCTCTGACATGACATGGGCGGAGCCGGGGGCGGCGTGGACGGGCGGACGATGGTCGCTCGACCGCCGCGGCGATGAGCTGGCCGACCTCGCCGTCGACGGGGTCGTGGTGCTCCGCAGCATCCGGCTCGTCCTGCGCGACCGCGACTGGGGAACCGTCGCCCTCGACGTCGAACGGTGCGAGACCTCCCCCGCCGCGATGACCCTGCACGTCCGCGGGGGCGGGATCGCCGGCACGGTCGCGGTGCGCGCGGACGGTGCGCGCCTCGAGGTCGCCGTCGACGTGACGGCGGACAGCGAGATCGAGACCAACCGTCTCGGCCTGGTGGTGCTTCACCCGCCCTCCGTCGCCGGGACGGAGCTCGCGGTCACCCAGACGGGCGGGGCCGTCAAGACCACGCGCTTCCCGCGCGCGGTCAGCCCCCACCAGCCGGCGTTCGACATCGCCGGGCTGGCGTGGGAGCACCGCGGTCTCGCCCTGTCGCTCGCCTTCGAGGGCGATGTGTTCGAGATGGAGGACCAGCGCAACTGGACGGATGCCTCGTTCAAGACGTACAGCCGTCCGCTCGCGCTGCCGTTTCCCTACCGTGTCGCCGCGGGAAGCCGCGTGCGGCAGGCGGTGACGCTCCACGCGACAGGGGAGGCGTCGGAAGCCCTCGTCGACGACGACGTGATCCTGCACCCCGCAGGCCGCGTCCCCGCTCTCGGCCTCGGCGCCTCGACCGCCCCCGACCCCGCACCGACGGTCCCGCCGATCGGCTCCTTCGTCCGCGTCGAGCTCGACCTCTCCTCCCCCGCGTGGCGCGCGGCGCTCGCCCGTGCCGCTGCCGCCGGGCTCCCCCTCGACGTGCGGTTCGTTCGCCCCTCCGCCCCTGAGCTATTCGCGGGGGCATCCGCCCTGCGGGACCTTCCCCTGCGCACGGTCGGTGCCTTCGCCGGCGAGGGGCCCGGGAAGCACGTATCGGATGCCACGACCGTGGCCGCGCTGCGCGCCGCGCTGCGCGAGGTGGGGCTCGACGTGCCCGTGGTCGGGGGAGCCCGCACGCACTTCACCGAGCTGAACCGCGGGAACGACCTGCTCCCCGACGACCTCGACGGCGTCGGCTTCGCCGTCACCTCGCTGTTCCACTCGCGCGCGACGGCACAGCTCGTGGAGTCGCTCGGCATCCTGAACCTCATCGCGCGTCAGGCGGTGGAGCTGTCCGGGGGCGTCCCCGTGCACATCGGCCCTGTGACGCTGCGCCCGCACGTCGACGCGGTTGCGACCACCCCGGAGCCGGTTCCGCGCGCCCCCGACCTGCGCGACGGGTATGGTCCCGCGCTCCTCGACGCGGCCGATCCGCGCCAGAGCGCCCCGGAGCTCGCGGCCTGGACGGTGGCGAGCCTCGCCGCGCTGACGACACCGGGCATCGCCTCGGTGACGTTCTTCGAGGAGTGGGGGCCCCGTGGCATCCGGTCGTCCACCGGCGAGTTGTACCCCGTCGCCGAGGCGTTCACCACGCTCGCGGCCCTCGCCGGTCACCCCGTCGAGGTCGGCCGCAGCGCGGACTCCCTCGTGTGGGTGATGCGGGTGACGGCACCGGGTGGGCCGGTGACGCTCGCCGCCAACCTCGATGGGGTCCCGCGCGAGGTCCGCGTCCCGACGGGCATCCTTTCCCTCCCCGCCGGTGCGTGGCTCCGCGCGGAGTGACCACCGCCGAGACCGCAGGCCCGTGCCGAAACCGCGGGCATCTCCCGCCCGTCGCGTGCGGTCTCGGCAAGGGGGTGCGGTCTCGGCGAACGGCCGCGCGGCGGCGGCGGCGCGGCGCGGCGCCGGGGCGCCGGCGCGGCGGGGCGCGGGGCGCGGCGCCGGGGCGGACGGAATACACCGCTGGACGGATGTGCTCCGCCGACCGGATGGCGAGCATGGAAGGGTGATCAGAACCGAGAAGCCCCGCCGCCGGCGGTACGTCATGGGAGCGGTGGCAGCGGCCGCGCTCGTCGTCTGCGGGACCGCTGCGTGGGGCCTGCACGAGTACGGTCCGCGCTTCGGCGTGTACGTGCTGCCGCCGTCCCCGCAGCGGTACGCCGAGATCGTCGTCGACCGCCTCGACACCGGGTACTACGCCTCGGGACCCGATTGGACCGCGGCTCGGGCGGCCCTCCTGCACGCGGCGCCCTCGGCCCGGAGCTACGACGAGCTCTACCCGCTGATCGACGCGGCGACGCGGGCCGCGGGCGGAAAGCACTCCGCCTTCCAGACGCCGGCCGCGCGAGAGGACGCGAGCGCCTCGGACCCGACGCTCCCGAGCGTCGCGGTGACCGACGGGGTCGGCGTCGTGACCCTTCCCGAGCTGGTCGACCCCGACGACCGCGCCCAGCAGGACTACGCGGACGTCGTTGCCACCGGGATCGCCGCCCACGCCGACCTGGCGTGCGGGTGGATCGTCGATGTGCGCGGCAACGGCGGCGGCAACATGTACCCGATGCTCTCGGGCGTCTCGGCTCTCCTGCCCGACGGTCCCGCGCTGTCGTTCCGGACGCGGGGCGGCACCGCGACCACGGTCACCGTGCAGGAGGACGGCGCGGGCCTCGAGGGCCAGACGATCGTGCCGGTCAACCCGCGCGGCAAGATCACCGGCGTGCCTGTCGCCGTGCTGCAGGATGCCGGAACCGGATCGAGCGCGGAGGCCGTCGTCACAGCCTTCCGGGGCATCGAGGGCGTCCGCCTCTTCGGCGCACCCACCGCCGGCTACACCTCGGCGAACCTGCCTATCCCGCTCTACGACGGGGCGAGGATCATCCTCACGCAGAGCATCTACGCCGACCGCACGGGCACCGAGTTCCCCGAGACGCCGATCATCCCCGACGAGACCGCCCCCGTCGACGCGGCCGAGGCCGCACGCGCGTGGCTGGGCGGTCAGGGCTGCGGCTGAAGCGACGCGGGTCCGGGCAGGCGTCCCGCGTCGGCGTCTCCACGCCGGACGCCGAGACCGCAGACGCGTACCGAGACCGCACGCGGTCGTGGTCCACGGGGAGCGGTCTCGGTCGACGCATGCAGTCTCGGCGATCAGCCGCCTCAGTCGAGCGATCCCGCGATCTCACGCAGCGTCGCGAGGTGGTTCCGCCACGCGACGCGTCCCGCTTTCGTGAGGGTGAGCGAGGTGCGGGGCATCTTGCCGGCGAAGGACTTGCCGACGGACAGGTAGCCGGCGGCCTCCAGCGTCGACACCTGCTTGCTCAGGGCGGAGTCGGTGATCTCCACGGCATCCCGAACCTCTTTGAAGCTCAGGGTGCTCGCTCGGTCGAGGGCCGCGATGATCGAGAACCGCACGGGGTTCTGCAGCAGCTCATCGAGCTTGTGGCGGGGGTGCGGGACGGCGGTCGTCATGACCGGGCCTCGCGGGCGGCGCAGAGGAACGACACGACGAGGATGAGCCCCGAGGCGACGCTCGCCAGCACGACCGATCCGTGCGCGAAGATCACCACGGCCAGCGCGGCGGCATAGGTGACGAACCAGCTCGCGATGTACGCGGTCCAACGACGGCTGCGGGCGAACGCCGCGCGGCCCTGGATGCTGATGACGAAGAAGAGGATGAGCGCGAACGCGACGGCCAACGTGCCGACGTACGCGAGGCCGAAGGCGTCGCCCGTCGCCAGGGCCATCGCGAAGGTCCCCATCGCCGTGGCGACGCCGAGCGCCACGATGAAGGTGATGTACGGCCACCGGGTCGCATCGTGAGCGGAACGGCTCAGCCGATCGGCTCGATCGAGGAGGTGCTGCGCTTCTGCGGGGGTGAGGGCGGGGTGGGTGTCCATGGGGTTCCTTCCGACGCCTCCATCATGTCAAGTACTTTCCTTATTGGCAAGTACTTTCCCTGCATTCGGAGCCGCGAGACCGCACCCGCTCGCCGAAACCGCACCCGATCACGTCGAAACGCCCACGGTCTCGGCAACAGCGTGCGGTCTGGGGGCAACGCCGACCCGCGGACGCCACTCGCACCGACGACGAACCCCGCCGGGGCCGCCCCGGAAAGGGGCCGCCGCCGGCGGGGTCGGGTCGATCAGATCGTGCGCGCGAACGGATCGAAGTCGCGGGGCACGACGGGGACGGGAGCCGCGAGCGTGCTCTCGACGGTCGTGAACGCCGCGTTCTCGATCGACTCCTCGGCCGACAGCATGATGTCGAGCACGTGGTAACCGAGCTCCCCGGTCGCGACGTGCGGTCGGTCCTCGGCGATGGCTCGGACCATGTCGAGCAGGCCGAGGCCGCGGCCGACGACCACGCCCTCCTGCTCGACGTCGATCCAGGGCTGATCGAACCGGGCGCCGTCCCGCAGCACGCCGAGCGGCTTGACGTAGCGCGTCGGCCCCTCGAAGCGGTTCGGGTCGGGCAGCACGATCGTGCCTTCGGTGCCGTGGATCTCGAGCACGCCGTGACGCTCGAGCGCCGAGTCGAAGCTGAACTGCCCCTGGGCCTGCTGGCCGCTCTCGAACGCCGCGAGAAGCTGGACCGTGGTCGGCACCTCGACGTTGAAGAACGTGCCCTCGTCCGGACCGGCGTGGATCTCGCGCTGCGCCTGCGGCTTCGCGCCGAGGGCCGCGACCCGGTCCACCGGACCGAGCAGGCTCACGAGCGCGGTCAGGTAGTACGGACCCATGTCGAGCAGGGGGCCGGCGCCGCGCGCGAAGAGGAACTGGGGTCCCGGATGCCAGAGGTCGGGCCCCTGCGTCTGGAACGACGCCTGCGCGAACACGGGCTGACCGATCACGCCGTCGAGGATCGCGCGCTTGGCGGACTGGAAGCCCGGCCCGAGCACGGTGTCGGGTGCGGAGCCGATCCGCAGGCCCGCCGCCTCGGCGTCGCGCAGGAGCTGCGCGGTGCCGGCGCGGTCGAGACCGAGAGGCTTCTCGGTCCAGACGTGCTTGCCCGCGGCGATCGCCGCCGACGAGACCTCGACGTGGACCGCGGGGATCGTGAGGTTGACGACGACCTGGATGTCGGGGTTCTCCAGCACCGCGTCGGCGGTGCCACACGAGGCCACGCCGTACTTCTCGGCCTTGACGCGTGCCCGCTCGGGATCGATGTCGCCGACCGCGAGCACGGCCACGTCGGGGAACGACGTGAGGTTCTCGAGGTACGTGTCACTGATGACACCGGCACCGATGATGCCGACTCCCACGGGGGCGCTCACGCGGCGAGGCCCGTCTCGATGAGGAACGCGTAGCTGGCGGCGATGTCGTCGAACACATCGCCGGGAGCCTGGTCGTACTCGATGACCGCGTACTTCACGTCGGCGGCGACCTGCATGGCCTCGACGAGAGGCACCTGGCCCTCGCCGGGACGACGCTGGTCGAGCTGACGCGTGGCGCTGCGGTCGGCATCCGGGGCGAAGGGGTTCGGCACGGGCACGATGCCGTCCTTGACGTGCACGGCCACCAGACGCGAGCCGAGACGCTGCACGAGGGCCGGCACGTCCTGGCCGCCGGTGAGCGCCCAGAACAGGTCGAGCTCGATCGCGACGCGCTTGTCGGTCAGCGACACGAAGTGCTCGAAGCCGCTCTTGCCGTCGACGTCGATGAGGAACTCCTGCGCGTGGTTGTGGTACCCGACGTTCAGGCCGAAGGTGGCGGCGACGTCGGCGGCCTTGTTCAGGCGGTCCGCGATGTCGGCGATCCCGTCGGCGGTCACCCAGCGCGCGGGGTCGACGAAGGGGTCGATCACGGTCGAGATGCCGATCTCGGCGGCGGCCTCGAAGACCACCTCCGGAGCGGGAGTCGGGATCGAGCCGTCCGGCGTCCACAGCTCGTCCGAGAGCAGCGGGGCGTGTCCGGTCGGGGACGCCAGGCCGCTGGCATCCAGAGCCGCGCGGATCTCGGCGGGACGGCGCACGAAGTCGAACGCCTCGACGTTGCGGAGGCCGATCGCCGCGAGGCGGTCGAGCGAGCCGCCCGGGTCAGCGGTGAATTCTGCGGCCAGCGTGTAGAGCTGGACGGAAGGGATAGGGAGCGACATCGGACCTTTCCTTGCTCGTCGTCGAGGGCGCCGCGGGTGGCGCCGAGGGCATTGCGGGAACGCTACCACAAAACCGACCACTGGTCGCTTTTATCTCCCCTACACTGACGGGGTGACCAGCGATGACGAGGCCGACGCCCCCGCCAGTGAGGGCGACGATCGCCTCGGGCGCTCGGGCGCGTACACGAAGGGCGTCGCGCGACGGCAGGAGATCCTCGACCGCGCGATCCACGTCTTCGCCGAACGCGGGGCCGAGGGGGCGTCGCTGCGGAGCATCGCGCGGGCGCTCGGCGTCTCGCACGCGGCGCTCCTGCACTACTTCGACTCGCGCGAGCAGCTGCTCGTCGCGGTCTACGACCACGCGGCCCGGTCGACGCCGAGCGCCCCCGACGCGACGGCCCTGTCGTCGCTCACCGACTCGGCGAAGAACAACACCTCGGTCCCGGGCCTCGTCGAGCTCTACACGACGCTCGTCGCCACCTCGCTGAAAGAGGACAGCGCCACGGCGCGCGAGTACTTCACCGACCGTTTCGCCCGCCTGCGCGAGGAGCTCGCCGATCGCCTCCGCGCCGAGCAGGCGGACGGCCGCGTCCGCGCCGACTGCGACCCGGACCAGGTCGCGGCGCTCTTGATCGCGGCATCCGACGGCCTCCAGGTGCAGTGGCTGCTCGAACCGTCGATCCCCCTCGCCGACGTGCTCGGCGCCCTCGGGGGGCTGCTGGCGCCGCCGCGCTGATCTCCGCTGACACGGCGAACCCCCGGGCCCTTCCGAAGGGACCGGGGGTTCGCCGTGTCGGACGTCAGACGCGCGCGTCGGCCTCCTGGCCCGCGACCGGAACCAGCCGCGTGAGCTGCGTCACGTGCCGCGGCTCGAGCTCATCCAGCGAAGAGACCCCGAGCAGCGTCATCGTGCGCTCGATCTCACTGCGCAGGATCGCGATCGTGCGGTCCACGCCCTCGCGGCCACCGGCCATCAGGCCGTAGAGGTAGGCACGGCCGATCAGCGTGAACTTCGCACCGAGGGCGATGGATGCCACGATGTCGGCGCCGTTCATGATGCCGGTGTCGACCATGACCGTGGCGTCCTTGCCCACCTCGCGCACGACGTGCGGCAGCAGACGGAACGGGATCGGGGCGCGGTCGAGCTGGCGACCGCCGTGGTTGGAGAGCACGATGCCGTCGACACCGAGGTCGACCAGGCGCGCGGCATCCTGGACGTTCTGCACGCCCTTGACGACGAGCTTGCCCGGCCACATGCCGCGGATGATGTCGAGGTCCTCGTAGCTGATCGTCGGGTCCATCGCCGCGTTCAGCAGCTCGCCGACGGTCCCGCCGGTCGTGCTGAGCGAGGCGAACTCGAGCTTGGGCGTGGTGAGGAAGTCGATCCACCACCACGGGCGCGGGATCGCGTTGACGATCGTGCCGACCGTCAGCTGGGGCGGGATCGAGAAGCCGTTGCGCTTGTCGCGCAGGCGCGCGCCGGCGATGGGGGTGTCGACGGTGAACTGCAGCGTGTCGAAGCCGGCCTTGGCGGCGCGCTCGACGAGACCGTACGAGATCTCGCGCTGCTTCATCACGTACAGCTGGAACCAGTTGCGACCGACGGGGTTGGCCGCCTTCACGCCCTCGATCGAGGTGGTGCCCAGCGTCGACAGGGTGAACGGGATGCCGGCGGCCGCCGCCGCGGACGCCCCCGCGGTCTCGCCCTCGGTCTGCATGAGGCGGGTGAAGCCGGTGGGCGCGATACCGAAGGGCAGCGCCGAGGGGCCACCGAGGATCTCGCACGAGGTGTCGACCTCGTTGGCCGGCCGCAGGATGTCGGGGTGGAACTCGACGTCCTCGAAGGCGCGGCGGGCCCGGTCGAGCGAGAGCTCGCCCTCGGCGGCACCGTCGGTGTAGTCGAAGGCCGCCTTGGGGGTGCGACGCTTCGCGATCGTGCGGAGGTCGTTGATCGTCAGAGCCGCGTCGAGGCGGCGCTTGCGCGCGTCGAGCTCGGGCTTCTTGAACTGCATGAGCTCGAGGAGCTCGCCGACTTTGGGGAGCTGTCGCTGCACCATGGGTGTCTCGCTTTCATGTGGTCTGACCACAGCATACGGCCTCGCGCGTCTTCCGCGGGCCGGGTTTCAGGAGCGGGGATCGAATCTCACCGCGGGGAAGGCGGATGCCACGCGTGCGCGCAGCTCCTCGAGCGAGGCATCGGCCCCGGAACAGCCGAGGGCGCGCGCCTGCACGAGGACGTTGCCGAGCGCGGTCGCCTCGACCGGACCCGCGAGCACCGGCAGCGAGCTGCGGTCAGCGGTCGCTTGGCACAGGAGCGCGTTGAGCGCCCCGCCGCCGACGAGGTGCACCACGTCGATCTCGCGTCCCGCGAGCTCTCCCGCGGTGCGCAGGGTCCGCGCGAAGGCGTCGGCGATGCTCTCGACGATGACCCGGGCGAAAGCCGCGCGTCCCTCGGCGCCGGGTTCCGGCATCCCGAGCAGGGCGGCGATGCGGGCGGGCATGTCTCCGGGCGTCGACAACGAGGGGTCGTCGGCGTCGAACAGTCGTTCGGGCACCGGCTCCGCCGAAGCGGCGGCCAGCAGCGCGGGCAGGTCGACCGCGGCGCCGTCGCGATCCGCCCACGCCCGCACCGTCTCGCTCAGCAGCCACAGCCCCGTCACGTTGTGCAGGAACCGCACGCGTCCGTCGACGCCGCCCTCGTTCGTGAAGTTGGCCGCGCGGGCGGCATCCGTCACGATGGGCGCGTCGAGCTCGAGCCCGACCAGTCCCCAGGTCCCGCACGAGATGTAGGCGGCGTTCGGCGACGACAGCGGGATCGCGACGATGGCCGAGGCGGTGTCGTGCGATCCCACGGCGATCACGGGCACCGCGCCGAGCTCCGCCGGGGTGCGGCCGATGACCTCACCCGGGTCGACGAGAGGCGGCAACACCCGCGACGGGATGCCGAGCGCCTCGGCGAGCGCGAGATCCCACTCCCCCGTGTGCACGTCGACGAGCCCGGTCGTCGAGGCGTTCGTCCGCTCGGCGACCCGACGGCCCGTGAGCCGCTCGGCGAGGAGGTCGGGGACCAGCAGGCTCGTCTCGGCGTCCGCGAGACGGACGTCGGCCGCGTACTGGTACACCGTGTTGAACGGGAGGAACTGCAGGCCGTTGCGGCGGTACAGCTCCTCGAACGCAACGATGCCGTGCACCGCGTCCACCCCGCGGACCGTGCGCTCGTCGCGGTAGTGGAACGGTTCGGCGAGCAGGCCGTCGGCGCCGAGCAGGCCGTAGTCCACGGCCCACGAATCGATGCCCACGCTCTCGATCGACGGCTCCCGCCGTAACGCCTCGGCCAGCCCCGCGCGCACGTGTCCCCACAGGGCCTCGAGGTCCCAGTGCCAGCCGTCCTCGCGCTCGACGGGGCCGTTCGGGAAGCGCGCGACCTGCTCGAGCTCCAGCACGCCGTCGCCGACCCGGCCGATCATGACGCGCCCGCTCGTCGCGCCGAGGTCGACGGCGGCGACGGCGCGGACGGCGCCACGACTCGCGACCGCTCCCCGTGCGTCGGCTCCGAATTCGGCTTCGGCTTCGGCTCCGACCGCACCGGCGCCCGGCTCGGCCGCGTCCGCACGCGCTGAGACCGACGCCGACGCGCCGGCCCCCGCCCCGCCCGACGACGCCCCGCCCGACGACGCCCCGCTCATCGCAGGAACGCCGCGGCGACGCCCGAGTCGACGGGGATGTGCAGGCCGGTCGTGCGCGAGAGCTCGGGTCCGGTGAGCACGAACACCGCGTCGGCGACGTTCTCGGGGACGACCTCGCGCTTGAGGATCGTGCGGTTGGCGTAGAACTGACCGAGGTCCTTCTCGTCGACGCCGTAGGTCGCGGCGCGGTTGGCGCCCCAGCCGGCGGCGAAGATGCCCGAGCCGCGCACGACGCCGTCGGGATTGATGCCGTTCACGCGTACGCCGTGCTCACCGAGTTCGACCGCGAGCAGTCGCACCTGGTGCGCCTGGTCGGCCTTCGTGGCGGAGTAGGCGATGTTGTTCGGGCCGGCGAAGACGCTGTTCTTCGACGAGATGTAGATGACGTCTCCGCCCATCTTCTGCTCGATGAGGGCCTTGGCCGCCGCCTTCGACACGAGGAACGACCCCTTGGCCATGACGTCGTGCTGCAGGTCCCAGTCCTTCTCGGTGGTCTCCAGCAGCGGCTTCGACAGCGAGAGCCCCGCGTTGTTCACGACGAGGTCGATGCCACCGAAGGCGAGGACCGTGGCGTCGATCGCGGCCTGCACGCCCTCGGCATCCGCCACGTTCGCGGCGACCCCGATGGCGACGTCGGTCGATCCGAGCTCCGCGGCCACGGCCCGGGCCTTCTCGAGGTCGAGGTCGGCGACGACGACGCACGCGCCCTCGGCGGCGAGGCGGGTCGCGATGGCTTTGCCGATTCCGGATGCCGCCCCCGTGACGAAGGCGATACGACCCTGGTGGCTCTTGGGCTTGGGCATGCGCTGGAGCTTGGCCTCTTCCAGCGCCCAGTACTCGATGCGGAACTTCTCGGCATCCGAGATCGGTGCGTAGGTCGACAGCGCCTCGGCGCCGCGCATGACGTTGATCGCGTTGACGTAGAACTCGCCCGCCACGCGCGCGGTCTGCTTGTTCGCGCCGTACGAGAACATGCCGACGCCCGGCACGAGCACGATGAGCGGGTCGGCGCCGCGAATCGCGGGGCTGTCGGCATCCGCGTGCGCGTCGTAGTACGCCTGGTAGTCGGCGCGGTACTCCGCGTGCAGCTCCTTCAGGCGCGCGATCGAATCCTCGACCGAGGCGTCGGCCGGCAGGTCGAGGATCAGCGGCTTGACCTTGGTGCGCAGGAAGTGATCCGGGCAGCTCGTGCCGAGCGCGGCGAGAGCGGGAGCCTTCTCGGATGCCAGGAAGTCGAGCACGACGTCGGAGTCTGCGTAGTGGCCGATCATCGGCTTGTCAGTGGAGGCGAGACCGCGGATGGTGGGGGCCAGGGCCGCAGCCTTCGCGCGGCGCTCGGCCTCGGGCAGGGCGGCGAAGCCCGCGCGCTCCCCGCCGAACGGCTCGGCCGCACCGTGCTCGTCGATGTAGGCCTGCGCGGTGTCGATGATCCACAGGCTGTTGCGCTCGGCCTCCTCGGAGGTGTCTCCCCAGGCCGTGATGCCGTGGCCGCCCAGGATCGTGCCGATCGCCTGCGGGTTCTTCTCCTTGATCGCCGCGATGTCGAGGCCCAGCTGGAAACCGGGGCGACGCCAGGGAACCCACACGACCTTGTCGCCGAAGATCCTGGTCGTCAATTCTTCGCCGTCGGCCGCGGTCGCGATCGCGATACCGGCGTCGGGGTGCAGGTGATCGACGTGCGCGGCATCCACGAGTCCGTGCATCGCGGTGTCGATCGAGGGGGCAGCCCCACCCTTGCCGTGCAGGCAGTAGTCGAAGGCCGCGACCATCTCGTCTTCGCGCTCGATGCCGGGGTAGACGTCGACGAGCGCGCGCATGCGGTCGAGCCGCAGCACCGCGAGACCCTTCTCGGTGAGGGTACCGAGGTCTCCCCCGGAGCCCTTGACCCACAGCAGCTCGACCGGCTCGCCGGTGACGGGGTCGATGTCGGCGCCCTTGGCGGAGGTGTTGCCGCCGGCGTAGTTGGTGACCTTGGGGTCGGAGCCGAGGCGGTTGCTGCGCGCGACGAGGTCGGCGGCGGTGGAGCTGGTCATGACGTTCCTCACGGGTGAGAGCGACGGGAAGGGGAACCGGGGCGGCGGTGATTCAGGGGCCACCGCCCCGGTGGTCGGGAGGCCGTCGGCGGGCCGACGGAGAGAGGAGGGCCGAGACGGGCGTGAACCCGCCCCGGCGAGTCGGGGCGGGGCGGCGGGTGACGCGCCGCCCCGGGAGTCGGTCAGGCGCCCCAGCCGGCCTGGGTGCCGCCGACGCGCTCCTCGGCGATGCGGGGCAGGTACCCGGATGCCGCGAACGCGGCCATCGGGTCGGCGGGAAGCCCCCGCGACTCGCGCCACTCGGCGAGGGCCGGGCGCACGTCGGTGTAGAACGCGTCCATCAGCACCGCGTTGGCCCCGAGCACGTCGTTCGCCTGCTGGGCGGCATCCAGAGCGTCCCGGTCGAGGAGGAGCGCCCGCGCCGTCATCTCCTGGACGTTGAGCACCGAGCGGATCTGCCCGGGGATCTTGTCCTCGATGTTGTGGCACTGGTCGAGCATGAAGGCCACGTCGGGGTTGTTGAGGCCCCCGCCGCGCACGACCTCGGTGAGGATGCGGAACAGCTGGAACGGGTCGGCCGCCCCGACGATGAGGTCGTCGTCGGCGTAGAAGCGCGAGTTGAAGTCGAACGAGCCGAGCTTTCCGAGGCGCAACAGCTGCATGACGATGAACTCGATGTTCGTGCCCGGGGCGTGGTGGCCGGTGTCGAGGCACACCATCGCCTTGTCGCCGAGCGAGGCCACCTGGGCGTAGGACGTCCCCCAGTCGGGAACGTCGGTGTGGTAGAACGACGGCTCGAAGAACTTGTACTCCAGCACGAGACGCTGGTCGTCGCCGAGGCGCGCGTAGATCTGCTGCAGCGAGTCCTGCAGGCGGTCCTGACGACCGCGCATGTCGTTCTGACCGGGGTAGTTCGAACCCTCGGCGAGCCAGATCTTCAGGTCGCGCGAGCCCGTGGCATCCATCACGTCGATGCAGGCGAGGTGGTGATCGATGGCCTTGCGGCGGATGCGCTCGTCGTGGTGCGTGAGGGCACCGAACTTGTAGTCCTCGTCCTGGAAGGTGTTCGAGTTCACCGTGCCGAGCTTCACGCCGAGATCCTCGGCGTGGCGGCGGAGCGCCGTGAAGTCGTCGACGAGGTCCCACGGGATGTGCAGGGCGACGCTCGGGGCGAGGGCGGTCAGGCGGTTGACCTCGGCGGCATCCGCGATCTTCTCGAACGGATCGCGCGGGGTGCCCGCCGTGGGGAACACGCGGAAACGCGTGCCGGAGTTGCCGAACGCCCAGGAGGGCAGCTCGATGGCCTGGGCTTCGAGGGTCGAGAGGATCTCGGGAGACAGCGTCGTCATGAACGGGTGCTTTCGGTCGGAGCGGATGCCGGGTTCTCGGCGGTGACGGAAGGAACGGATGCCGCGGGCGCGGCCGCCGCGAGTTGGTCGGCGAGGTGGAACACCTCGGTGAGGGGGGTCGCAGCCTGATCGGGGCGGCTCTCCAGCCCGATGAAGAAGGAGGACATCTCGTCTTCCCACTTCGCGGCGATCGGCGATGCCGCGAGGTACGCCTGTGCGGCGGCGTCGTCGTCGGTTTCGTAGTAGCCGATGAGCCGGCCGCCCTCACCGAGGAACAGGGAGTAGTTGCGGCGGCCGGCGGCGGCGATCTCTTCGAGCATCTCCGCGCGCACCGGCGTGTGGCGCGCGACGTACTCGTCGATCAGGTCGGGCCAGATGCGGAGTTCGAAGCAGACCCGCGTGGTCTGTGCGGACATGGGGTGGTTCTCTCCCTCGAGAATGAATCGTTTCACGACACGCTAGCACGATGCGTCGACGCGTGCGATATCGTCGTCGGATCATGGCGGTGAAAATCAAAGACGTCGCAGCTCACGCCGGCGTCTCGGTCGGCACCGTCTCGAATGTGCTCAACGGCCGCGACACGGTGTCCCCCGGAGTCGTCGAGCGCGTCCGCGCCTCGATCGACGCCCTCGGCTACGTGCGCAACGACGCCGCCCGCCAGCTGCGCGCCGGCCGGAGCCGCGCGATCGCGCTGATCGTGCTCGATGTCGGCAACCCCTTCTTCGCCGCCGTCGCCCGCGGCGCCGAAGCGCGCGCCGCCGCCGACGGGTACGTCGTCCTCCTCGGATCCAGCGGGGCCGACGCCGACCAGGAGCGCCTCTACCTCGACCAGTTCCGCGAGCAGCGCGTCGCGGGGGTTCTCCTCACCCCGGCCGATGCCGCCGGAGACGTCGTGGAGCGCCTGGCGGCCGCCGGCATCCCCGTCGTCCTCGTCGATGAGCAGACCGCCGGTGACGACGTCTGCACGGTGTCGGTCGACGACGTCGAGGGCGGCTACCTCGCCGTGGCGCACCTGCTCGCCCGGGGGCGACGGCGCATCGCGTTCGTGGCGGGTCCCCTCACGACCCGACAGGTCGCCGACCGCCTGGCCGGCGCGCGTCGCGCGGTCGCCGAGGTCGAGGGCGCCGCTCTCGAGGTCGTCGAGACGGGGGCCATGACCGTGCTCGCCGGCCGCGCCGCCGGTGAGGGGCTGCGCGAGCGCTCCGACCGCCCCGACGCCGTCTTCGCCGCCAACGACCTGCTCGCCGTGGGCGTGCTGCAGGCGCTGACCATGCTCGGCGACATCCGCGTGCCCGACGACATCGCCCTCGTCGGCTACGACGACATCGACTTCGCGGCCGCGACCGTGGTTCCCCTGACCTCGGTGCGCCAGCCCGCCGAGGCGCTCGGTTCGACCGCGGTCGACCTGCTGCTGCGACAGCTCGACGGCGACGTCGCCCCCGCCGAGCGGCAGGTGCGGTTCCGGCCCGAGCTCGTGGTGCGGGCGTCGAGCGGGTAGAGCTCCCGTTCTCCCTCGGGCTCGAACCCTGCCGCGTGACCCCGTCCCCGTCCTCTTCCTCTTCCTCTTCCTCTTCCCCTTCCGGTGACTTGCGCCATATGCACGCGGAGAGAGCGGCCGAGCGAGCATATGCCGCAAGTCACCGATGGCGGACGCTCACGCCGAGAGACACCGATGGCAGACGGCTCAGTGCCCCGGCAGTGACTCCACGCCCTCGGCCTGCTTCGGCGTCCGCACGAACGCCGCGAGCACGATCACCGCGATCGACAGGCACGCCGCGACGAAGAAGGCGGTGTGGATGCCGGAGGCCGTGGCATCCACGACACTCGCTCCCCCGCTCGCCGCCGACGCGGCGCCCACCGTCATGAGCGTCACGAACACCGCCGTGCCCGCGGCTCCCGCGAGCTGCTGGACAGTGGACACGATCGCGGAGCCGTGCGGGTAGAGCTCGCGCGGAAGCGAGCCGAGCGCCGAGGTCATGAGCGGGGTGAACATGAACGCCAGGCCCAGGCTCAGCAGGCAGTGCACGGCGATGACGAAGCCGATCGGCGTCGAGACCGAGAGCGTCGCGAACCCCCACAGTGCCACGCCGGCCACGACAGCGCCCGGGAGCACGAGCGGGCGCGCGCCGAAGCGGTCGAAGAGGTTGCCGACGAGCGGCGCCATGAGACCCATCAGCAGACCACCGGGAAGCAGCATGAGCCCTGTGGGGAGCGTGCCGAGGCCCAGGACGTTCTGCAGGTACAGCGGCAGCAGGATGAGCACGCCGAACAGGGTCGTCATCGCCACGACGACGAGGATGACCGCCACGGTGAACGACGAGTGACGGAAGACACCGAGGTTCAACAGGACCCGATCGGTCGAGCCGAGGCGCAGCTGGCGCACGATGAACGCCGCCAGCGCGATCGCGCCCAGGGCCAACGGCATCCAGATCGGGACGATCTCGTGCCCGCCCGCGGCCTCGCCGATGCTCGACAGGCCGAAGATGAGGCCACCGAAGGCGAGTGCCGAGAGCACCACGGAGAGCACGTCGAGGGTGACGCGTCGCGTATCGGTCAGATTGCGGACCCAGCGGGCGCCGAGTGCGATCGCGATGAGGGCGATGGGGATCATGACGATGAACATCGCGCGCCAGGGGAAGACCGACAGGATGAGACCCGACACGGTGGGGCCGACGGCCGGGGCCACCGAGATGACGATCGAGATGAGCCCCATCATGCGGCCGCGGCGGTGCGCCGGCACGACGTTGAGCACGGTGGTGAACAGCAACGGGATCATGATCGCGGTGCCCGAGGCCTGGACGATGCGGCCGATGAGGAGGACGCCGAAACCGGGCGCGGTCGCCGCGATCACCGTGCCGAGGGTGAACAGGCCCATCGCGGTGAAGAAGAGGGTCCGCAGCGGGAAGCGCTGGATGAGGAACCCCGTCGTGGGGATGACGACCGCCATCGTGAGCAGGAACGCGGTCGTCAGCCACTGCGCCGAGGCGGCGGAGATCTCGAGTTCGCGCATGAGCTCGGGCAGTGCGACACCCATGATCGTCTCGTTCAGGATGACGACGAACGCGGCGACGACGAGCAGGGCGATGACGGCACCCGGTCGAACGGCGGGCTTTCCGGGCGGGGCGGCGGAGGGAACGGTTCCGGTGGAGACCATGGTCGACCAATCTGAGCAGTGACGGGCAAGTTGGCAGCTACTGCCAATAAGACATCGACTACTGTATCGGATATGAGCACCCCGGCCGCCCCCGTCGAGGGCCTGCGCGATCGTCGACGCCGCGAGACCGCGGTCGAGATCTGCGCCGCTGCCCTCGATCTCTTCGAGGAGAAGGGCGTCAGCGGCACCACGGTCGATGAGATCGCCGCGCGCGCGGGCGTCTCGCCGCGCACGTTCTTCCGCCTGGCCGGCACGAAAGAAGACGCCGTCTTCGTCGACGACGGGCGCTTCGCCGACGCCCTGGCCGGGGTCTCCGACATCGGCGACGACATCGCCGCCCTCCTGACCGCGCTCCGTCAGGTGTTCGCGCGCGAACTGGAGCTCCTGGATGCCGATGCCCGAGCGCGCGAGCGTTTCTTGCGCGTGCGTCGGCTCATCGCCCACGAGCCCGCGCTGCTCGGCGCCGCCGTGCGCCGCGAGGTCACGTCGGCCGACCGTTTCGTTCCCGAGATCGCCGAGCGCGTCGGCCTCGACGAGCTCGACGTCCGCACGGCCCTCGGCATCGCCGGTCTCGAGATGAGGACGACCCTCGACGAGTGGGCCCGTCGCCACGACGCCGGTGAGACCGCGACTCTCGAGGATCTCCACCGCGAGGTGCAGGCGCGGCTGAGCCGCGCCGTCACGTCTCGCGCGTGATCGTCACCTTCACCTTGAGCTGGCTCTTGCCGGGACCGGCGTAGACACCGCGCAGCGGCGGCACGTCGTTGTAATCGCGACCCCGACCGACGAGCACGTGGCGATCGCCGATCTCGATGTTGTTCGTCGGGTCGAAGCCCTGCCAGTCCCCCGCGAACCACTCGACCCACGCGTGCGACTCCCCCGTCACGGCCTCGCCGACCTCGGCGGACGGCTTGGGGTGCAGGTATCCCGAGATGTAGCGGGCCGGGATGCCGACTTCGCGCAGGGCCCCGATCGCGATGTGCGCGATGTCCTGGCAGACGCCCTTGCGCGCCTCCCACGCGTCGACGGCCGTCGAGTGCACCCCCGTGACGCCCTGCATGTACTCGATCGCGTCGCCGATCGCCTCGGCGATCGCGTGTGCGGCGGGGCCCGGCCGATCGTGCTGCGCGGCGATGGAGCGCGCCAGCTCGACGACCTCGGGATGCGGAGCCGTCCGGCGCGTCTGCGTCAGCTGCTCGACCGTCGAGATCGAGCCCGCGGCCTCGACCGCGAGCTGTTCCCACGTGATGTCGGCGTGTTCGATCGGGCGCGGGCGCACCTCGACGAGCGACCGCGCCGTGATCGTGAGGGCGGCGTGCGGAGAGAGGACGTCGAAGGCCGCGACGCGCGTGCCGAAGTAGTCGACGTACTGGTTGACCGAGGTCGACGGCTCGATGTCGAGCGACGAGCTCAGCACGAACTGACTGTCGGTCGAGTGCGGCAGCATCCGTGCCTCGTTGTACGACGCCGAGACGTCTCCCGGGTAGGCGAACCCGGTCTGGTGCTCGATGCGCAGACGCTTCATCGCACGTTCCCTTCACCCTGGCGTCGCGCCGAGGGTCCCTGAGCCTGTCGATGGGGTCCCTGAGCCTGTCGAAGGGTCATGAGATCTCCCCGATCCAGCTCGGTTCGGCCTGCGTCGGGAAGAAGCGCGAGCGGATCGCCTCCGACGCCTCGCGCGTCACCGTCTGGACGCGCTGCATGTGCTCGGGCAGATCGGTGAGCACGTCGCTGACCGGACGGTACTCGAGGTCGTTGCGGATCTGACCGAGCGCGCGCAGCACGGTGTTCGAGTGCCCGACGCGGTCGGCGCGCGGGTCGATCGCGCTCATGCAGTCCTCGGCGCGCTGGATCGAGTAGATGATCGAGCGCGGGAACAGGCGGTCGAGCAGCAGGAACTCGGCCGCGTTGCGGGCGCTCGGCATCCCCCGATACGTCCGCAGGTAGGCCTCGTAGGCGCCGCAGGAGCGCAGGATCGTCGTCCACGAGGGGCCGGAGACCTCGGTGAGCGACCGCGTCGCGAGAAGCCGCGCGGTCATGTCGGTGCGCTCGATGCTGCGCCCGAGCGTGAAGAACTGCCATGCCTCGTCGCGGTTCGTCGACGAGTCGACGATGCCGATCGCGAGGGCGGCGCGCTCGCGCACCCACTGGAAGAACTCGTGCACCTTGTCGGTCTGCAGGCGCCGCGGCATCCGCGAGTTCGTGGTGTTGAGGATCTCCCACAGCTCCGTCGAGACGATCTCGCGCGCGCGGCGGGCGTTCTCTCGCGCCGCGGTGATCGAGTACGCGATGCTCGACGGGTTCATCCGGTCGACCGCGAGGCGGGCCAGCACGTCGTCCCGGCGCACGGAGTCGACGTTCTCGGGCCAAGCCGAGCCCATCACGCTCAGCAGCGACCGGCACGCGGTGTCCTCGTCGATCCACGGATCCTCGAGGAGGAGCTGCAGATGCACGTCGAGGATGCGGGCGGTGCCGTCGCTGCGCTCGATGTAGCGCCCGATCCAGAACAGGCTCTCCGCGATGCGGCTCAGCATGAGCCGACCTCCTTGGTCCCTGAGCTCGTCGAAGGGCCGGCGATACGACTCAGCATGATCCCGCCTCCCGAGCCTGCTGCTGCTGCTCGGCCTGCGGGCCGTGCTGCACGCTGGCATCCTGCTGCTGCTGTTCCTGCTGCTCACGCCCGCCCGCGCGCGGGTCGCGGGGCGCGGTGGCGGGAGCCGGCTGGCCGTCGTAGATGATCGGGATCGCCTCGGTGACCGCCGCCTGGTCGGCGACGAGACCCGAGACGCCGTTGCCCTGGCCGTACTCGACGTGCGAGGGGGCCGAGCCGCCGACGACCCAGGTGTCCTTCGATCCGCCGCCCTGGCTGGAGTTCACGACGAGCTGCCCCTCGGGGAGCGCAACACGCGTGAGGCCGCCGGGCAGCACCCAGATGTCGTCGCCGTCGTTCACGGCGAAGGGGCGCAGGTCCGCGTGGCGCGGACGCATGCCGTCCTCGACCAGCGTCGGGATCGTCGAGAGCATGACGACGGGCTGCGCGATCCACCCGCGGGGGTCGGCGAGCAGGCGCTTGCGCAGCGCGTCGAGCTCGGCGGGCGAGGCGTCGGGACCCACGACGAGCCCCTTCCCACCGGAGCCGTCGACCGGCTTCACGACGAGCTCGGGCAGACGGTCGAGCACCTCTTCGAGCGCACCCGGATCCTCGAGCCGCCAGGTGTCGACGTTCTTCAGGATCGGCTCTTCGGCGAGGTAGTACCGGATCAGGTCGGGCACGTACGTGTAGAGCAGCTTGTCGTCGGCGACGCCGTTGCCCACGGCGTTGGCGATCGTGACGTTACCCAGGCGCGCGGCGAGCATGAGACCGGGGGCCCCGAGCATCGAGTCGGCGCGGAACTGCAGCGGGTCGAGGAAGTCGTCGTCGACGCGGCGGTAGATGACGTCGACGCGCTGGGGTCCGCGCGTGGTTCGCATGAACACCTTGCCGCCGATGCACAGCAGGTCGCGTCCCTCGACGAGCTCGACGCCCATGAGGCGGGCGAGCAGCGTGTGCTCGAAGTACGCCGAGTTGTAGACACCCGGGGTGAGCACGACGATGTTCGGGTCGTCGATCCCGGGCGGGGCGGAGGCGCGCAGGGCCGCGAGCAGTTTGTTCGGGTAGTCGCCGACCGGGCGCACCCGCATCGAGACGAACAGTTCGGGCAGCGTCTGGGCCATGACGCGGCGGTTCGAGATCACGTAGGAGACGCCCGAGGGCACGCGCACGTTGTCTTCGAGGACGCGCATCTCGCCGTGCTCGTCGCGGATGAGGTCGATCCCCGAGACCTGGATGCGCACGCCGTTGGCACTGCGGATGCCGGCGGCCTGACGGTAGAAGTACTGCGACGACGAGATGAGACCGGCCGGCAGGATGCCGTCGCGCACGCAGTGCTGGTTGCCGTAGGCGTCGTCGAGGAACGCCTCGAGCGCCTTGACGCGCTGCTTGACGCCGGCCTCGATGCGCGACCACTCGTCGTACGCGATGACGCGGGGGACCGCGTCGAGCGGGAACGGCCGTTCCTCGCCCGCGAAGTCGAACGTCACGCCCTGCGCGAGGTACGAGCTGGCGAGCGACTCGGTGCGACCGCGCAGCTCTTCCTGCGTCATCTGCGCGAGCGTCTGGTACAGCTCCCGGTACGCCTCGCGAGAGGGAGCGGCTTCTCCGGGACTCGCCGGAACGCCGAACATCTCGTCGAACGCCGGGATGCCGGAAGCGGTCTTGCGCGGCGCCAGCGTGGAGCCGTAACCGTCGAACAGGTCACCCATGCGTCGACTCTACTCAGGGCCGTGTTGCCGGAAGGTTTCCCCGCCGCCGTCTGACACGAGAGCACAGCGGATGGATAGAGTGACGCCTACCTCCGCCGCCACGACCAAGGGTGCCTCCATGCGCGTGCTCGTCACCAGTTCCCGCAACACGTTCGCTCTCGACCTCATCCGCAAGCTCGGGAGTGTCGGCCACACGGTCTTCGCGAGCGACACCTACGACGGCGCGGTGGGCAACCACTCGCGCTTCCTCGCGGGCCACCTCGCGACCCCGTCGCCGCGCTTCGAGACCGACGCGTTCATCGCCACGGTCGGCGACTACGTCGAGAAGCACGACATCGACCTGATCATCCCGACGTTCGAGGAGGTCTTCTACCTCGCCGCGCGCGCGGCCGATCTGCCCGCCGGCGTCCGCCTGTTCGCCGGAAGCTTCGCCGACCTCGCGCGGCTGCACGACAAGGCCAGCTTCCAGCGCCTGGCTCAGGATGCCGGGGTGCCCATCCCCGAAACGGTCATCGTCACGTCCCCCGAGGAACTGCGCACCGCGATCGACGGTTTCCCCCGCTACTTCGCCCGTGCGGCGTTCTCGCGCGGAGGCGTCGGCCTGCTCACGAACACGGGACCCCTCGCCGGCAAGATCCCCGTTGAGGAGTGCGTGCCGACCGCGGAACAGCCGTGGCTCGTCCAGCCCTTCGTCGACGGGCCCATGGTCTGCACGTACAGCGTCGTCGTCGACGGCAAGGTCCAGGCGCACACGACCTACAAGGCGGCCGAGCAGTGGGCGCACTCGACGGCCATCGCGTTCATCGCGGTCGACAGCACCGACACCCTCCGCTACACGCAGCAGCTCATCGACACGCTGGACCCCGGCTTCACCGGCCAGATCTCGTTCGACTTCGTCGATCACGGCACGGAGGCCGCCCCGGACTACAAGATCATCGAGTGCAACCCGCGCCCGACGAACGGCGTGATCATGCTCGAGGCCGAGGACGTGTCGAAGGCCATCCAGGGCGAACTCGCCGACCCGGTGGTCGCGATCCCCGGCACCGAGCGCCAGATCACGCTGGCGGTCCTCGCCGACGCGTTCACCGAGCCGCTGTCGCACCTGCCGAAGACCCTCCACGACCTGCTGCACGTGCGCGACGTGGGCGCGGGCTGGTGGGACGGGGCCGCGATGCTCTGGAGCCCGGCGACCATCGTGCACGGCGCCAAGATCTCGCACGGCGACCGCAAAGAGATCCTCGCGGCACTCGGCGACGACATCGTGTGGAACGGCGAACCGATCGAGGGCATGAGCGACACGGATGCCGAGGCCCTCGAGGCCGTGCACGCGGGTCGGGTGTAACCCCGCGGCATCCGGTCCGCCGCTCGTCGCGTTCCGGCCCGCGCCCACGCCCGCGCCGCGAGACGGCCTCAGCCACCCGCAGGGACCCCGACCCCGACCCCGCCCCGGCCGGACTTCCGGCCGGACCGGACGTCAGGAGCCCGGCCGCAGCACCACCTTGATGCAGTCGTCCTCCTTCTTCTGGAACGTCTCGTAGAGCCGGGGGGCGTCCTCGAGCGGGGCGTGGTGCGTCACCAGGTCCATCACACCGAGGGGGTCGGCGGGGTCCTCGACGAGCGGCAGCAGGTCGTCGATCCAGCGCTTGACGTTGCACTGGCCCATGCGCAGGTTCAGCTGCTTGTCGAACATCGTCTTCATGGGCAGGATGTCGGCCTCGCCGGCGTACACCCCGCTCAGCGACACCGTGCCGCCGCGACGCACGAGGTCGATCGAGGCGTAGACCGCGGCGAGACGGTCGAGGCCGGCCTTGTCCATGACCTTCTGCGCGAGCGCGTCGGGGAGCAGACCCACGGCGTTCTGGGCCAGCTTGATGCCGCCGTTCCCGTGCGCCTCCATGCCCACGGCGTCCACGACGGCATCCGCCCCGCGTCCCTCGGTGAGGTCGATGAGTTCGTCGACGACCGTGTCGGTGAGGTCGTAGGTCAGGATGCCGTGGCGCTCGGCCATCGCGCGGCGCTCCGGCTCGGGCTCGATCGCAAGGACGCGATAGCCGAGGTGCACACCGATGCGGGCGGCGAACTGCCCCACCGGTCCGAGGCCCATCACCGCGAGCGTGCCGCCCTCGGGGACGTTCGCGTACTGCACACCCTGCCAGGCGGTGGGCACGATGTCGCTGAGGAACAGGTAGCGGTCGTCGGGCAGGTCGTCGCCGACGCGGATGTGGTTGTAGTCGGCCAGCGGCACGCGCAGGTACTCCGCCTGGCCACCCGGCACCTGGCCGTAGAGCTTGGTGTAGCCGAAGAGCGCCGCACCGCTGCCGTACTCGCGCACCTGCGTCGTCTCGCACTGCGACTGCAGCCCGCGGCGGCACATGAAGCAGTGCCCGCACGAGATGTTGAACGGGACGACGACGCGGTCGCCGACCGCGAGGGTCGTCACCGCCGACCCCACCTCGACGACGACACCCATCGGCTCGTGGCCGAGCACGTCGCCCTTGTCGATGAACGGGCCGAAGAGCTCGTAGAGGTGCAGGTCGGAACCGCAGATCGCTGTCGAGGTGATCTTCACGATCGCGTCGGTCGGCTCGAGGATCTCGGGGTCGGGGACCTCCTCGACGCTCACGTTGCGGGTGCCCTGCCAGGTCAGTGCCTTCATGGTGGTGCCTCTCGTTCCGGGGGACAGCCAGTCTGCGCGGCCCACCGCGGGCGACAGAGGTGGTTGACGAACCCCCACCCGATGAGTCACGCGCCCGGGGCGGCGAGAGGCGCGGCGTCGACCCAGGCGTGCACCTGCCGCAGGAACGCGGCGTACCCGGCCGGGGTCCGCCCCGTGAACCGCCCCGACGTCTCGACCTCGTGCACGTCGCTCGCGTGCTCGCGCGCGCCGAGGGCGCGGACGGCACGGACGAGGGCGACGTCCTCGTGCTCGACGAGGTCCCGGATGCCGCCCGCCCGGGCGTACGTGCGCGCGCGCACGCCGAGATTCGCCCCGTGCACGTTCCCCGGCGGTCGGCCCCGCGGATGCGTCGCCCGCCAGTAGGCCGCGTGGCGGGCGCTGAGGTCGGCGAAGTCGGGACGGACCGTTCCGAGGACGAGGTCGATCCCGGCATCCATCAGGTCGAGCTGGTGGGTGATCCAGTTCCGGGGGACGACGGTGTCGGCATCCGTCATCGCGATCCACGTGTCGTGCGACGGGGAAGCGAGCGCCGAGAGCGCGTGCGCGATGCCGGTGCGGCGGGCGGTGCCGACGCTGCGCGCCGAGACCTCGACCACCTCCACCGGCCAGCGCCGTACCTGCGGAGCCGTCGTGTCGGTGCACGCGTCGAGCACGACGACGACGGTCGTGGCGAGATCCGGCTCGCGCTCCCGTGCGTGCGCCACCGCGCGGGTCACCGAGGCGAGGCAGCGCCCGATCAGCGCCTCCTCGTCGTGCGCGGGGATCACCACCGCCACCGCGGTCATGACACGAGTCCGGCCTCGGCCGCCACCGACCGCGCTCCCGGGCGCGCGAAGACCTCGAGCACGAAGTCCTCCTCCTCGTGCCGGACGAGGCGCACCAGGTCGGGGCGTGCGGCGAGCGCGTCGTGCACCTCGTCACCGGTCCACGGGTAGTCGGAGACCGGATGCCGCCAGTGACAGGCCACGAGATGACCGCCGTCGCTCAACGAGCCGACACCCGCCGCGAGGCCGCGGTCGAGATCCGTGCCGGCCCAGTAGTACGCCACCTCCGACAGCACGACGAGATCGAACTCCCCCTCGGGCCAGTCGTCGGGAAGCGTCGCGCGCCGCAGCTCGACGTGCGCCCGGTCCGCGAGGCGCGTGCGGGCCCGCTCGAGCGCGGCCGGGGCGAGGTCGACCGCGAGCACCCGATCGCTCCGGTCGGCGAGCTGAGCCGTGAGCGCGCCGGTCGAGCACCCCGCCTCGAACGTCGCACGGTAGCGACGTCGGGGCAGGGCGGCGAGCAGCACGGCGCGTTTGCGTTCCTCGTACCAGCGCGAGTCGAAGCCCCATGGGTCGTCGTGTCGCGCGTACATGTCGTCGAAGTAGTCCTGCCCGACGGAGCGTCGCTCCCCGCCGACAGGAGCGAAGAACACCTCGCTGTCGCGCGTGAAATGCGCGCGCATACGGGCATGGATCATCTCCTCGTCGCCGGGGGCGGCCGACAGCGGGAGGATCTGGCTCGTGTGCGCGGCGAGCGCTCGGGTCTTGGCATCCCGGATCTGCGGGTCCAGGGGCAGGGTCTCGGCCTGCTCCCACGGCACGTCGTCGGGGCCGCCCCAGTGCCACAGCCAGATGGGGAACGCGCGCGAGCGGACCCTGGCGGAGCGCTGTGGGCCGGAACGCTGCGCGAGGGCGTGTGCGGCGCAGACCTCTTCGACGGTCTCGCCCACCACGCGATGATCGCGATGCCCGTCGCCGCGCCACGGCGACAGCACGAGCACGCGGTGCGGGGCAGCGCGGTCGAGGGCCTCGCGGACGGCCGAGGCGATGGCATCCCGGTACTCGTCCGTCCCGCCGTCGGGCAGGCCCAGGAAGAGGGGCGGTGCCGCCAGGCCGAGGATGTCGGCCGCATCGAACACCTCCCGGCGGCGCCGCAACGCCAGCGTCGCGGGACTGTGCGTGGGCGAATCGGGGTGCGAGCCCTCTCCGTCGGTCACGACGAGGAGATCGATCGGGATGCCGCGGGCGGCGGCCGTGGCGAGAAGTCCCGCCGCCCCGAGGCTCTCGTCGTCGGGATGCGCGGCCACCACGATGACGCGATCGACGTCGAGGTCGAGGACGGGCAGGTCGCGGGCGAGGGCGGCGGTCCAGACGTCCTCGCCGGTGCCGGGGTCGCGGTGGTCGAAGCTCACCATGCGGTGTCCCCCGCCGCGACGTCCGCACCGATCCGCGCGAGATCGCGATCGGCGTGATGCTGCCGGACGTAGACCTGCAGATCGGCGATTCGACGGGCGTGGGCCTCGTCGGCGACGAGCGGTCCGGGTCCGAGCGCGTGAGCCGCCTCGGCGATCGCCGTCTCGACAGCGTCGGCGACCAGCGTGCGGGCGCGGTTCGCCCGCAGACCCTCGGATGCCGCGCCCCCCGCATCGAACACCGTCGCGGTCTCGACGAGCACGGCGCGCGCGGCCCACAGGGCGACATCGGCGCGACCGAGGTGCACACGGGAGAGCTGATCGGCCCGCTCCCCGGCGGCGGCCGCGGCGAGCGCGTCCCGGAGGGGGACGGCCCCACCCCACCAGCACGCGGCGACGCCGACCCCGCCGTGCGCGAAGCCCGGCCGTCGCAGGTACCACCCGGGGTCTCCGACCGGCACCCCGGCGGCCCCGTCGACATCGACGGGGGCGCTCACGACCCGGTCGAGTCCGCGCGCGTGCCACGGTCCCGAGCGCGCCGACACGGCGGGGTCGCGCAGGTCGAGGGCGAAGAGCTGCCGGTGCTCGTCGTCGACCCAGGCGGTCACCAGCGCGCGGTCCAGGTCGGCGGCGAGGGAGCACCAGGGTTTGGTGCCGTGCAGCGTCCAGGTGCCGGCATCCTGTGTCGCCGTCAGCCGCACGCCGGGACCCTCCGCGGCGAAGACGCCCCACGATCCCCTCGGGTCGACGTCGGGCGCGATCCCGGCCGCGGCGGCTTCGTCGAGGATCGCGCGGGCGTCGAGGTGCGGCTCCAGGATGCGGGCCGCGGCGACGTCGCGCGCGGCGACCGAGGCGAGCAGCTCCCACGTCGCGGCGAGAGAACGCGGCCTGTTCACGCTCGTGACCCACGCCAGCGTGGCGGCGAGGTCGGTGCCGAGGTCGCCGACGGCATCCGCCCCCTCCAGCGCCGCACGAACGTCGTCACGGTCGGTCGGGCCGAGGTCGGCCGTGTCGGGCGGAAGGAGCAGGGGGAAGCGGGGATGGTCGCCGTCGGTCACGCGCGTCAGTTTCCGCGGCGTGGTCGGATCGGCCCAGATCCTTGACACGGCGGTCCGCGGCGGGCAGGGCTGGGCCGTCGCGCGGAGCTCACCGCCCGCCCACCGCCCGACCGTCCCACGACACGGCGCGTCGCACCCCGACTCCGCAGGACGGCGCACCGACCGCACCGCCCCGCGGCCACGTCGCCGACGGCACCGGGTGCCACACCCCGGCGCCGCGGATCAGCGGTGCAGCACGCGCCGGCGGAGGAGGGCGTCGAGGTGCGCGATGTGCAGCAGCAGGTCGGGGAACGCGGCGGACAGGCCCTTCCGGGGAAGACGATCGAGAGCGGGCTCGTCGTCGGGCAGACGGTCCTGCTGGCCCCGGACCAGCCGCCGGATCGCGTTCAGCAGCGCCATCGGGTGGGTGTCGAGGGCGCTGTGCCCGTTGTGGATGCGCACGAGGGTGGCATCCGGTGCCGCCGCGACCACCCGCTCGGCGATCGCCGGCGGGGTGCGCAGGTCGCGGTCGCCCGAGAGCACCACGAGCGGCCAGTCGAACGAGTGCACCGCCTCGATGAGGTCGTACGGCTCGCCGACGAAGGCGGGGTAGTGGGGCGCGAGGGGCAGGTAGGTGCGCGCGGGATCGAGCGGGTGCCCGTCGGGGGTGCCGCCGTACCCCAGTTCCCGGAACGCGATGGTGCCCACGAGGTCGAACTCGTAGATGCCGGGGAACCGGGCGATCTCGGCGTCGCGCGTGGCGTAGGCCCCCAGCGCGCGCCACGCGAGACCGGGACGGTGCCGCACGAGGGGGTGCACGAGATCCGTCCCGCCGAGCTCGTAGGCGGCGCGGACGATGTCGAGCACGATCCGCTCCGAGACCCCCGCCGACACGAGACGCTTCACCCCGCGCGCCATGTCGCCGTCGGCATCCCAGAACAACTCCCGGAGCCGTGCACGCTCGAGATCGATGTCGTGGGACGACTGCAGGGCGGAGTCGAGAAGCATCGCCCGGACCCGCTCCGGATGCCGAGCCCCGAACGCCATGGCCAGGTAGCTCCCGTAGGACGAACCGACGATCACCGCGCGATCGACGCCCTCGGCGTCGAGGACCGCCGCGAGATCGTCGAGCACCGCGGCGATGCGCATGGCCTCGGGCGGAAGGGGATCGCCGGCGAGGTCGGTGCGGGAGCGTCCGACGCCGCGGTGCTCGACCATGATCAGGTCGAGGCCGCCGCGCGCGGCCCAGCGCCGGAGGCCCCGGTACGGCAGCACCGAGGCGAGTCCCGGTCCCCCCGGGATGACGAGCACGGGCGTCGCCCCGCGCGGGCCGGAGCGCACGTAGCTCAGGTCGAACGCCGGTGCTCCGCCGCCGGCCGGGCGCCGCACCCGGCGGACGTTCTCGCGCATGTCAGCACGCTACCCGCCCGCGCGGTCCTCGCGGGCGCGGGCCCCGTCGGCCCCCGCCCAGATCGCACGATCGGCGCGAGATCACCCGCGGCGAGCCGCCCCGAACAGGTGCTCTCGACCCGAACGCGTGATCTGTGCGTGCGGTGAGGTGCGCGGGGCGGCGGCATCACGCGGAGACGGAAGGTCCGGGACGGCGGGCCCCAGGTGCCGGTTGGCTGTGAGTTCCCGCTCCAGAGGCCGGGGCATCGGACGCGGATCTATGCTCCGTTCGTGACCCCCGCGCGCCCCCGCACCCGTGACCTGCCGGCCATCGTCGCGGCGATGGCCGCCACCGTGCTCGGCGCCGGAGTCGGTGAGCTGGCCGCGGCGGTCATCTCCCCCTCGGCCAGTCCCTTCGCGGTCATCGGCGGCGGGATGATCGACATCGCTCCCGCCTGGGGGAAAGACCTGGCCATCAGCCTGTTCGGCACCGGCGACAAGGCCGCCCTCCTCGTCGGTATCGCCGTGCTGCTGCTGGCGGTCGCCGGTGCCGCCGGGGTGCTCGAACGGCGACGCCCGCCGTGGGGGCGGGTGGTCCTCGCGGCTCTCGGCGTGATCGGGGCCCTCGTCTCCCTGGCGCGTCCCGAGGCGGGTCTGCTCTCTCCGGTTCCGTCTCTGATCGCGGGGGTCGTGGCCGCGGTGGTCGCGGCCCTCCTCATCGCGCGGCTCCGGCCCGCGCCGGTCGCCCCCGAGACGTCGAGCGGGCCCACCCGACGCGGGGTCCTCGCGCTCTCGGGCGTGGCGGTGCTCGCGGGTGCTCTCGCCGCCGCCGGTTCCATCGCGCTCAGCAGCGGAGCACGCGCCGTCAGCGCGGTGCGCTCGGCCCTGCGCCTGCCGTCCCCCACGACGACCACGGCGGTGCCCGCGACCGCGGACCTCGGCATCGACGGGCTCTCCCCCGCCATCACCCCGACCGCCGACTTCTACCGCATCGACACCGCTCTCGTGGTGCCCCAGGTGGATCCGGCCGCGTGGAGCCTGCGCGTGCACGGTCTCGTGGAGCAGGAGGTCGTGCTGCGGTGGGACGACCTGGTCGCTCTTCCCCAGAAGGAGACGGTCGCGACCCTCGTGTGCGTGTCGAACGAGGTCGGCGGCGATCTCATCGGCAACGCCCGGTGGCTCGGCGTGCCGATCCGCGACATCCTCGCGCGCGCCCGGCCGACAGCCGAGGCCGACATGGTCCTGTCGCACTCGATCGACGGGTTCACGGCATCCAGCCCCCTGGAGGCGCTCACCGACGACCGCGACGCGCTGCTGGCGATCGGCATGAACGGCGAGCCCCTGCCCCTCGAGCACGGGTTCCCCGTGCGGATGGTGGTCCCCGGCCTCTACGGCTACGTCTCGGCGACGAAGTGGGTCAGCGAGCTCGAGGTCACCCGCTACGACCGCGCCGAGGGGTACTGGACCTCGCGCGGGTGGTCGGAGCGCGGGCCGGTCAAGCTCCAGTCGCGCATCGACGTCCCGCGAGCGGGCGCGCGCGTCGCCGCGGGGGACGCCGTCATCGCGGGCGTCGCCTGGCAGACTCACGTCGGCGTCGCGGGAGTCGAGGTGCAGGTCGACGACGGCGAGTGGCAGGCCGCGAAGCTCGCGACCGCGATCTCGACCGACACCTGGGTGCAGTGGAGCCTGCCGTGGACCGCGACGAGCGGATCGCACACCGTGCGCTGCCGCGCGATCTCGACCACCGGCGAGACGCAGACGCCGGATCGAGCCGCCCCCGCCCCCGACGGCGCGACGGGCTGGGACGAGCTGACGGTGTCGGTCGCCTGACCGCGCGTCGCGAGACAGCACTCGCGTGACATCTCGGCGACATCCTGCAGCAGGGGTGTCAGCCGCGTGCGGTTTCGCCGCCTCGCGACGACCGCCCGGCGAACCCCGGGCGCTCCCCGTCGACTGTCAGGCCGACAGCACGTGCCTGAGCTGCTCGACCGCCCAGTCGAGTTCGGTCGCGCGGATCGTCAGCGGCGGTGCGATGCGGATCGTCTGACCGTGCGTGTCCTTCACGAGCACGCCACGCGCGAGGAGCTTCTCGGCGATCTCGCGGCCCGTGCCGTACGCCGGGTCGATGTCCACTCCGGCCCAGAGACCGGCGATGCGCACCGCGGTCACGCCGTCGCCGACGAGGGCCTGCAGCGACGCCTCGAGGTACTCGCCGAGAGCCCTCGCCCGCGTCTGGAATTCTCCGGATGCCAGCATCTCGACGACGCGCAGACCGACGGCGCAGGCCAGCGGGTTGCCGCCGAACGTCGAGCCGTGCTCGCCGGGACGGATCACGCCGAGCACGTCCTCGTCCGCGACGACCGCCGACAGCGGCACGATGCCGCCGCCCAGCGCCTTGCCGAGGAGATAGACGTCGGGCACGACGCCCTCGCGATCGCACGCGAACGTCTCGCCGACACGGCCGAGGCCCGACTGGATCTCGTCGGCGATGAAGAGCACGTTGTTCTCCGTGCAGATCTCGCGCACCCGACGCAGGAATCCCTCGGGCGGCACGACGACGCCTGCCTCGCCCTGGATCGGCTCCAGGAGCACGGCGGCGGTGTTCTCATCGATCGCCGCGGCGATGGCATCCGCGTCCCCGTAGGGAACGTGCACGAAGCCGGGCGCGTAGGGACCGAAGTCGTCGTGCGCGGTGGGATCGTCGCTGAAGCCGACGATCGTGGTCGTGCGGCCGTGGAAGTTGCCGTTGGCGACGATGATCGTCGCGGCGTCGGCGGGGATGCCCTTCGTGCGATATCCCCAGGCGCGCGCGACCTTGATGCCGGTCTCGACCGCCTCGGCGCCGGTGTTCATCGGCAGCACGAGGTCTTTGCCGCACAGCTGCGAGAGTGCCGTGGCGAAGGGACCCAGCTTGTCGTTGTGGAACGCGCGGCTCGTCAGTGTCAGTCGTTCGAGCTGCTCGCGCGCGGCGGCGAGGATCGCCGGGTGCCCGTGACCGAAGTTCAGCGCCGAGTACGCCGAGAGGAGGTCGAGGTAGCGCTTGCCCTCGATGTCGGTGACCCACGCGCCCTCGGCGCTGTGGGCGAGGACGGGCAGGGGGTGGTAGTTGTGCGCGACGTGCGCCGCCTCGGCTCGGATGAGGGCGAGACCGAGGTTCTCGAGCGTGGCACCCATCACGCACCCCGCAGTTCGAGCGTGCAGCACTTGATGCCGCCCCCGCCGAGCAGCAGCTCGGACAGGTCCACCATGACGGGGGTGTAGCCGCGCTCGCGCAGCTGCGCCTCGAAGCCCACGGCGCGGGGCGAGATGATGACGTTCTTGCCGTCGCTGGCGGAGTTCAGGCCGAACACCGCGCCGTCGGCATCCGAGACCCGGATGGCATCGGGGTAGCGCTCGCGCAGGATCGCCTGGCTGCGCTCGTCGAAGGCGTTCGGCAGGTACGCGATGTTGGCCTTGTCGACCCCACCGGGGCCCTCGACCGGATCGAGCACCGTGAGCGCGGTGTCGAGGTGGTAGAAGCGCGGGTCGGTCAGGGTCAGCGAGACGACCTCGCGCGAGAACACCTCACCCACCTCGCGGTGACTGTCGCCGGTGGAGCGGAAGCCCGTTCCGGCGAGGATCGTGTCTCCGACGAGAAGGAAGTCGCCCTCGCCCTCGTTGACCTCGACGGGCTCGGCGACCTCGAAGCCGTTGGCGGCGAACCAGTCGATGAACGCGGGGGCCTCGGCGGCGCGCTCGCGGAAGCGGAACTTCGGGCCGTACGCGATGCCGTCGATCACGAAGCCGCCGTTGGCCGTGTAGACCATGTCGGGCAGACCCTCGAGCGGGTCGATCAGCTCGATCTCGTGGCCGAGCTCGATGTAGGTGTCGTGGAGCGACTGCCACTGCTGCACGGCGAGGTCCGTGTCGGTGGGGCGCGAGGGCTCCATCCACGGGTTGATGCTGTAGCTCACCGTGAAATGCTCGGGCCGGCACATGAGGTACCGGCGGTGCTGCTGGACACGCTCGACCGGGGAGGTCTCGACGGCGGCGGCGGAGGGGGTAGCGGACATCTCTGCTCCTCGGAGAAAAGGTGCGGCGGACGCTGTCCTGGGGCTCGGTGGCCCTTCGACCCGGTGGCGTCCGCGTGACGCCGTGCGGGGAAAGGTCGGTCCGAGCACGCCGCGCTCATTCTCGCACGGGCGCGCGGGTGCGGGCGAGCGGGCGCGCGGGGCGGCGAGCGGGCGCGCGCGGGGCGTGGGGGCGCGGGCGACGCCCCACCACCCGCGTCGCGCCGCGTCACGCAGCAGCCCCCGCCCGGCGGCGCGTGGGAAGATGACCGGGATGTCCACCTCCGCCACCCTCGAGCATTCCGTCGTCCTCGACGAGACCGCCGGTGTCGTCCGCATCCTCGACCGGCGCGTGTTCCCCGCCCGGATCGAATGGGTGGATGCCACCACCCCCGACGAGGTCGCCACGGCGATCCGCGACATGGTCACCCAGAGCTCGGGCCCCCTCTACGCGGCCACCGCCGGAATGGCGCTCGCCGCCCTCCAGGTGCGCGATCTCCCCCTCGGAGAGGCGCGCACCGCCCTCGGTCGCGCGGGTCGCGCCCTCGCGACCGCCCGCCCCACGAACGCCCACCCGCGCGACGCCATCGCCCGCATCCTCGAAGCGGGGAGGGACGCCGACGACACCGACTCCCTCGTGTCCGCGACCCTCGAGACCGCCGCAGCCGTGGACCGCGACTACCGCGAAGCGAGCCTGCGCCTGGGCCGGGCGACGCTGTCACTGCTGCCGGAGTCGCCGCGCATCCTCACGCACTGCTGGGCCGACGCGTATCTGTTCGGACTCGTCGCCGCCGCCCGTGAGGCGGGCCGCGAGATCGAATGGGTCGCGACCGAGACGCGCCCCTACCTCCAGGGCGCTCGACTGACCGCGCACTCCCTCCGCGAGCTCGGCCAGCGCGTCACCCTCATCACCGACGGCATGGCCGCCGCCGCCCTGTCCTCCCCGCGCGGGGTCGGCACGGGACCCATCGACGCCGTGGTCACCGCAGCCGACCGCGTCGCCCTCGACGGCTCGGTCGTGAACAAGGTGGGCACGCTCGCGCACGCGGCCGCCGCAGCGGCTTTCGGCATCCCGTACTACGCGATGGTCGAGGCGCCGGATCCGAGCGCGCCGACCGGCGACGACGTCGTCATCGAGGATCGCGACCCGACCGAGGTGCTCGAGGTCCTCGGGCGGCGCACCGCGAGCCCGCTCGTCACCGAGGCCTGGTACCCGGCGTTCGACGTGACTCCGCCGCGCCTGGTGACCCGTATCGCGACCAGCCGCGGCACCTTCGAACCCGCCCGCGTCGGCGAGCACTTCTCGACCGATCCCGACGCGCGCGCCGCCGACCAGCCCGTGCCGGCACTGCGCCGGCGCCGCTCGCGCGAGAACCCCGCGCCCGTGGCATCCACCGCTCAGCCCGAGACCATCGCGTTCCGCCCCGTGAGCGCCCGAACCGACGAGGACCCCGAATGACCTCCCTCACCGCCGACGTGGTCGTGCTCGACATCGAAGGCACCACCAGCGAGGCCGGGTTCATCCTGGGCGACCTGTACGACTACGCCCGCCCGCGCCTCGAGGAGGTGCTCGGCCGCGATGACGAGACCGTCCGCACCGCGCGCGCCGCCGCGATCGCCGAGACGGGACTGGATGCCGACGCCACCGACGCCGAGGTCGCCGAGGCGCTGCGCGGGCTCATGGCATCCGACGTCAAGTCCACGCCGCTCAAGAGCCTGCAGGGCATCATCTGGGCCGAGGGCTTCGCGGCGGGCGAGATCCACTCGCAGTTCTTCGAGGACGTGCCCCCGCGCCTGCGGGCGTGGCACGAGAGCGGCATCCGTCTCGCCGTGTACTCGTCGGGCTCCATCGCCTCACAGGTGCCGTGGTTCCGTCACGCGCCGCAGGGCGATCTGACGCCCCTCATCGAGGACTTCTTCGACACCATCAGCGCCGGCCCCAAGAAGGAGGCCGCCTCCTACGAGCGCATCTCGGCCGCCCTCGGCGTCGCCCCGGAGCGCGCGCTGTTCCTCACCGACCACCCCGACGAGGTCACCGCGGCGCGTGCCGCCGGATGGCAGGTCGTCGCGCTCGACCGCGCCGGGGAGCCGTGGGCGGGGTCGGACTTCGGTGCGGATGCCGTGGCATCCTTCGACGAGATCGAGCTCACGCGATGACCCTGCCGGCACCCGACCGCGTGCGCGCCGCCGGCGCCGCCCTCGCCGCCGAGGCCCTGCGCTTCTCGGGCTACGGCTGGATGCGCGGCACCTCGGGCAACCTCTCCGTGGTGGTGGAGCGCGACCCGCTCGTCCTCGCGGTCACCGCGTCGGGGCTCGACAAGTCCGAGCTGACCGAGCGCGATGTCGTGCTGATCGACGGTGCGGGCGCGGCGATCGACCCCGACGACCAGCGAGCGCCGTCGGCCGAAGCGGGCTTGCACGCCCACATCGCCGCCCGGACGGGGGCGAACGCCGTGTTCCACGTGCACGCCTTCGACGCGGTGGTCGCCGGGCACCGGTGGCCGGACGGTGTCGAGATCCGCGACATGGAGATGCTCAAGGGCATCGGCCACCTCGCGCACGACGAGACCGTGACGATCCCGGTCATCCGCAACCACCAGGACATGAGCGTCGAGGCGGCCTGGTTCGACGAGGTCTATCGCCCCGCGACGGCAGAGGTGCCCGAGGTGCCCGCGCTCATCGTCGCGAGCCACGGCATCTACGCGTGGGGGGCCGACGTCGCCGCCGCCCGCCGCCACCTCGAGATCGCGGAGTGGCTGCTGCGCTTCGCGGTCGCGACGCGCTGAGCCGCGGCGTCGCTGCCCGCGGCCTGCGCGGCGAGGCCTCGCGAGGCCGCGCGGGCCTGGTGCGGGGCGCGGCCTCGCGACGCGGGGCCCAGGCACCCCGGGCCCCGCGTCAGCCGAGAAGCGCCACCGTGCGCTCGACGAGCACGCGCGGGTCGGCGTCCTCGAGGCGCGCGGTGCCGAGGGTGCGCGCGACGCGCAGCACCAGGCGCGACGCGAGAGCCCGCTCGGGCTCGGGAAGCGTCTGGATGTCGGCGACCTTCGAGAACCCGACGATCCGGCGCACCGCCTTGGCCGCAGCGTAGGCGGCGGCATCCGACCACACGACCGCGAGCGTGTGCGCGAGCACCTCGTCGCCGTACACGCGCGGGTCGACGCGGTCGGGCCAACGACGGCGGAACTCCGCCTCGAACGCGTCGACGAGCTCGACGGGGAGCCGCAGGAGCGTCTCGGCGTCGGCGGAACGCCCGAGCACGTGTGCCCGCGCCGCCGCGATCACGAGGTTCGCCCACACGGCGCCCAGGTCGAAGCCGGTGGGGCCGTAGGTGCCGAACTCCGAGTCGAACGCCCGCACCGACGCCCCTTCCGCACGGACGAACACCGAACCCGTGTGCAGGTCGCCGTGCATCAGGCTCTGCGTGCTCTCCTGGAACCGCTGCTTCGCGAGCCCCATCTCGCGCACGAACGCACGATCCGCGCGGAGCTCGCGCACATCCTCCTCGTTCGCGGCGAGCCAGCCGTTGTGCTCGTGGTCGACGTACGGCTCGGTGAAGACGAGGTCCTCGGTGATCTCGCTGAGCTCGGGGTTCGTCGCCTCGGCGATGCGGCGCCGGCGCTCCGGCCCCGGCGTCCCGAACACGCTCGTCGCGAAGCCGATCGCCCCGACGTACCGCCCCAGCTCGGCGGCTGCGTAGGGGTGCACGCGGCCGGCGATCAGCTCTCCGCGCCACACCGCGTGGTCGCTGAGGTCCTCGATCGACAGCGCGAGGGCGGCGGCGTCGAAGCCGTGGAACGCCGGCACGTGCGCGGGATCGATCCGCTCGTGCGCCGCGAGGACGACCGCTTCGCGCGCCGCGCGCTCGCGCGTGAGAGGCCACGAGGGATCGACGCGGACGTGCGGGAGCGACTGCTTCACCACGACGCCGTGCCCGGCGGCATCCGTCACGATGAAGACGAGGTTCAGGTTCCCGTCGCCGACCTCGACGACCGACACGATGGATGCCGGATCCACCGGCCCCGCCAGGTGCGGGCGCTCGGCGAGGAAAACGGGGACCGACTCGACGGTCAGCTGATCGGTGGGAAGAGTCATGATGCGGTGGTGCTCCCGGCGACGATGGTGGTCTTACGGCGACGGAACGTGAAGCTGAACAGCAGGGCGACCAGCAGCACGAGTCCCTTTCCGAAGTCTTGGATGTAGTACGGCAGCCCCATCATCGAGAAGCCCGTGACCATCACGGCGATGAGCACCGCGCCGAGCGCCGTGCCCCACGCGTTCGGCCGGCCGATGCCGAAGACCGAGACGCCCACGAGCGCGACGGCGACGGCATCCAGCAACAGGCTGTTCCCGGCGGTGACGTCTCCCTGGCCGATGCGCGCGGCCAGGACGAGCCCCGCGATGGAAGCCAGGATGCCGCAGCCGATGTACGCCGCCGCCCGGTAGACCGTGACGCGGATGCCGGCCAGGCGCGCGGCCTCGGGGTTCGAGCCCACCGCGAACAGCGCGCGCCCCCAGCGCGTGCGGTCCAGCACGAACCACAGCACGACCGTGAGCCCGAGGAAGAGCACGACGGGTACCGACACCGGCCCGATCGCACCGCGGTCGAACCACACGAAGTCGGGCGTGAAGCGTCCGGGGGCGGTCGTGCCGTCGGCGAGGGTCATCTGCGACGAGATGGATTTGCCGTCGACGATGATGAGCTTCAGTCCCACCACGGTGAACATGGTGGCGAGGGTGGCCAGCAGGTCGGGGATGCGCGCGAAGACGATGAGCGCGGCGTTGATCGCCCCGATGAGCGCGCCCGAGAGCAGGACGACACCGACGGCGATCCCGCCGACCTGGTTGCCGATGACCATCGTCCACGCGGCGATCGACACCGCGAATCCCGCGTTCGCCCCGACCGAGAGGTCGAGCCCGCCCACGGTCATCGCGAGGGTGACGCCGAGACCGGCGATGCCGATCGGGGCGATGAACTTCAGCATCCCGAAGACGTTCTCGGGGGTCGCGAACGCCGGCTGGGTGACGGCGAAGAACACGATGAGCAGCGCGGTCACGGCCACGAAGCCCCACTTCGCGACGGCGTCGACGAAGCGGGATCCGACGCTCGGTCGCGCCGGAGCGAGAGCGGTGGTCATGCGGTTTCCTTCCGGTGGCCGGGGTCATCGAGCAGCGCAGCGACGATGCGCGCGCGGTCGAGCTGTCCGGCGGGGGTGTCGAGGGCGATGCGGCCCGAGACGAGGACGACGATCCGGTCGGCGACCTCGAGGATCTCGTCGACGTCGCTCGAGAGCACGATGACGGCGGCGCCGGTGGTCGCCCGCTCGCGCACGGCCGCGCCGATGCGCCGGCGCGCGCCGATGTCGACGCCGCGGAACGGCTCGTCGAGCACCGCGAGGCGCGGGTCGGTGCGCAACCAGCGGCCGACCACGACCTTCTGCTGGTTGCCGCCCGAGAGGTCGTCGACGCGGGTCTCGATCGAGGGCGTGACGACGTCGTAGTCCGCGACCACGGCGTCGGCGGCGGCGCGTTCGCGCGCCGGGGCCATCACGCCGAAGCGCGACAGGGTCCGCAGCACCGGCAGACCGACGGTGTGGGCGATGGACCACCCGGGTTGGATGCCCTGGCGCTGGCGGTCCTCGGGGACGAGCACGACGCCCGCGGCCTGGGCTGCGCCCGGGTCGGCGGGGCGGTAGTCGGCGTCATCGAGCCGCAGGCGCGCCTCGGCGTCCGAGCGGACACCCGTCACGAGTTCCGCGAGCTCGGTCTTGCCCGCCCCGAGCAGACCCAGGATGCCGGTGACCTGACCGCCGTGAACCCGTAGATCGAGCGGCGCGCTCCCCGGGAGCAGGCGCGCCCCCTCGACCGCGAGGACCTCGGCGGCCGCGGGCAGGGGCTCCTCGACGTGCTGCTGGAGTTCGGTGGGGACGCCGAGCATCGCCTCCAAGGCCGCGTGCCAGTCGAACGGACGCTCGGCCTCGAGCTCGATCCGACCGTCGCGGAGCACCACGATGCGGTCGGCGAGACGCTCGATCTCTCCGAAGCGGTGGCTGACGAACAGGATCGCGAGACCCTCGTCGCGCAGGACCCGCAGCACGGCGAAGAGCCGATCGGCTTCGGCCGCGGTGAGGGCCGAGGTGGGCTCGTCGAGGATCAGCAGACGCGGCGTCGAGCGCAGGGCGCGTGCGAGCACCACGAGCTGGGCGTCGGAGGTGCCCAGGCGCGCGGCATCCGCCCGAAGGACCTCGTCGGACCACGACAGGCCGAGCCGCTCCAGGGCGGCGCGTGCCACGCGCTCCGCGGTGGCCCGGCGGACGAGGCGGTGGCCGTCGCGCGAGAGGTCGGTGAGCCCGAGGTTGTCGGCGACGCTGAGACCCGCGACGATCCCGTCCGCGATGCGCTGGTGCACCGTCTCGACACCGGCCCGCCGGGCACGAGCGGGCGAGGTCAGGCGCAGCACCTCTCCCCCGACCGCGATGTCGCCCGTGTACCCCGCGTTCGCACCCGAGATCGCCCCGATCAGGGTGGACTTGCCGGCGCCGTTGGTGCCGAGCAGCGCGGTGATCGTTCCGGGGCGCAGCGCGAGCGAGACGTCGCGCAGCACCTGGTTGCTGCCGAAGCGTACGCCGACGCCGCTCAGGCGGACGACGGGGGTGTCGTCGGCCGGAGCGGCGTCGGCGGAGAGGGGTGAGGTCATCCGGAGATCGCGGGCAGCCAGTCGGCCACCACGGTGTCGTTCAGCAGGAGCGACGGCTCGGCCTCGCGCAGCTGGGCGACGTTGGTGATGCCCTTCTCGAGCAGGAAGTCGCGCGTGATCGTGATGGCGGGGAACTGCACGCTCGTCTCGGTGAGCTGACCGGCGAGCTTCAGCGCCAGTGCGCGCACGACGCCGGCACCCACTGCGGACGGGTCGGTCGCGCTCGTGGCCACCCAGGGGCTGCCGTCGGCGGTCATGACCTCGATGTCGGCGTTCGAGATGTCGATGCCGTAGACCTTGACCTTGTCCTGCAGGTTGTTCTGCTGCACGGCCTGCACGACGCCCTTCGTGATCTCGTCGTAGGGGGCGAAGATCGCCTGGATCCCGGGATTCGCCTTGAGGGCGGCGTCGATCAGCGGGATGTTGTCGGTCGCGGTCGACTCGGTGACCTTGCCGGTGAAGAACACCTGGTCGAGGTTGTGCTCGGCGACGACCTGGTCCCACACCTTCTTGCGGCGCTCGAGCGGCGCGAAGCCGTCCGTGCTGGCCAGGCCCACCTTGGCGCCGTCGCCCACGTCGGCGACGAGCTGGTCGAGCACGCCCTGTGCCATCGACGCGTCGGACTGCGAGGTCACGATGACGCCGGTGGGGTCGTTGAGCGCGAGGTCGTACACGATGACCGGGATGCCGGCGGCCACGGCGTCGTGCACGTGCGACTCGATCGTGTCGGTCTGGCCGTGGTCGACGATGATCGCGGCCGGCTTCGAGGCGATCGCCTGCTCGAGGTCGGATGCCTGCTTCGCGTTGTCGTTGCGGGCGTCGTAGACCGTGAGGTCGATGTTGATCGCGGCGGCCTGGGCTTTCGCTCCCGTCGTCCACGCGGTGAAGAAGTCGCCGGCACCGGACTGCTGCACGAGCGCAACCTTGACGGGGGCGCCGTCGAACGGCGCCGGCAGGTTCTCGACCTTCTGCACGGGAGCGGCCGAGGCCGCGGGAGCCGCGGTGTTCTGCTGCGCGCAGCCGGAGAGGGCGAGGGCGGCGATGCCGGCGGTCGCGAGGAGTGTCGCCCAGCGGTGGGATCGAACGGACACGGTGGTCCCCTTCGTCGAGGAGTCGGGTGCGAGGGTCCGCCCGGGCGCTGCGCCGGTCGGCCGTCGAGCAGTCAAGCAGCGCCGAACCCGGGGCGGTTAGTCGACGTTGCAGTTTGTTACACCGGAACCCGAGAGAGCGCCCGCGCGGTGCGCATTCGAGCCGAATCGGCGAGAGAATCGGATCATTCCGCCCACATCGCGCCGAGAGGAGGAGCCGTGACGCTCCTGACCGTCTGGAAAGAGACCGACCCGAGCACGCCCGTGCTCGAGACCACCGACGAGGCCGAGATCCGCGAGGCGCTGGCCGAGCTCGGCGCGCGCTTCTCGCGCTGGGAGATCCGCGACGTTCCCGCCGGCGCATCGCAGGACGAGGTCCTGGCTCTGTACGCCGACGAGATCGGCGAGGTCAAGCAGCGCGAGGGCTACACGCTCGTCGACGTCGTCGCCCTCGACCCCGCCCAGGAGAACTACGACGAGGTGAAGACCCCCTCGCGCCAGAAGTTCCTCTCCGAGCACAAGCACGACGACGACGAGGACCGCTACTTCGCCAAGGGCGCCGGTGTGTTCTACCTGCACGCGAACGAGAAGGTGCACGCGGTGTACTGCGAGGCGGGAGACCTCATCTCGGTGCCGGCCAACACCACCCACTGGTTCGACATGGGCACCGCGCCCCACTACGTCAGCGTGCGCTTCTTCCACGACGACGACGGCTGGGTGGGCCACTTCACCGGCAGCCCCATCGCCGAGTCGTTCGCGACCTTCGACCAGCTCGCCGAGCGCCGCGCGCAGCTGGCCTGACGCCCGCTGACCCGGCGCTGGCGCTGGCCCGGGCGGTGGCGCTGACCCCGACCGAACCTCGCAGAAACGCCCGTTTCTCGCAGTTCTCCACACGGATTCTGCGAGAAACGGGCGTTTCTGCGTGCGCGGCGTCCGCCACGCGGCACGCCCCCGGCGCTCCGCGCGCCGTGCCGCCCGCGACCTCAGCCGAGACGCCGCAGCGACAGAGCCGCCCACGCGATGGGCGGGAGCGTGACGTGCAGGATGCCGTCCGCCAGCCGCGTCTCGAGCGTCCGGGGCTGCACGCGCTCGGGGTCCTCGAGCGTGTTGCGCGCGTAGGGGTCGTCGTCGTGCAGCACGTGCGCCTCGACGATCTCGACGTCTCCGAGACCGGCGACGTCGATCCGGAGCTCGACGGCATCGCCGCGCCCGCGGTGCACGAGGAAGATCGCGCTCGCCCCGGTCTCGGCGTCGTGGGTCGCGACGGCGTCCACCGCCGGGACCGCGCCGAACTTCTCGGTCTCGATCAGCGGCGACTCGACCTGCAGACGCACGGCGTCTCCCTGCGCGAGCCGCGACGTGATCGCGAAGGGGAAGAACGTCGTCTGGCGCCAGGACGGTCCGCCGGGCTCGGTCATGATCGGCGCGATGACGTTGACGAGCTGGGCGAGCGAGGCGGATGCCACCCTGTCGGCGTGCTTGAGCAGCGAGATCATGAGGCTGCCGAAGACGACGGCATCCAGAGCCGAGTACACGTCCTCAAGCAGGCGCGGGGCGACGGGCCAGTTCTCGACGCCGGTGATCTGATCGACGTCGTGGAAGCGGGTCTGGTACCAGATGTTCCACTCGTCGAAGGAGATGTCGATCTTCTTCGCGCTGCCGCGCACGGCGCCGACGTGGTCGGCGGTGGCGACGACGGCCTCGATGAAGCGATCGGTGTCGACGGACGAGGCGAGGAACGAGTCGATGTCGCCGTCGTGCTCCTGGTAGTACGCGTGGCACGAGATCATGTCGACGTCGTCGTACGTGTGCTCGAGCACGACGCGCTCCCACTCGCCGAACGTCGGCATCGACGCCCCCGACGACCCGCACACCACGAGCTCGATCGAGGGGTCGAGCTGGCGCATGCCCTTCGCGGTCTGCGAGGCGATCTTGCCGTAGTCGTCGGCCGAGCGGTGGCCGAGCTGCCAGGGCCCGTCCATCTCGTTGCCGAGGCACCACACCTGCACGCCGAACGGCTCCGCGCGACCGTTGTCGATGCGCTGCTGCGACAGGGTCGTGCCCCCGGGGACGTTGCTGTACTCGAGCAGGTCGAGGGCCTCGAGGACGCCCCGGGTGCCGAGGTTGACGGCGAGCATGAGGTCGCTGCCGGCCTTGTCGAGCCAGTCCGAGAACTCGTGGAGGCCGATCTCGTTCGTCTCGGTCGAGTGCCACGCGAGGTCGAGGCGGCGCGGGCGCTGCTCGCGCGGGCCCACGCTGTCCTCCCACCGGAAGCCCGAGACGAAGTTCCCACCGGGGTAGCGGATCGTCGAGACCCCGAGCTCGCGCACGAGCTCCAGCACGTCGCGGCGGAAGCCCTGGTCGTCGGCCTCGGGGTGGCCGGGTTCGTAGATGCCGTCGTAGACGTGACGGCCGAGATGCTCGACGAAGCCGCCGAACAGGCGGCGACGGACGGCCCCGATCGGGAAGCGGGGGTCGAGAGTCAGGCGGGCGGTGGTCATCGTGCTCCTCGGGATGCGTACTCGGCGAATCGGTCGGCGACGGGGTTGCGGCGGCGCGCGAGCCCGGT
>Ga0308156_1000664_pt1 | contig 59468 bp, 47 predicted proteins | sample PhyAR2_FD_201041 | JGI IMG/M metagenome (GOLD analysis project Ga0308156, IMG submission 201041) | Phyllosphere microbial communities from UC Gill Tract Community Farm, Albany, California, United States - DLSL A.R2 | ecosystem: Host-associated > Plants > Phyllosphere > Unclassified | place: USA... | reverse complement strand
CCGCGACGGCGAGGGCTGCTGTGGCCTTCCATCGGAACATCGTTGGTCCCTTCATCGTGGCGATACCCCTGTGGATCGCCCTGCGCCGAGACGGTAACAGCAATTCCGAGTGCCCGCTAGATTTTTGAAGCAAAAAACTAGCGGTCGCTAGGAATTCGTTATAAAACGTTTCATGGAAGGTCGTTCGCGTGGCCGATGGGGTCCGGCGCGAGCGGATACGGTGGCTCAATGACCGAGACGACGCGCACTCCGCGCAAGCCGAGGGGGGAGTACGCCAAAAGCGAGGCAACCCGCCAGGCGATTCTCGACGCCGCGCTGGAGGTGTTCGCCGAGTCCGGCTTCCGGGCCGGTTCTCTCCGCGAGATCGCGCAGCGCGTCGGCATGAGCGAAGCGGGGCTCCTGCACCACTTCCCCCGAAAGAGCGCGCTCCTGCTCGCGGTGCTCGACCACCGTGACGAGGCGGCGCGGGCCGTGGTGGACTTCGACCTCACCGACGGCGCGGCCACCCTGCAGGGGCTCGTCGAGCTCGCCGCGCTCAACGCGTCGATGCCGGGGGTCGTCGAGCTCTTCTGCACGCTGTCCGCCGAGGCGACTTCTCCCACGCACCCCGCGCACGAGTACTTCCAGAACAGGTACACCTACGTCCGCACCCGGCTCACCGATGCCTTCGAGCGCCTCCGAGCGGCCGGACGCCTCGTCGAAGGGGTCGATCCCGCCCGGGCGGCCGTCACGACGACCGCGCTCATGGACGGGCTGCAGGTGCAGTGGCTTCTCGATCCCGCGTCGACGGACATGTCCCGTGACCTCGCCGCGCACTTCCGCCTGCTCGTCCGCGGTTTCGATCTGCAAGCGCTCGAGAACGTCCTCGACCTGCACGCGGGCGACGTTCTGTGATCCGAGGGCCCCTCTGCGAGGAGGGGCCCTCGGTGCGAAAGGGCGCGCCCCGGGAGCCCGATCGGCCGGTGCGCCCCGCCTCCTAGGCCGTCTCCTCGGGCTCTCTCCGCCTCCCCAGCGCCACGGTCGACACCAGCCCGAGCGTCAGGAAGCCCGCGGCCGTGAACGCCGCGGCCCGGGTGCCGTCGCTGAACGCCGCGCGCGCGTCCGCCGCGATGTCCTGGGTCGCGGGGGACTGACCGAGGCCCGCGATCGCGGCCCCGGCGCTGTCGACGACCTGCGAGACGACCTGATCGCGCTGCGCGGCGGGCAGGCCGCGATCGTCGAGGGAGCTCGCGAGCACCCCCGCGGTGGTCGAGAACAGGACCGTGCCGAGGATCGCGACGCCGAGGGCCGCGCCGAGCTGCCGTGAGGTCGACTGCGTGCCCGACGCCTGTCCGCTGGCTGCGGCAGGCACGTCGGCGAGGACCACGCCGGTGAGCTGCGCGGTGGCGAGCCCCACCCCGAGGCCGTAGACGAAGAGGAAGGGGATGAGCGGTCCCCAGGTGGCATCCGGCCCGATCGTCAGGGCCACTCCGGCGACGCCCACGATCTCGGCGAGGAGGCCGGCGCGCACCACCCACACCGGGGCGACCTTTCCACTGAGGGCTCCGGCGACCCCGCTCGCGACGAAGGAGCCGATCGCGAGCGCGAGCAGGAGGAGTCCGGTCTGCAGCGCGTCGAACCCGACGACGAACTGCAACCACAGGGGCAGGGCGAGGATGATGCCGAACTCGCCGAGCGACACCACCGCGGCGGCGATGTTGCCGTTGCGGAACGAGCCGATGCGGAACAGATCGAACGCCAGCAGGGTCGAGAGGCCGCGCCGCTGCCGACGGAGACCCCACGCGATGAACGCGACGAGGGCGACGACGGCGACCGCGAAGGCGATCGGGACGGGGGAGAGCGAGAAGGGCCAGGTCCACGCGCCGATCGTGGGGACGGAGTCGACCGTCCACCAGCCGTACGTGCGCCCCTCGATGAGGGCGAACACGAGCGGGGCCATGGTCAGCACCGAGAGCAGTGCGCCGACGCCGTCGATCGCCGCGCGCTGCTCGCTGCGCGACTCGGCGACGGTGAGCAGCACGCCGATCACGATGATGATGCCGAGCGGGATGTTGATGCCGAACGCCCACCGCCACGAGAAGGCGGTCGTCAGCCACCCGCCGAGCAGAGGGCCGACAGCGGCCATTCCGCCGATCGTCGATCCCCAGACGGCGAACGCGATGCCGCGCTCTCGGCCGCGGAACGTCGCGTTGATGAGCGAGAGGGTCGTCGGGAGGATCATCGACCCGCCGATGCCCTGGAGGAGCCGGGCCGCGATGAGGGCGCCGCCGGTGGGGGCGAAGGATGCCGCGATCGAGGCGAGCGCGAACACGACCACGCCGATGAGCATGAGGCGTCGTCTGCCGAACCGGTCGGCGAGACTGCCGAAGACGAGCAGGAACGAAGCGAAGACCAGGGTGTAGGCCTCTTGGACCCACTGCACCTCGGTCGACGAGATCCCCAGATCTTCGACGATCGAGGGGACGGCCACGTTGACGATCGTCGAGTCGACGATGATCAACGAGACGGCGATGCTGATGAAGACGAGCCCCGCCCAGCGGCGCCTGACCATGCGTTCATTCATGTAGCTAGCTTATCTAGCTACATGTGCGCGCGGCCATCCCTTGACGCCGGGGCTCAGGGGTGGTGCGAAGCCGGCCGGTGCGCTCCCGGTCGGGGAGCACGTTCCCCCGCGGCGAGCGGGATCGGCGTGGTGCCGGCGATCTCGTCGCTGAAGTCCTCGGGCTCGGGGGAGACGACGGTCAGGGGGCGCGTCTCGTCCAGCGTCAGGCGGAACCGCTTGCTCTCATGGCGGTGCACACGTCCCGACGACAGGGTCCAGGCGACCCCGATCCCGCACGCGAGGAAGGCGACGACGGCGGCGAGGCCGATCGCGACGCGCGGACCGAACTCGCTCGCGACCCAGCCGACGATCGGCGCGCCCACGGGGGTGCCGCCGAGGAGGATCGCCATGTACAGCGCGAGAACCCGACCCCGCAGCGCGGGGTCGGTCGTGGTCTGGACGTAGCCGTTCGCGGTGGTCAGCGTCGTCACCACGCAGAAGCCCGTGAGCACGAGCGTCGCGGCGTACGCACCGTAGCTCGGTGCGAACACCGAGAGGGTGGATGCCACGGCGAACCCGCCCGCGCCCAGGATCACCACGCGCATCCGTGCCCGCTCGCGGCGCGCGGCGAGGAGGGCGCCGGCGAGCGAACCGATCGCGACGAACGAGCTGAGCAGTCCGAAGCCGTCGGCGCCGCGCCCGAACTCGAGCGCCATCGTCGAGGCGAAGATCGGGAAGTTCATGCCGAACGCGCCGAGCAGGAAAACCATCGAGAAGGTCACGACGAGGTCGGGGCGCTTCGCGACGTACCGGAACCCGTCCGCGAGCCGGGTGGGACCGCCGCGACGGTGGTGCACGACGAGCTCGTGCGGCCGCATGATCAGCAGTGCGGCGAGCATCGCGAGGAAGGTCACGGCATTGACGAGGAACACCCACCCCGTGCCGACGACCACGATCATGATCCCCGCCACCGCCGGTCCGATGAGCCGCGCGGTGTTGAAGGACGCCGCGTTCAGCGCGACCGCGTTCGAGGCGTTCTCCTTCTCGACGAGGTCGGACACGAAGGTCTGGCGCGCCGGGTTGTCGAAAGCGGTGACGACGCCGAGGGCGAGCGCGAAGCCGAACATGAGCGGAAGCGTCATCACGCCGGTGATGATCAGGATGCCGAGGGTGAGCGCGAGCGCGAGCAGGGCCGACTGCGTGCACATGATGAGCTTCCGCCGGTCGAAGCGGTCGGCCACCCACCCCGTGACGCTGACGAGCAGGAGCGGTGGGGCGAACTGCAGGGCCATCGTGACGCCCATCGCGGCGGCGTCGTTGTCCGTCAGCTGGGTCAGCACGACCCAGTTCTGCGCGGTCGCCTGCATCCACGCCCCGACGTTCGACACCAGCGCGCCGATGAACCAGACGCGGTAGTTGAAGACCGAGAACGATCGGAACATCGCGCTCATCGCTCCGCCACCTTTCTCATGATCGCGGCCGCCGCCGCGAGGGTCTGCCGTTCGTCCGGGCTGAGCCCGTCGAGGGCCTCTTCGAGCCAGGCGTCGCGTCGGCGCACCGTCTCGTCGACGACGGTGCGTCCGGCATCCGTCAGGGCGATCGTGACCTTGCGACGGTCGTCTTCGTGCGGGGTGCGTGTGAGGTACCCCGCGTCCTCGAGGAGGGAGACGGTCCGGTTCATCGAGGGGGCCGTCACGCGCTCGCGCTCGGCGAGCCGGCCCAGCGTGTGCTCGCCGTGGACGGTGAGCGCCGCGAGGACGGCGAACTGCCCATCGCTCATCGAGTCGATCGCGCGCTGCGCGCGAAGCCGCCGCGCCAGGCGGAACGTCGCCATGCGGAGGGCGGATGCCGGCGAGGTGAAGACAGGGTCGTGGTCGGGGCTGCTCGGGCTTCCGTTCGTCGTCATGTCAATCGTTAGCATAACTTATTAGCTTTGCTAAAGGAATGGAGGCGAACGTATCGCCCTAGGATCGGCGCATGCCCGAGTTCGATGACGCGTACGGCATCACCATCGTCTACGACGTCTACGAGGCGACGACGCCCCGCGGAGTCGTGCAACTGCTCCACGGCGTGGGGGAGCACGCGGGGCGCTACGCGGCGCTCATCGAGGCGCTCGTCGCCGACGGGTACACCGTCTACGCCGACGACCATCGCGGGCACGGTCGCACGGGTCTCGGGCAGTGGGGCGGCGATCACGCGAAGCTCGGACGCCTCGGCCCCGGCGGCCTCGGCGCGGCGCGCGAAGCGGTCTGGACGCTCACGCAGATCATCCGCGAGCGTCACCCCGACCTCCCGCTCGTCCTCCTCGGGCACTCGTGGGGCTCGTTCCTCGCGCAGATGCTGCTGGATCGGCATCCGGATGCCTTCGACGCCGTCGTCCTGAGCGGCTCGGCTCTGCGCTGGCCCGGGGCTCTCAATGCGGGCGACCTGAACGCCCCGTGGAAGAGGCTCGGCGGGTCGGGCATGCAGTGGCTCTCGAGCGACGAGCAGGTCGGCCGGGACTTCGTGGCCGACCCCCTGACCACCTCGGTGCCACTGGCGAAGCTGTTCGGCCCCCTCGAGGCGGCGAAGCTGTTCGGCCGCCCGCGCCGCCACCTCGAGCGCGATGTCCCGATGCTGTTGATGGTGGGGCGCGACGACACCGTGGGGGGACCGCGGAGCGTGCACCTTCTCGCCGACGCATACCGCTCGCGCTCCGGACTGACCGATGTCACGACCCTCGTGTATCCCGGCGCGCGGCACGAGATCTTCGCCGAGGTGCAGCAGGCCGAGGTGCGCGCCGACCTCCTGGCGTGGCTCGACGCCCGCCTCCCCGCTCGCGCCTGACCCCCGGCGGGCGTCTCGCAGCGTGGGCGGTGCTGGCGTTTGTCCGTACGCGTAAACAGTTCCAAACAAAAACAAACGCAGACAAACACGTCGTGACCTAAGCGTTACCCGCTCGAATTGACCCGGGGAGCGGAAACCGCGAAGCTGAGGCGGTCCGATTCGGAGAAATCCGCATCCCCCGGGCCTTTCGGTCCCTCAATGCCGAGGAAAGTGCACACGGACGTGACCACGACATTTACACAAAAACAAACAAGTACAAACAAATCTGACTCGACATCGCGCTCGCGTCGAACCGCCGGATCTCGACCCGAGCGACTCAGCAGCGGCATGTTCGCTCTGCTCCTCGTCGTGCCGGGCATGGCCCTCATGGCCGTCGTCGTCGCGTACCCGCTGATCTCGGCTCTCGTGACCGCGTTCTTCCGGCAGAGCCTCGTGCTCCCCGGCCGTGAGTTCGTGGGCGTCCAGAACATCGTCGACGTTCTCCAGAGCGACTTCCTCCGCCTGCTGATGCAGACGCTCGTCTTCACGCTCGGCACGACGATCGCCCCCTTCGTGATCGGCTTCGCGCTCGCTCTCGCCCTGAACACCCAGATCCGCGGGTCCAAGATCATGCGCGGGCTCATGCTCATCCCGTGGCTCGTCCCGGGCGTCGTCGTCTCGTTCCTCTGGATGTGGATCTTCAACGCCAACTACGGCGTGATGAACGCGATCCTGGAGCCGCTCGGTGTGGCGCCGCAGGCGTGGCTCGCGCAGCCGGGTACGGCGATGTTCGCGGTCATCGTCGCCAAGACGTGGCAGTCGTTCCCCTGGATGATGGTCATGCTCCTGGCGGGCCTCCAGACGGTTCCGCGGGAGCTGCACGAAGCCGCCGAGATGGACGGCGCGGGCACCGTCCGCCGGTTCTTCTCGATCACCGTGCCGCAGATCGGCGGGATCATCGGGCTCGTCCTGCTCCTGGAGTTCATCTGGAACTTCCAGCACTTCGACATCATCTACGTCCTCACCGGCGGCGGCCCCGCCGGCTCCACCGAGACGTTCGCCACCGCGGTCTACGAGACCGCGTTCCACGGGTTCGACCTCGGCCACGCCGGCGCCCTCGGTCTGCTGTGGATGGTCCTGCTCATGGCGCTCGTCGTCGTCTACGTCCGATTCTCCGAGAGGGGCGAGAAGCGATGACCAGCACCGCACTGCCCACCGTCACCCCGACCCCCGACGCACCTCCCGTGGTGCCCCCGGCTCCGCGCCGACGCCGGCGGCAGCTGGCATCCGGTTTCCGCTCCGACCGTCCCGGCGTCCGTCTCGCCGCATGGGCCGCGGTCATCGTGTGCGGGGGCTTCGCCCTGCTGCCGGTGTACTGGCTGCTCGCGACGTCGCTCACACCGCGCGACCAGGTCTTCTCCTACCCGCCGAAGATCTTCCCGGCCCAGGTCACGTTCGACGCCTACGCGGGCCTCGTCTCGAACCCGCAGCTGTTCACCTACCTGCAGAACAGCATCATCGTGTCGGTCATCACGGCCGTGCTCTCGGTGATCGTCTCGGCGTACATGGGGTACTCGTTCTCCAAGTTCCGCTACCGCGGACGGCGCCAGCTGATGTACTTCGTGCTCGCGTCGCAGATGTTCCCGCAGGCCCTCCTGCTCGTCACCCTGTACAGCGTCTTCAGCGCCTACGGCCTGCTGAACACCTACACCGCACTGGTGCTGTCGTTCACGACCTTCACGCTGCCGCTGTGCGTCTGGATGCTGAAGGGGTTCTTCGACACGATCCCGGACGAGCTCATCGAGGCGGCGCGCGTCGACGGCGCCTCGCGTCTGCGCACTATCCACTCGATCGTCCTGCCGCTGGCCGCGCCCGGCCTCGTCGCCGCCGGTCTGTTCGCCTTCGTGCGCGGATGGAACGACTTCATCTTCGCCCTCACGCTCGCCGGTCCCGACAAGCAGACGCTTCCGCCGGGCCTCGTCAACACCTACGTCGGAGAAGCGGCGACCGCGTGGCCCGAGCTCATGGCCGCCTCGCTCGTCGTGTCGCTGCCCGTCGCCATCGCCTTCATGCTGCTCCAGCGCTACCTCGTCAGCGGCATGACCGCGGGCGCGGTCAAGGGCTGACCGGCTCCCCATCCACTCTTCGCTCGCACCGTCAAGGAGGACACCCATGTCAGCTTCGTCCCTGCCCAACCCCCTCATCAGCCGCCGTCGTGCCCTGCAGCTCTTCGGCATCGGCGCCGGCGCCGCGGTCCTCGCGGGCTGTGTGCCCAGCGGAACCGCCGGTCCCGCGGCCGGCGCCGCCGGTCTGGACGGCGGCGACCCGACCGACTTCTCGTTCGCATCGTGGTCGCTCACCGAAGAGTCGGCCAAGCCCGCGCTCGAGGGGACGCTCACGAGCTACGAGAAGGCCAAGGGCGTCGCGATCAAGCGCACCGCCTTCCCGTACAACGAGTACATCAACCAGCTCATGCTGCAGGTGACCGGCGGGCAGTTCACCGGTGCCGCCCACGTCGACGTCGCGTGGCTCGGGAGCCTCGCGGCCACCGGCAAGCTGCAGGACCTGTCGTCCCTGGCATCCGGTCGCGGATACACCTCCTCGGCGCTGCAGGCCGCGACCTTCGACGGCACGCAGTACGCCCTGCCCTGGACGATCGGGGCGATCGGCCTCATCGCCAACTCCGAGACGCTCGGCAAGGTCGGCGTCGCCGCCGACGCGTTCCCGACGACGGTCGACGAGTTCGAGAAGACGCTCGTCAAGCTCAAGGGACTCGGGGGCGGTCTCATCCCCTACGCCGCCTCGACGAAGGCCGCGCAGCTGAAGGACATCCTCATCTGGATGCAGACCTTCGGCAGCCCGCTCGTCGACGGCGACACGATCACGATCGGCGACGACGCGAGCGTCGAGGCCGTCACCTGGTACAAGAGCCTCTACGACCAGGGCCTCATCGCCGCCGACGTCGACCGTTTCGACGCGCGCAGTCTCTTCGCCCAGGGGCGCGCCGCGATGTACGACGACGCTCCCGTGGGCCGCGGCGCCGTCACCAAGGAGTCGCCCGACGCGAACCTCGCGGCCAAGCTCGCCCCGGTCTCGCGGCCGGTGCTGAAGGCCGGCGACACCCCGCGCGCGCTCGTCTGGGGCGGTGCGATCGCCGTCGTCAACGGCGCGGGCGCGCCCACTGCGGGCGACTTCGCGCAGTACGCGACGAGCGACCTCGACGCCATCCTCGCCGACTACGCGCTGCGGGGGCTCCCGCCGGCGACGACCGAGGCCCTCGCTTCGAGCGAGGTGTCCAGCGACACCTTCGGGGCGGCGTTCAGCGAGCGCATCACCGCGACCGCGAGCTCGAACCCGCTGTGGAAGTTCACCGCCTACTCGCAGATCGAGTCGGCGATCGCCGATCGCGTGCAGGCCGTCCTGGTCGGATCGTCCTCGCCGAAGGATGCCATGGCCCAGGCGGGCGAAGCGGCTCAGAAGCTGGTCGGTTGAGATGCGGACTCTCCGCGGGGGGAGCGCGGCGGCCGTCGCCGCGCTCGCCCTCGGGCTGATCGTCGCGCCTCCCGCACACGCGGAGGGCGGCGCCACGGCGACCGTCGAGGAGCTCCCCTTCGCGGTGGACTCGTCGAATCAGGCGGCCTGGTGGAACCCCCTCGACGTCGTGGGCGACGTGACCTTCTTCGCGTTCAACGCACCGGCGCCCCAGGCCGCGCGGCACGAGGTGCACCTCGCATCCCGCGCCGCCGACGGCACCTGGACCGAGGGGTGCCTCCGCACGACCGCCGGGGCCGCCTGCGTGACGTTCGTCGACGACAACGGCCACAACCAGCCTTCGATCGTGGTCGACGGGGACGGCGTCATCCATGCCTTCGTCTCGATGCACAACGAGCAGTGGAACTACTTCCGCTCGGACACCGCGGGCGATGTGCGCACGATGGTGGACCGCACCTCGACCATGCCCGATCTCGACGTCGACATCACCTACCCGGTGACCGCGCGGGGGGCCGACGGCGACGCCTGGGTGCTCGTGCGCACGGGAACGGATGCCGACGGGGCGCGCGAGGGAGTTCTGTACCACTTCGATCGGGATGCCGGATCCTGGGCGCGCGAGACGACGATCGCCGCCGCCACGGGCTACTCGTTCTACCCCGACGATCTCGAGGTGTCAGCCGACGGTCGCGTGCACGTCCTCTGGGAATGGGGGCCGTTCCCGGCCGATCCTGCTCGTCACCTCGGCTCGTACGCCGTCTACGACCCCGCGACAGGGACGCTCGCGGACGTCACGGGCACCACGGTGTCGGGGCCGATCACCCCCGCGTCGGCGGGAGCGGTCGTCTGGCGGCCCTTCTCGCCGGGGGAGTCCATCGGCAGCTACACCCCCGCGGTGCAGTCCGCGAAGCTCGCGCTCGACGGCTCGTCTCTCGCGGGCATCGGCTACCGCTTCGTCGAGAAGGACCGCTCCGCGTACGACGCGCGCTTCGCCCGGTGGAACGGGTCGGCCTGGGTCGACGAGAAGGTCGTCGACACCGCGGCCCTCGGCGACGGCGTCGCCACCGCGGCGGCCGTCGACGTCACGCGCGCCGGCTCCACCACCCGCCTCTACACCGTGGTGACCGCCCAGGTCTGCGGCGAGGTGCGCAGCCGGGCGGTGGTCGCCGAGCGCGACGACACGACCTCCGGCTGGTCGTACGCCGGCATCGGCGAGGCGCGCCTGGGCCAACAGCGCCTGCGCGCACAGGAGCGATCGACCGACGACGCCGACGTGGTCTATCTCTCGGCACCGGTCGCGGCTCCGGCCCGGCTCTCGCACGCGGTGGTTCCGCGGGGTGCCCCGGTCGGTCCGGTCACCTCCCTGTCGGAGCTGGTGGCGGACCTCCGCGACGATCCGGGCGGCGTGAACGTCGCTCTGGGCGCCACGGCGACGGCCTCCTCGAGTCTGCGCGCCGACACCGGCCCGGAACGCGCCGTCGACGGCGTCTGCAGCGACGCGAGTCGGTGGATCTCGGCCGTCGGAGACACGGCGCCGTGGATCTCGCTCGACCTCACCGCTCCGGCGGCTCTCGCGGAGGTGCGCGTGCGCAGCGGCTACAGCGCCGAGGCGGGCTCGGCGGCCGTCCTCCGCTCGTTCGAGGTGCAGGTGCGCATGTCCACGGGGTGGACGACCATCGGCTCCGCCACCGCCAACACGCAGCGCCTGGTGAGCATCCCGGCCGCGGGTGTCGTGGCCGACGGCGTGCGCCTGCTCATCAGCGACCCCTCGGCATCCGCCACCGACGTCGCCCGGGTCTTCGAGATCGAGGCGATCGCCGTGGAGTGAGTGCCCGATCCCCCTACCCCGCACCGCACCGGACGCCCCGCGTCCGCAGGAAGGACTCACGCGACATGCGTACACACACAGCCGACTTCGACCTCGTCGTGGTCGGTGGGGGACTCGCCGGAGTCTCCGCCGCCATCGCCGCCGCGCGCCTCGGCCGCCGCGTCGCCCTCATCAACAACCGTCCGGTCCTCGGCGGCAACTCCTCGTCGGAGGTGCGCGTCTGGGTCTGCGGGGCGACCGCCCACGGCAATCAGCGCTGGGCCCGCGAGAACGGCATCATCGGCGAGCTCTACCTCGAGAACCAGTACCGCAACCCGGACGGCAATCCCGTGCACTGGGACGACGTCGTGCTCGACGCGGTCCGGGCCGAGTCGAACATCACGCTGCTGCTGAACACCGACGTGCGCGACGTCGTCGCCACCGGACCCGAGGGGGCTCGCCACATCGAATCCGTGACGGGGTGGACGATGGGGGCCGAGACCGAGACGGTGTTCCGCGCGCCGCTGTTCCTCGACGGCACCGGTGACGGATTGATCGGCCACCTCGCCGGCGCGCGCGCCCGTCTGGGCAAAGAAGCGCGCGACGAGTTCGACGAGGACTGGGCCCCCGACGAGGCCGAGCGCACCTTCCTCGGCTCGACGCTCCTCTTCTACACGAAGGACGTCGGACACCCCGTCCGCTACGTCGCCCCCGACTCCGCCAAGCCGATCCGCGACACCCCGATCCCCTCCTCGCGCATCATCCGCAGCGGTGACAGCGGGGCGCACTACTGGTGGATCGAGTGGGGCGGCGAACTCGACATCGTGCACGACAACGAGCGCATCCGCGACGAGCTGCGCTCGGTGATCCTGGGCATCTGGGATCACATCAAGAACTCGGGCGAGTTCGACGCCGACACCCTCGACCTCGAGTGGATCGGCAACGTCCCCGGCAAGCGCGAGTACCGCCGCCTCGTCGGCGACTACACGCTGCACCAGCGCGACGTCATCGAGCAGACGCGCTTCGACGACGGCGTCGCCTTCGGCGGCTGGTCGATCGATCTTCACCCCACGGAGGGGATGTACTCCACCGGTGCGGGCGCCGTGCAGCGCTTCTCGAACGGTGTCTTCGAGATCCCGTACCGCTCGCTCTATTCCGCCGACGTCGACAACCTGCTCATGGCCGGCCGCGACATCTCGGCGACGCACATCGCCTTCGGCGCCGCGCGCGTGATGGCCACGTGCGCCGCCATGGGGGAGGCGGCGGGCACCGCGGCCGCGCTCGCGCTGACGCACGGCACCTCGCCGCGCGGCGTCTACGAGAGCCACCGGGCCGAGCTGCGACAGCTGCTGCTCCGGCAGGACGCTCCCCTCATCGGCGTGGCCGACGCCGACCCCGCCGACCTCGCGCTCGCCGCGCGCGTCTCGGCCTCGGGTGTGCGCGACGGACTCGGGCCGCACCCCTCCGCGCCCAGCACCCCCCACCCCCTGGCCCACGACGTCGGCATCGTCGTGCCGGTGCACCCGCACCTCGACGGGATCGAGCTCCTCGTGGCGAGCGAGACCGACACCGAGCTCGAGATCGAGGTCCACTCAACCGGTCTCGCGCAGAACGTCGTCCCCGAGCGGCTCGAGCACCGTGTCACGGTCCCCGTCCCCGCGGGGGACGCCCGCTGGGTGAGCGCCCCGGTGCGCTGGCAGCCCGAGATCCCCGCGAACGCCGTGATCGTGGTCCGGGCCCGATCCGGCGTGACGCTGTTCACGACGGATGACCTGCCCCCCGGCATCCTGACCCTGGTCCACACCTCGGATGCCGAGGACCAGAACGTGCACGTCAGCCTCGACGAGCTGCTGGTGCAGTGGCCGACGAAGCCGCTGCGGGGCCGCTCGATCGTTTTCCGTTCGACGGCGCCGTCCGAAGCCCTCGCGCCCGAGCGCGCCGTGGGCGGGTATCAGCGTCCGTTCGGCGGTCCGAACGCCTGGGCCTCGCGACCGCTGGCGGAGGAGCCCGCGTGGCTCCGGCTCGACTGGGACGAGCCCGTGCGTGCGCGCGAGATCGTCCTCGTCCTCGACGACGATCCCGACGTCGAGCTGAACACGCTGCACCACCACCGCGACCCGCACCTGGTGATGCCGTCGCTCGCGCGCGACTACCGCGTCGAGGTGCAGACGGCCGCCGGCGAGTGGCGCACGGTGGCCGAGGTGGTCGACAACCGGCGACGTCGTCGGGCGCACCCCGTCGCGCCGGAGCTCGGGGCGGTGACCGCGGCGCGCGTGGCGATCACGGCGACCAACGGATCCCCCGAGGCGCGCGTCGTCGCCTTCCGCGTCCAGGAGTGAGATGGCCCGCGATACCGTATCCCCCAGAGTCGATCGGCCGACCAGGCGTGCGAGGAGTTCCCCGATGACCGATTCCCCCTCGACGGCGCGGCGGGTCTCTCCCCTGACCCGGCGGGAGCGCACCGGGATCGTGGCCCTCGCCGTCCCCAACCTGGAGGAGCCCTACTTCGCCGAGCTGACGACGCTCCTGGCGCGCGGGGCGGAGGCGCGGGGGCTGTCGATCCTCATCCAGCAGACCGAGGGCGACCACCAGCGCGAGATCGACATCGCCAACGGCGTGGGTCTGCCGGCGACCGACGGTCTCATCCACATCCCGCGTTCCCTCACCGTCGGCGACCTCACCCGCCGCACCGCGCCGGGACCGCTCGTCCTGCTCGGCGAGCACATCGCCGTGAGCCCGTTCACGCACGTCTCGATCGACAACCGGCGCACGGCCGACCTCGCGACCTCGCACCTGGCCTCCGTCGGGTGTCGTCGGGTCGCGTTCATCGGTCCGCGTCTGTCCCGACCCTCGGATGCCGCGGACCAGCGCTTCACCGGCTATCGCGACGCGGTCGCCCGCCTCGGCATCGCCGACGACCCCGGTCTGATCGTCGCGGTCGACGCCTTCACCCCCGAAGAGGGGGTCGCCGCCCTGCGCCGACTGCACGCAGCGGGGACCCCGTTCGACGGGGTCGTCTGCTCGAACGACTCGGTCGCGTTCGGCGTGCTCGCCGCTCTGCACGAGGTCGGCCTCTCCGTCCCTGCGGACGTCGCGGTGATCGGCATCGACAACGTGCACGCCGCGACCTACTCGGTCCCGGCGCTCACCTCGGTCGCCCCCGACGACCAGGGCATCGTGGAGGCTGCCTTCACCGAGCTCGAGCGGCAGATGGCCGCGCCCCCGGGAGCCGACGTCCCCGTGCGGCACATCGTGGTGGACGCCACGGTGATCGCGCGCGCGAGCACGGCCCGGTGACGCGCGGGACTCTCGCCGCACCGCCCCGGGCGGCGCGGCGATCCTCAGTCGTCCGTGGAGTCGAGGGGCGCCACCCACAGCTCGGCGACGTGGGAGCGGAGCACCTCTTCGTCGTCGGCCGCGATGCCGGCGTCGGTGACCACGAGGTCGACCTCGTTCAGGTCGACGATGGTCGTGAGCCCCACGGCGCCCCATTTCGAGTGGTCCGCGAGTACGACGGCGCGCGCTCCCGCGGCCACGAGCGCGCGATTGGTCTCGGCCTCGAGCAGGTTCGAGGTGGTCAGTCCCGCCGTCAGCTCCATGCCGCGGACGCCCAGGAAGACCACATCGCAGTGCAGGTGCTCGAGGGATGCCACGGCGACCGGGCCCACGAGAGCGTCGGTGGGCGTGCGGACGCCACCGGTCAGGACGACGGTCTGCGTGTAGGGCTCATCGGCCCGGTCCGGACGCGCGAAGACGTCGGCGACGGGCAACGAGTTGGTGACGATCGTGAGATCGGCGACGCCGCGCAGCTCGCGCGCGAGCGCCCACGTCGACGAGCCGCCGCTGAGCCCCACGGACATGCCGGGTTCGACGAGCGCCGCCGCGCGGCGCGCGATCGCGGCCTTCTCCGCGCCGTGGCGGCGCGACTGCGCGGTCAGGTCGCGAGCGGGGGCGTCACCGGGACGCGGATGGCGGGCGCCGCCGCGCACCTTGTCGACGTGGCCGTCGGCGGCGAGGACGTCGAGGTCGCGGCGGATCGTCATCTCGCTCACGCCGAGAGCGGCGGCGAGATCCGGAACCGCGGCGGCGCCGTGACGGCGCACCTCCGCCAGCAGGCGGGATCGGCGTTCGGCGGCGAGCACGATCGCTCCTCTCGGTCGGGCCTCCAGTCTTCCACGGCGGCCCGCTCATGACGGGCGCGACGATCGAGCCGGGCGACGGCGACTACGGCTTCGAGCCGGCGGCCCTTCGGGCCGTGCCGCCGGTGCCGCCCCCACCCGGGTTCGCCGAGCGGTGGCGGTCCTGGTACGACGAGGCGCTCGCGGTCGACCCCGATGCGCGCGTACGTCCTCTCGGGCGTCGCGAGGGACGCGATCTGTTCGCGGTGGAGCACACGGTGTCGGGCGGGCTGCGCCTGGGCGGCTGGTTCGCCACGGCCGTGGACGGGCATCCGACCCGCGTCGGGCTCGTGCACAGCCACGGCTACGGCGGGCGCGAGGAGCCCGAATTCGATCGCGTCCCGGACGACGCCGCGGTCTTCTTCTCGCTCGCCCGGGGACAGGGGCGCCTGAACGCCGGGGTCGGTGCGCCCACCCCCGCCGAGGGGCATGTGCTGCACGGCATCCGATCGATCGACGACTACGTCCTCGGGCGCTGCGCGGTCGACCTCTGGCACACCGGGTCCGCGCTGCGCGCGCTCGCCGGGGACGTCCCCCTCTACCTCGTGGGCGAGAGCTTCGGGGGAGGGATCGGTGCGCTCGCGCTGCCCTGGGATCCGCGTCTCGTCGGGGCGACGCTGATCGTCCCGAGCTTCGGTCAGTACGACCTGCGGCTGCGGATGCCCTGCGAGGGCAGCGGTGAGCGGGTACGGCGGTACGTCGCGGCGCATCCGTCCGCGCGGGAGGTGCTGCGCTTCTTCGACGCGTCGACCGCGGCCGGCTTCGCGCGCGTTCCCGTGCGGGTCGAGGCGGCGCTGCGGGACCGGCACGTGCCACCGCCCGGGCAGTTCGCCGTCGCGAACGCGATCGACGCCGCGCCCGGGGCCGAGCTCGAGCTCGCCGTCCTCCCGTACGGGCATCGTGAGTACGACGGCCTCGCCGAGGTCCGCGCCGCCGCCTTCGCCGCCACCCACGACCACATCCGGCGTTCTCTCGCCCGCTGAGGAGCTTCCATGCCGCAGTTCGATCTTCCGCTCGACCAGCTCGAGGCGTTCCGCCCACCGCGCGACGAGCCCGTCGACTTCGACCGCTTCTGGGTCGACACGCTCGTCGAGGCGCGTGCGGCGGGGTGGGAGCCGCGGTTCCGTCCGGTGGCACCCGACGACAGCGGGGTCACCGGCGTGGAGGTCGACGACGTGGAGTTCGCCGGCTTCGGCGGTCACCCCGTCCGGGCGTGGCTGCTCCGTCCGCGCGGGGCGAGCGGGCCGCTGCCGTGCGTCGTGCAGTACATCGGGTACAACTCCGGCCGCGGCCTCGCGCACCAGCACACGCTGCTGCCGAGCGCGGGTCTCGCCGTTCTCGTGATGGACACGCGCGGACAGACCAGCGGCGCCCTCCCCGGGTCGACCCCCGACCCGGTGGGGAGTGCCCCGCACCCCTCGGGGCGGTTGACGGACGGTCTCGACGACCCCGCGAACGCGTACTACCGTCGCGTGTTCTGCGACGCGGTCCGCGCCGTCGACGCCGTCCGTGCACACCCGGCGATCGACCCGGACCGCATCGCCGTGTGGGGCGGGAGCCAGGGCGGCGGCATCGCGCTCGCGGCGGCGGCGCTCGCCGAGGGGCTCGTCGCGGCGGCCGTCGACTTCCCGTTCCTCAGCGCGATCCGTCGCGCGGTCGCCCTCACCGACGCGGCGCCCTACAGCGAGCTCGTCACGTATCTGCAGACCCGGCGCGGCGACGAGGACGCGGTCTTCCGGGTGCTGTCCTACATCGACGGGGTGAACTTCGCCGCCCGCTCGAGCGTTCCCGCGATCTTCTCGGTGGGACTCCGGGATGCCGTGTGCCCGCCCTCCACGGTGTTCGCTGCCTACAACCACTACGCGGGGGAGAAGAGCATCCGCGTCTATCCCTACAACGGCCACGAGGGCGGCGGGCCGCACCACCAGCTCGTCGTGCTGAGGGAGCTCGCGCGCCGGCTCGCGTGACGTGACGCGACGTGCTGCGCTGCGCCGGCCCGCGCGCTTCCTACCCGGTGACTTGCGCCGAATGCTCGCGCGAACGCACCTCTCGCGTACATTCGGCGCGAGTCAGCGTGGGTGGGGCTCGCCGGCGGCCTCCGCGGCCCGCGCCGCCACCGCGTGCAGGGCGCGCAGCACGCGCCGCACGGCCGCGTACGCCAGGGCGTCGGGCCGCGCCAGGGCGTCGACGTGCCGCACGAGCGCGAGGTCGGCGAGGGGCCGCAGCACGAGCCCGTCCCCGGCGAGCGGGCGCCCGGTCGTCCGAGGCAGCACGGCGATCGCCGCTCCCGCCCGCACCACCTCGGCGGTCACCGAGAACTCGTTGATGCGGTGGGCGATGTCGAGCGGCCGCCCGAGGTGCGCCGCGAGGTGATCGAGCACCCCGGCGAGCGGGAAGCCGGGATGCACCGACACCCACCGCTCGTCCGCGAGGTCCTCCGCCGTCACCCGGTCGCGCGCGGCGAGCGGGTGCGCCGCGGGGAGGGCGATGTCGAGCGGTTCGGTCAGCAGCGGCGTCGCGACCACGCGGTCCGCGGGCCACGGCGCGTCGTGCGAGAGCCGGTGCGCGATCACGAGGTCGTGGTCGGCGGTGAGCCCGGGGAAGTCGCTGTGCGCCACATCGGCATCCGCGAGATGGAGGGGAGGGATGCCGTCGAGCTCGCGCACCAGCGGACCGAACAGCGCGAGCCCCGCACTGTGGAAGGCCGACACCCGCACCGGGCGGTCGTCGCTGTCGAGGAACGCGCCGACCGCCTCCCGCGCCGCCGTGAGCGCTTCGTCGACGCGGGTGCCCGCTGCCGCGAGCGCCTCGCCCGCCGCGGTCAGTGTCAGCACGCGCCCACGGCGCACGGTGAGGGGCACGGGGACCCGGGCCTGCAGGTGCGCGAGCTGCTGCGACACCGCGGAGGCCGAGATGTGCAGGGCCGCGGCGACGGCGGCGACGCTCCCGCGGTCGCCGAGTTCTCGGAGCAGGCGGAGGTGCGCGGCATCCATAAGTCCGAACTTACGGGACGATGAAGTGATCGGTCGTTGTTCTTCCGCTTCGGATCGACGACGGTGGACGTGTGACCCGCCGAACCCCCGAGATCGTCGTCGACGCCCTCCTCATCGCCGTCGCCGCGGTGTGGGGCGCGAGCTTCCTCTCCGCGAAGGAGCTCGCGGGCGAGGTGGGCGTCGCTCCCGCCGTCGCCCTGCGCTTCCTCGTCGCCGCGGCCGCCCTCGGCGTGATCTGCCTCATCCGGAGGGAACGGATGCCGCGCGGCCGCGGCCTCGCGATCGCCGCGCTCCTGGGCTGCTCGCAGGCGGCGGTGATCGGCCTCGAGACCTGGGGCGTCCACCTCACCTCGGCGACGAACGCGGGGCTGCTGATCAGCCTCGCCCTCGTCTTCACCCCGGTGCTCGAGAGCGTCGCCTCGCGCTCGTGGTTGCCGCGGTCGTACTTCGTCGCCGCGGTCGCGGCCGTGGTCGGGGTGGCGCTGCTGGTCTCAGGCGCCGGGTTCCGCCTGCCGACGGCGGGGGACGCCCTTGTCATCGCCGCCGCCGTCGTCCGTGCGGTGCACGTGACCGCGAGCGGTCATCTCACGCGCGGACGCCGTGACAGCACCCTCGCGGTCGTGTGCGTGCAGCTCGTCGTGTGCGCGCTGACGTCGACGGCGGTGGCCGGTGCCGACCTTCCTCGGGCGGTCGGGCGGCTCTCGGCATCCGGATGGCTCGACGTGCTGTTCCTCGGCCTCATGTGCTCGGTGTTCGCCTTCGTCGTGCAGCTGTGGGCGGTGCGACGGACCTCGGCGACACGCGCGAGCATCCTCATGGGCACCGAGCCCGTGTGGGCGCTCGCCGTCGGGGTGGTGATCGGCGGCGAGGCCCTCGGCCTGCCCGGTCTGGCCGGGGGTGCGCTCATCATCGCGGCGTCGTACGCGGGCCAGGCGATCGAGCGGCGCCACCGACGCGCCGCCCCGCCCGCCCCGCCCGCGCCGCCCCGCCCGCCCCGCCCGTCGCGCCCCCCCGTCCCGGCCGCGCCGCCCCCGCCGTAGGCTGGACGCATGCACGGCGAGTACAAGGTCCCCGGGGGAAAGCTGGTCGTCGTCGACCTCGAGGAGCGCGAGGGGCGGATCCACGGCTTCCACCTCGCGGGAGACTTCTTCCTCGAACCCGACGACGCCCTCGACGACATCGACGCCGCCGTGAACGGTCTGCCCGTCGAGTCCGACGTGCCGACGATCGCCGCGGCCATCCGAGCGGCGCTTCCCGAGGGCGCGCAGCTGCTCGGCTTCACGCCCGAGTCCGTCGCCACGGCCATCCGCCGCGCGCTCGTGACGGCTCCCGGCTGGGCCGACTTCGAGTGGGAGGTCGTCCACGACCGGCCCGTCTCGCCGCGCATGAACCTCGCGCTCGACGAGGTGCTCACCACCCGCGTCGGCGCGGGTCTGCGCAAGCCCACGCTGCGCCTGTGGGAGTGGAACGAGAACGCGGTCGTGATCGGCTCGTTCCAGTCGCTGCGCAACGAGGTCGACCCCGAGGGTGCCGACAAGCACGGCTTCGACGTCGTGCGCCGCATCTCGGGCGGGGGCGCCATGCTCATGGCCGCGAACTCGATCGTGACGTATTCGCTGTACGTCCCGGCATCCCTCGTCGCCGGCATGACCTTCGCCGACTCGTACGCCTTCCTCGACGACTGGGTGCTGCAGGCGCTGCGCTCGCTCGGCATCGACGCGGTGTACCAGCCGCTCAACGACATCGCCGGCCCCCACGGCAAGATCGGCGGGGCCGCGCAGAAGCGCCTCGCCAACGGCGGGGTGCTGCACCACGCGACCCTCAGCTACGACATGGACGGACAGGTGCTCACCGAGGTGCTGCGCATCGGTCGCGAGAAGCTCAGCGACAAGGGCACGGTCTCGGCCGTCAAGCGCGTCGACCCCCTGCGCAGCCAGACCGGCCTTCCCCGCGACCAGGTCATCGACCGCTTCATCCAGACGTTCACGACCCTCTACGGCGCGACCGAGGGACACATCACCGACGAGGAGTACGCCGAGGCCGAGGCGCTCGTCGAGACGAAGTTCGCCACCGACGCCTGGCTGCAGCGCGTCCCGTGAGCATCGAGGTCCTGCCCGACGCCCCCGAACCCGGCCGCGTCGAGATCCACCACGCCGACAACCTCACCGTCACCCCGGCCTACGCCGACGGCTCCTTCGCCCTCGTCTACCTCGACCCGCCCTTCAACACGGGGCGCACGCGCTCGAAGGCGGTCGAGTCGGCGACATGGACGCCTCCCGTCGAGGAGACCGAGGATGCCGCCGCGCCCGACACCGTGCCCGAGGACCCGGCATCCGTCGACGATCCGAACATGCTCACGTTCCCCGAGGAGGAGCCGCCCCCGCCGCCCGTGGTGCAGCGCGGCTTCCACGGCCGCGAGTACGCCCGTCTGCGCGGCGACCTGCGCACCTACGACGACCGCTTCGACGACTACTGGGGCTTCCTCGAGCCGCGGCTCATCGAGGCGTGGCGCCTGCTCGCCGACGACGGCACGCTGTACCTGCACCTCGACTATCGCGAGGTGCACTACGCGAAGGTGATGTGCGACGCGCTGTTCGGGCGCGACAAGTTCCTGAACGAGCTCATCTGGGCGTACGACTACGGCGCGAAGACCAAGCGCCGCTGGCCCACGAAGCACGAGACGATCCTCGTGTACGTGAAGAACCCCGCGACCTACTTCTTCGATTCGGATGCCGTGGACCGCGAGCCGTACATGGCCCCGGGCCTCGTGACCGCCGAGAAGGCCGCCCGCGGCAAGATGCCGACCGACGTCTGGTGGCACACGATCGTGCCGACCACGGGCCGGGAGAAGACGGGCTACCCGACGCAGAAGCCCGAGGGGGTGCTCCGCCGTATGGTGCAGGCCTCGAGCCGCCCCGGCGACCGCGTGCTCGACATGTTCGCCGGCAGTGGCACCCTCGGCGCCGTCGCGGCTCCCCTGGGCCGGGATTCGGTGCTGATCGACGACAACGCCGACGCCGTGGCCGTGATGCACAAGCGCCTGGAGCCGTTCGCGGGCTGAGCGGGTCGGTCCCGTGCCCCGTCGCGGCCGTGCCGTTGGGCGGAGTCGGGGGCGGCGCCGCGCCGTGAGGTGTGCCGTCGTGCGGAGTCGAGGGTGGGCACGCCGTTCAGGGCGCGTGTGGAGCGGTGTGTCGCCGGGGAACTCCGCGTGACGGTGTGGCGGGCCGCGGGGTGCGCGGGGGTGGTGCCGTGCCGTGAGGTGTGCCGTCGCGCGGAGTCGAGGGTGGGCACGCCGTTCAGGGCGCGTGTGGAGCGGTGTGTCGCCGGGGAACTCCGCGTGACGGTACCCCGCCCCGCTCCGCCCACCCCGCAGCCCTCGACCCGGACAGATCGGATACGACCCCGCGGCCCTCGATGTCGGTGGCCGCGCCTAGGGTGAGCCCATGGAATTCGGAATCTTCGTCCCCCAGGGCTGGCGCTTCGACCTCGTCGGCATCGATCCGAGCGAGCACTGGCGCGTCATGAACGCGCTCGCCCAGAGCGCCGACGACGGCCCCTGGGCATCGCTGTGGGTCTACGACCACTTCCACACCACGCCGGTCCCGAGCGCCGAGGCCACGCACGAGGCGTGGACGCTCATGGCGGCTTTCGCGGCGGCGACCGACCGCGTGCGCCTCGGTCAGATGTGCACCTGCATGGGTTACCGCAACCCGGCGTATCTCGCGAAGGTCGCGGCCACCGTCGACGCGATCTCGGGAGGCCGCGCCGAGATGGGCATCGGCGGCGGATGGTACGAGCACGAGTGGAAGGCCTACGGCTACGGCTTCCCGCCCATCGGCGAGCGTCTCGGGCGCCTCCGCGAGGGCGTCGAGATCATGCACCAGGCCTGGACCACGGGGGAGGCGACCCTGGCGGGGAAGTACTACGAGGTCGACGGCGCGATCGTGCAGCCCAAGCCCCTGCAGCCCGGCGGCATCCCGCTGTGGATCGCGGGCGGCGGCGAGAAGGTCACGCTCAAGATCGCCGCGAAGTACGCCTCGTACACGAACTTCGGCGGCTCGATCGAGGAGTTCGAGCACAAGACCGCGGTCCTTCGCGGACACTGCGACGACCTCGGGCGCGACGTGAGCGAGATCACGCAGTCGACGAACTTCAACACGATCGTCGCCGCGACCGAGTCCGAGGCCGAGGAGCGTCTGGCCGCCGTCGTCGCGCGTCTTCGTCCGCACGTCGGTGACGAACGGGCGGATGCCATCGAGGCCGACTACCGGTCATCGGACGCGTTCGGCACCCCCGAGCAGATCGTCGAGCGTCTGCGCGAGCGCGCCGCGCACGGCCTCGGCTACGCGATCCACTACTTCCCCGAGGCGGCGTACGACACGTCGGGGATCTCGCTCTTCGAGCGTGAGGTGATCCCCGCGCTCTGACACCACGCGAGGGGGCGTCGGAGGGGGTCCCGGCCGCCCGAGACCGCCCTCCGACGCCTCGGGAGCCGGTGTCGGAGGGCGGTCTCCACGCCTCGAACCGTGTCAGGTTAGGCTTGCCTAATGACGCACGAATTCGATCTCGACACGCGCCGTGCGGTGCTGGCTCACATGAATGCCGACCACCTCGACGACAATCTCCTCATCGTGCGGGCGTTCGGGCCGGACCCGGCTGCCGTTTCGGCGGTCATGGCCGGTTTCGACGGCGATGGGGGCGAGTGGGTGATAGCGGGGGCCGACGGAATCTCATCGAGCGTGCGCATCGCCTGGCCTGGTGGTCCCATCGCCGAGCGCCGCGAGGTGCGCCGAGAGGTCGTCGCCCTCTACGACGCGGCGTGCGAGCGACTCGACGTCACGCCGCGCCCGCATTGAGAACAAAGGTAAGGATTACCTAACTAACTGCGTATGATGGCCGACATGAGTGATGTCGTCTCCTTCTCCGCTGCCCTTCGCGAGCGCTCCCGCAGCGCGCACTCGACCAGCGAACACGCCGGCTTCATGGCCGACCTGATGAGCGGCGTCGGCACCCGCGACGACTATGTCGCCCTCGTCGTCCAGCACTGGTTCATCTACGACGCGCTCGAAGCGGCCGCCGATCGGATGAAGCTCGACCCCGTGGCATCCGTGTTCCTGAGCGACAAGCTCACGCGCCTGCCCGCGCTCGAGGCCGATCTCGACTTCTTGCTCGGACCCGGTTGGCGCGAGAAGGTCACGCCCCTGTCGACCACCGAGGCGTACGTCGCGCGCATCCGCCGGGTCGCGGCGACCTGGCCCGGCGGGTTCGTCGCGCACCACTACACGCGTTATCTCGGCGACCTGTCGGGAGGGCAGTACATCGGGCGGCTCATGCAACGCCGGTACGGATTCGACACCAACGGCATCGGGTTCTACCTGTTCGGTGACATCGCGGACCCCGAGGAGTTCAAGAACGTCTATCGGGAGCAGTTGGATGCCGTGCCCTGGGACGACGACGAGAAGGAGCGCGTGATCGACGAGGTGCTGGTGGCCTATCGCTTCAACACCGAGCTGTTCGAGGACCTCGCGCGGGCCAAGGCGGCGCGAATCGCCTGAGAGCGCGACGGGTGGCGGCGCCGTCGCCCGTCACTCGGCCAGCGACGCGACGCGCCGACGCCGGGCGCGGAGCACGAGGAGCACGGCCGCGAGCACGCCGCCGAGGAGCGCGAGAAGCAACACGTACAGGCTCCACGGCACCGCCGCGACCGAGAAGTCGCTCGTCACCGGCGCCAGCGTCGCCGCCCCGAGTCCCACGCCCTCGGGCACGAGGGAGAGCGACCCCGTGATCCACCCGAGCGAGAACGCCGGAATCTCGCGCTCGACCTCGATCGTCGAGCCGGGGATGATCTCGCTGATCCGGGTGGGGGCGCTCCGGCCGCCGCCGAACCCTGCCGTCTCGATCGTCTCGACCCCGGTCAGGCGGGTGTTCCCGGTGTTCTCCACCGCGTATTGCACCACCAGACGCCCCGAGGCGAAGGGGTTCCACGAGGCCTCGTATCGGGCCGAGACCGCGGCGACCGCGGCCGCCGGAGCGAGCTCGCCCGCGACGCGCAGGTTGATCCGCGTGCCGAGGCGACGATCGACCGACAGGGTCGTTGACGCGTCCGTGCTCGAGAGCGACGTGACGATGCCGGCGGCGTGATCGCCCGGCCGTGCGTCGGCGGGGACGGTGATGGTGAAGGGCACCTCGGCCGACTGGCCCGGAGCGAGCGTCAACGGGGGCGACGCGACGGCGACCCAGGTGCCGGCCCCCCGGGAGGGCGTCCCGTCGACGAGGACGTCGATCTCGCCCGAAGACGCGGTGAAGGCGTCGGCGGCGTAGACCGCGAGGGGCAGGGGCTCCGTGCCCGTGTTGACCACGATCATCGCGTCGGAGAGGACGTCCCCCGGTGCGACGTCGTACGTGAAGTTCGCTCGCCCCGAGCCCTGGGCGTTGTCGGCGGTCTGCACGGTCCAGGCGACCCCACCCTCGGCCGCGGAGACCGCGGAGACCGCGGAGACCGCGGAGGCCGCGGAGACCGCGGAGACGGCGGAAGCCGCGGAAGCCGCCGTCGGTGCGGCGGGGGACAGGAGGACGGCGCCGAGGACGGCGAGGGCACTGAGGCGGGGTCGTCGCGACACGGGGGTTCTTTCTGTGAGACGGGCGAGGGGGCCCCGACGGTCGCCGGAGCCCCCTCGCGCGATGGTTACTGCAGAGCGGTGATGGTGAGTTTCGCGGTGTAGTCGCCGGCGGGGGTGGTTCCGGGGATCACGAGCGACAGGTCGGCGCCGATCGTGGCACTCGCGGCGGCGGTCGAGGCGGCCAGCACGCGCGAGGCTCCGAGCCCGGTGCCACCGAGGCGGGTCGAGGCGACCTCTGCGCCGGCGGTCACGGTCTGACCGGCGGTCACCACCTTGGGCTTCCACCCGAGCAGTCCGCTCGAGAACGAGCTGCCCGTGGTGGAGGCGAAGTCGCCGACCTGGCCCGAGATGCTCCAGGTGTACGGTGCCGTGCCTCCGGCGCGCGTGTCGGTGACGACGATGTTGGTAAGCGAGCCGGATGCCGTGAAGTTCGCGCCGTCCTGCGCCGCGGTGCCGAGGCTAGCGGGCGAGGTGCCCTCGAACGCCCACCCGAACGAGCCGGTGGGGGTGTCGACCCAGTCCGGAACCTCGACGATCACGTCGGACGACGAGGCGAAGGCGATCGGGGTGAACGTCTCGAAGGGGGCGTACACGGTGCCGCTGCCGGCGTAGGTGTAGATGCCGAAGTTCCCTGCGGCGAGGTTCTGCGCCTCGGTGGTGCTGAGGGCGAGGTCGACCGAGAACGTGCCGTCTTCCTTCAGCTCGATCGCGCCGCTGCTCGCGCCGCCGATGGTCGCCATGCTGGCGGCCGGGACCGCCCACTTCTGCGCGATCACCGAGCGCGCGGAGGAGGCGGCGCCAGCGGAGGGCTTCCACGTCTCGGCGAACTTGCCGAACACGACGTACGTTCCGCTGAACGACCCGGCCAGCGGCGGGCGCACTCCGTTGGTGGCGGTGCCCGACGGCAGGAATCCGCTGCCCGTGACGGTGACGGTCTCACCCTGCGCGAGACCGCTGGTCTTCGAGACGGTGACGGTGGGAGCGGATGCCACGGGCGCAGCCGTGTACGCGACCGAGAGCGCGCTCGCGGGCTTGCGGGCGTCGGCCGCACCTCCGGAGGAGTACCAGTACGAGCCCTGGCCGGTCTTGACCTGGAAGTCGACGAACGACTGCGGGAAGGCTCCGGCGTTCGCCCCGGTGGTGACCTGGGCGACCGAGCCCTCGGGGACGGTGATCGTGCGACCGAGGTAGTCGGGCGTCACGGTGAATCCGGTGGGGGTCACGTCGACGCCGGTGAGGGTCGCGATGACGACGTTCGTCGCCGGGGTCAGGGTCTCGAACTTGTCGGGATCGTCCATCGAGGTGCCGTAGCCGCCGAGGGTCGCGGTGACCGTGCCGGTGCCGTCGGAGGCGACGGTCAGCTTCGGGTCGGTGATCCACGAGCGGGTCATGCCCGAGTAGTACGCGGAGGTGAACGACCCGGTCCACTGGATCGTCGCGGTGTTGGCGTCCACGTCGACCGTGCCGGTTCCGCCGGCGATCTCGGCGATGTGACCGGAGTTCAGGCCGTTGCCCGATGTGATGGTGGTGCCGTTGGCATCCGTCCGCAGGCCCGCGAAGGTCGCTGCGGCGTAGTTTCCGTCGGCCTGCTTCTTGAGGATCTGCGTGTTGCCGTCGCTCTGCTTCCAGTTCGACGCGGTGACCCGGTCGGCCGACGAGGTCGCCGTGACGATGCCGGCCGACAGCAGGTTGACCGTGCCGGGGGCGAAGGCGGCCGCGTTGGATTCGGCGTTGAGGCCCCAGCGGAAGACGGCGCCATCGACGGTCGTCTCGGCGGCGTGTGCGGGGGCGGCGACGAGAGCACCGCCGAGGGCGAGGGCTGCGGCGGTGAGGCTCGCGGTCGTGACGCGGACGAACCGGCGTCTGTGCGTGGAGGAATCCACGGTCGTTCCCTTCTCCGCCCTCCGGCGGGTCCCGACGGCAGGCCGTCGGTGCACCCCGGTGGGGTGCGGGAGGGCAGGTTAGCCTTACCTAAGCATGAAGTCCGCGTCCAGGCAATGTTAAGGGTAGGCTCACCTTACTTGGAGGTACGTTCATGATCCGTCGAACGACTCGGGGCGTTGCTGCGCTCGCGCTTCTCGTGGCCGTCGCCGCGGGACTCACCGCGTGCGACGCCGCCGGAACCGCGCACGGTGACAGCGCGGCGGCCACGCCCCCGCTGGCCGAGGTGACGCCGCTCGCCGACCCGCTGTCGTGGGAGGGCCCGTCGACCGCGGTCGCGGCCGCCGCGCCCATCGTGCCGGTCACCGACGGTGCGCAGGTGCTCCCCACGACGGTCACCGACTCGCAGGGCACCGCGGTCACCGTGACCGACACCTCGCGCATCCTCACCCTCGACATCTACGGGTCGCTCTCGCGCATCGTCTTCGAGCTGGGACTCGGCGATCGGGTCGTCGCCCGCGATGTCTCGACGGGCTTTCCCGAGGCGGCGCACCTGCCGGTCGTCACCGAGAACGGCCACGACCTCAACGCCGAGGCGATCCTCGACGCCGCACCCACCGTCATCCTGACCGACACCAGCCTCGGCCCGTGGGACACCATGCTGCAGATGAGGGATGCCGGCATCCCGGTCGTCGTGGTCGACTCCCACCGCTCGCTCGAGAACGTGGGAGAGCTCATCGCGCAGGTCGGCGCGGCACTCGGCGTACCCGAACGGGCGGCGGCGCTCGCCGCGCGCAGCACCACCGCCGTCGACGCGAAGATCGCGCAGATCGCCGCCGTGGCGCCGAGCGACCCCGCGCGAAAGCTCCGCATGATGTTCCTCTACGTGCGCGGCCAGTCGGGGGTCTACTACCTGTTCGGTGAGGAATCCGGGGCCGACAGCCTCATCGAGGCGCTCGGCGGCGTCGACGTCGCCGGGGAGATCGGGTGGAAGGGGATGCGCCCGGTCACCGACGAAGCCCTCGTCGACGCGAATCCCGACCTGCTCATCATGATGACGAAGGGCCTCGAATCCGTCGGCGGCGTCGACGGTCTCGTCGAGCACCTGCCCGCGGTCGCCCAGACGGATGCCGGGCGCCACCGCCGCATCGTCGACATGTCCGACACGACCGTCCTGAGCTTCGGCCCGGCCGCGGCGGATGTGCTCGACGCGCTCGCCGTCGCCGTCTACGCGCCCGAGGCGGCGGGATGACGGCGGTGGCGACCGCTCCCCTCGCGGCACCGAGACCCCGAATCGGTGTGCGCGTTCCCGCGGTCTTCGTCTCGCTCGCCGTCGCCCTCGTGGTGCTCGTGATCGTGTCGGCGGGGAGCGGACAGCTCTCGATCCCACCCGATCAGGTCGTCGGCGCCTTCGCGCGCGCCTGGAACGAGGTGGTGCGCGGGGTCGGACTCGGCGTCCTCTCCGTCGCGCCGGGCGCCGCCATGGAGCACGTCAACGGAGAAGCGACGCTGTGGCTCATTCGCGTCCCGCGACTGCTCATGGCCGTGCTGGTGGGGGCGACGCTCGCCACCGCCGGTGTGGTCATGCAGGGCGTGTTCCGAAACCCGCTGGCCGAGCCCGGGGTGATCGGCATCTCGTCGGGCGCCGCCGTGGGGGCCTCGGCATCCATCGTCTTCGGTCTCACCTTCCTCGGGCCTCTCACCCTGCCCGCCCTCGCGTTCGCCGGCGGGCTCGCCGCCACGGTGATCGTGTACGCCTCTGCGCGCGCGGACGGACGCACCGAGGTCGTGACCCTCGTGCTCACCGGCATCGCGGTGAACGCCGTCGGCGGTGCCGCGATCGCGCTGTTCACCTATCTCGGCTCGACGCAGCAGCGCGAGCAGATCGTCTTCTGGCAGCTCGGCTCGCTCAACGGCACGCGCTGGGACGACCTCGCGGTGGTGGCTCCGCTCGCCGTCCTCGGCGTCGTCGCGTGCCTGTTCTTCGCGGGGAGCCTCGACCTGCTCGCTCTCGGCGAGCGGCAGGCCGAGCACCTGGGGGTGCGCGTGGAGCGACTGCGCGTGATCGCGATCGTCGTGATAGCCGCGCTCACGTGCGCGGCGGTGGCGTTCTGCGGGATCATCGGTTTCGTCGGGCTCGTCGTGCCCCACCTCATGCGCATGGTGCTCGGACCCGGCCATCGTCTGTTGCTCCCCGCGAGTGCGCTCGGTGGAGCGGTGCTGCTCGTCGCCGCGGACCTCGTCGCGCGCACCGTGGTGCCCGGCTCGGAGTTGCCGATCGGCATGCTCACGGCGCTCATCGGCGGGCCGTTCTTCTTTTGGCTGCTGCGCCGCACGCGCCGTCGATCGGGGGGATGGGGATGACCGCCGTGCTGCGTGCGCGCGGGATCTCGGCCGAGGTCGGGGGTCGCCGTGTGCTCGACGACATCGACCTCGAGCTCGCCGCGGGCGAGATGGTCGTGCTCGTCGGTCCGAACGGTGCGGGCAAGTCGACACTGCTGTCGGTGCTCGCCGGAGACCGCGCGCCCGCAACGGGATCCGTCGAGCTCGACGGGGCGCTGCTGGAATCCTGGCCCGTCGCGGAGCGGGCGCGCCGCCGGTCGGTGCTGACCCAGAGCAACGAGGTGTCGTTCCCCTTCGTCGTGCGCGACGTCGTGCGCATGGGACGGGCGCCGTGGCGCCGGCATCCGGCCGCTGCGCGCGACGACGACGCGGTGGCCGACGCGATGGTCGCCGGCGAGGTCGAGCCCTTCGCCGAGCGGCCCGTCACGGGGCTCTCGGGCGGAGAGCGTGCGCGCGCCGCCTTCGCGCGGTCCTTCGCGCAGGAATGTGCGATCGCTCTGCTCGATGAGCCGACCGCGAGCCTCGACATCCGCCACCAGCACCGCGTGCTCGCCCGTACGCGCGATCGGGTGAATGCCGGGGGCGCCGCCATCGTCGTGCTCCACGATCTGGGACTGGCCGCCTCCTACGCCGACCGCATCGCCCTGCTCGAGAACGGGCGCGTGGTCGCGGTCGGGCCGCCGCGCGACGTGCTCGACCCCGAGCTGCTCACGCGGGTCTATCGGCATCCGATCGACGTCGTCGACGGACCCCGCGGAACCCTGCTCGTCGTCGCCGACCCCGCCTCCCTGCCCTCCCCCCACCCCGGAGAACCCGCATGAATCGTCTGACCCGCCGTCTCGCCGCGTCGACCGCCGCTCTGATGCTCGTCGCCGCCGCCGTCGCCCTGAGCGGCCCGGCGTGGGCCGCCGGATCGGTGACGGTCGCGGGCCCCGGGGGCGCGGCATCCGCGAACCCCGACGGCGCCACCGACGTGACCGTGTCGGGCTCGGGCTTCCAGGCGATCCCGAACGGCTTCGGCGGCATCTACGTGCTGTTCGGCTGGGTCGACGACCCGAGCGGCGGGTCGTGGCGCCCGAGCGCCGGGGGAGTGGTCGGCGCGGACTACCGGTACGTACCGGATGCCGAGTCGGCCGACAACAACGGGTACCAGCGCTTCCTCGCGTTCCCGGGCAGCCAGACCGAGAGCTCCGCGAACGGCACGCTCGGTGCCGACGGATCGTGGTCGGTGTCGATGGTGATCCCCGGGGCCGTCTTCGAGAGCCACGATCGCGACGGGAAGGTGAGCGAGGTCGACTGCCGTCAGGTCACCTGCGGCATCATCACGATCGGCGCGCACGGGGTGAAGAACGCCAACAACGAGACCTTCACGCCGGTGTCGTTCGCGTCCGCGTCCGCGGCTGAGGCCCCTGCCCCCGCGAGCGCGCCGCCCGCCGCCGGAGCCGTACGCGTCGGCGTCGAGTCGGCCGCGGTCACGGCCGGCACCTCGATCGTCTTTACCGGCCAGGGCTTCACCCCCGGCGAACAGGTCGTCGCCTCTCTCGACGGCGGGCTCACGGCCGTGGGTCCGCTCACCGCCGGGGCGCAGGGCGAGGTCGCGGCGGCGCTGCCGGTGCCGCGTGAGGTCCGCGACGGCACGCACCTGGTGACGCTGCGCGGGGCGGGTTCGGGCGCCGTCGCCGAGACCGAGGTGAGCGTCAGCGGCGGTACCGTCGTGGCATCCGTCGACGAGACGCCGACCGCACCCACGTGGGTGCTCGTGCTGCTGCTGGCGTGCGTCGCGCTGTCGGTGGCGCTCATCATCACGAGCATCGTCACCGCGATCGTGCGTGCGCGGGCGCGACGGCGTGCGCGTCGGGCAGCTGCGGGGGCGAAGCCGGATGCCGCGGCGGTGAGGTCGAAGAAACCTCGGGGTACGGGCGCGCGCGGGAAGCGTTCCGCGGACGCCGTCCCGGCCGGACCCCCGACGGCCGCCCCCGCACCGCCACCCGGCACCGGTCCGGATGCCCCGACACAGCTCCTCCCCACCGGGGCTCCGCGATGAGGCGGCGCGTCCTGCTGCGCGCCGGTCTCGCACTCGCGCTGCTGGGGGGACTGGGCGCGGCCCCCGCCGCGGCGGCCGGTCCGGACGATGTCATCGTCACCGTGCCCGGTTCCGACGGAGGCGGCGGGAGCGGCGACGGGACCATCGTCGACGCCCAGTTGCGATGGGGGCTGAACGCCGAGTCGGGTGGGGGCGCCTTCGCGGGCGGATGCAACTTCCTCAGCGCGGGGGTCGCCGGCGACGCCGGGGGCGCCCGGGTATGGAGCGAGGGCGACGGTCTGTACCGGGCCGAGGACGGCCGGGTGCGCATCGAGAAGCCGACCGCCGGCGGGGACTGGACGCGGGCCTCGTGGGCCACGAGATGCCTGGATGCCCACGGCTCCGCCGTGTCGGTCGCGTCGACCGCGAGTACGTCGGGCAATCAGGTCGTGATCGACGGCGGCACGGGCACGCGCCGTGACGGCGCCGTCGAGATCCAGTGGTCGGGGTCGTTCACCGTGGTCTTCTACGGCGGGATGACGTACTGGAGCGTGACCGACCCGCGACTCACGCTCGACGCGACGGGTACCGGCCAGCTCCTCGGCACCGCGAGCGGCTACGGCACCTCGATGGACGACATGACGACGTGGAACCCGATCGCCCCGCAGACCATCGTGCTGGCCGACATCCGCGCCGCCGATCTCGCGGACGCGGGCGGCTTCGTCGTCACGCCGCAGTACCTCGGCGTCCTGAGCGTGGGGTCCGGGCAGGTCGCGCGCTCGGGCGTCAACGAGGCTCACTGGGGGGCGTTCCCGCAGTCGTTCCTGGACTTCCACCGCCTGACCGGTCAGCAGGGGTACTGGCTGACGACCGGGGGTGTGCGGGATGCCGCGAAGCCGGCGTCGCCGCTCACGGTGAGCTACTCCGCCTCGGCGCCGATCGTCGCCCCGGTGCCCGCGCCGGCGGGGGCCGCGGGCATCCCCGACAATCCGTTGCGGCGTGCCCCGGCCGCCCAGGCCGCGGCGGCGCCGCTGTCGCAGATGCTTCCGGTCAGCACGCCCCTGACGACGCAGCCACAGGCCGCGGGGCTGGTGCCCGAGGCGCGGAACACCCTCTCGGCGCTCGTGCTGCCCCTGCTCGGCTCCGCCGCCGCGCTCGGGGCCGCGATCGTCGCGGTGCTCAGCATGATGCGGGCGTTCCCCTGGCAGCGGGGGTCGACGCCGGTCTGAGCGGCGGGCTCAGACGAGCGGCGCGACGTCGGAGTAGGCGTCGTCCTCCACAGGGGGGAGGGATGCCGACGCGTCGAACACCCGCCCGCGCCGACGCACGGCATCCCACGCCGGCCACCCGGGGTCGCCGTCTCGCACGAACGCGACCGCCGCGCCATGCACCTGAGCGGCGAGTGCCCGCGGTGGGGTGTCTCCGGCGATCGCGGTCACCCCGTCGGCGTCGAGGTGGTCGAACCAGAAGGGCACGTCGAGGCAGTGGCACGCCCCACCGAGCATCGGCGACGGCCAGGCGAAGCGGTAGACCCAGGTCGCCGGTGTCGAGCGGTCATCCCCCGAGGTCGAGGGGGCATCGGCCGCGATCCTCGCGGAGGCCGCCCGCACCCGCGCCACCCGCAGCACCGTCGCCCGGATCACCCGGTCCGTCGCGTATCCGCCGAGAACCGCCGCGGCGCCCCGACGCCGCGTGCGCTCGAGGTAGGCGCGCCGCCGCGAGCGGCCGAGACCCAGCACGGCCAGGGCCGGCGACACGGGCACGACCTGCAGCGCCGCCCGGTAGCGAGAGGTCAACATCGTGAACTCGTCGTCGGTCGCGCCGATGACCAGGGGCACGCCGGGCTCCTCGGCGAGCGTCTCGAGCGGATGCCGCGGCAGCACATCGCCGTCGATCACCGGCCCGAGGGGAAGCCCCTCGTCGAACAGTGCGGTCAGCGCCGCGAGGGCGCGTCCGCGCGCGGGCTTGCCGGCGGCTTTCTGCAGCGCGATCAGCCGTTCCTCGGGCACGGTCGCGAAGCCCTCGCGGTCGGGGGCGACGCCGGCCAGCGACGCCACGCGTTCGGTGAAACGCCGGGCGGCGTCGACGGCGACGGCGCCGATCGCGGGCGAGATCGCCATCGCGCCGTGGAAGAGTCCGGATGCCGCCGGGCTCGCCATCAGTGCGAGCACCGCCCCGCCGCCCGCCGACTGCCCCGCCACGGTCACGCGGGTCGGGTCGCCGCCGAACGCGGCGATCTCGTCGCGTACCCACTCGAGGGCGGCGATCTGGTCCCGGAGGCCGCGGTTCGCGGGCGCCCCCTCGATGAGGCCGAAGCCGTCGAAGCCGATCCGGTACGAGATCACGACGGTGATCACGCCGTCGCGCGCGAACGCGTCGCCGTCGTACCACCGGCTCGCGGGCGACCCCGAGGTGTAGCCCCCGCCGTGGATCCACACGAGCACCGGGAGGGCGGCATCCGGATCCCGATCGGCGGGCGTGAAGACGTTGACGTTCAGAGTGGCGTCGCCCGGGACGCTCGGCTCGGGGATGAGGGTGATGCCGGCGTCGCCCCGCTGCGTGGTCGGTCCGTAGGCGGTCGCGTCGCGCTCGTCGTCCCAGGCCTCGACGGGGGCGGGCGCCGCGAACCGCAACGGCCCGGTCGGGGGCTGCGCGAACGGGATGCCGAGGAACACGGCGGTCCTACCGCGGCGGAACCCCCGCAGGCGTCCCTTCGAGGTGGTGGCGAGCACGGCGGCATCCATGCCCTCATCCTGCCCGTCCGGGGTCACCCCTGAGCGCCGTCCCACCAGCGCAGGGTGCGGAGGGCGAAGAACGTCAGCCAGCGCGAGGGCTCGCCCGCCGGAACGTCGACCGGGAACCACTCGCGCCCGTCGGGAGGGTACGCCTGATGCCAGGTGCCGTCGGCATCGCGGGACGCCCGCACGCGCTCGATGGCGTCGGCGAGACGCGGGTCGGGTGCCGTGCCGTCGAACGCTGCCGCGGCCCGGAAGTGGTCGAGGGCGCGGAGCGCGCTGTAGCGGAAGCGGAACGGGTAGCCCAGGTGATGCGCCCACGTGTGCCGCTCGCCGGTGGACAGTCGGTAGAGCAGCTGCCGCTCGAGCAGGTACTCCTCGGCGCCCCTGCGCGCCGCGTGCAGCTCGGGCGTGGCGCCGGTGCGCCACTCGTCGTCGAGGATCCCGATCACCGCGTTGAGCGTGGAGTGGAACGACGACCTCATCGAGCCCTCCACCCACTCGCAGTTCCAGCCGCCGTCGCCGAGCTGATGCTCGACGAACCAGTTCCGGATGCCGCTGACATCCGCTCCGAGCCACGCTCCGCTCGCGAGGGTGAAGGCGTTGATGCACCCGTCGACCTCGCCGCCCCAGAAGGGAAGGTCGTCGTACTCCCAGCGCGCGTTGCGCTCGAGGAGCCCGGCGGTGTCGGGGCGGAGGGCCTCGGCATCCACTCCCCATTCGCGCAGGCTCATCAGCGACCAGGACGTCGCCGTCCACGGCTGCGGGTCGCCCCACGTGAAGCCGGCGGGGAAGTGCGCGCCGCCCGCCCAGAGCCCGTCGTCACCCTGCGCGGCGAGGAGCTGGGCCCCGAACCCCTCGAGCGGCACCCGGGCACGGGCCGCCCGCCACTGTTCCTCGGGGGCGTCGAGGAGGTCGCGCTCGACCTTCCACCGCAGGCTCGGATCGCTGTCGGCCAGCCAGGCCAGGACATCGTCGTCGGTCATCCGGGCAGGCTACGCCCGTGCGCGCGGCACGGGAACACGACTCCGGAGATTCGTGCCCGTTTCGGCCTCCGCGGCGCCGACGGGGCGGCTTTGCGCCCGGATCTCCGGAGTTCTGCACGCGCCGCTGCGCGCCCAGCGGCCCGGCCTCCATCGACCTCGCCGGGGCCCGCGCGCGTCAGGCGTCGCGGCGCGCGCCCTCCGACGGGGTCACCGTGAACACGTTCGGTGCGCGGAATCCGGATGCCGCGAACGCGGCCAGGACCGCCTCGGTCGCCGCCGGGATGAGCCCGGTGGGGATCAGCGCGATCGCCGCTCCGCCGAAGCCGCCGCCGGTCATGCGTGCGCCGAGGGCGCCGACCGCGAGCGTCGTCTCGACGGCGAGGTCGAGCTCGGGAACCGAGATCTCGAAGTCGTCGCGCATCGAGGCGTGCGAGGCGGTGAGCAGATCGCCGATGGCCGTCGGGCCGTCGGCGTCGAGGGCGGCGACCGTGTCGAGCACGCGCTGGTTCTCGGTGACGATGTGACGGACGCGCCGGAAGGTCACGTCGTCGAGGATCTCCTCGGCACGCGACAGGTCGTCGACGGTCAGGTCCCGCAGGGCCGCGACGCCGAAGGCGGCCGCCCCGCGCTCGCACGCCTCCCGGCGCTCGCGGTACCCGCCGGTGGAGTGCGCGTGCTCGACGAGGGTGTCGACGACGAGGATCGACAGTCCCGAGGCCGCGAAGCCGAGGGGCACGGCGCGGGTCTCCAGTGTCCGGCAGTCGAGGAAGGTCGCGGCGTCGGCGACGCCGAGCATCGAGGCCATCTGGTCCATGATCCCGGTCGGCGCACCGACGGCGTCGTTCTCGGCGATGCGTCCGACCCGGGCCAGGGCGACCTTGTCGAGACCGGCTTCCCACACGTCGTTGAGGGCGGATGCCACGGCCCCCTCGATCGCGGCCGACGACGACAGGCCCGCGCCGACAGGCACCTCCGACGCCAGGGCGATGTCGACGCCCCGGGGCGCGGCATCCGGAGCCTCCCGGAGGAGCGCCCACGCCACGCCCAGCGGGTAGCCCGCCCAGTCGAGGCCGCCGGCGGCGATCCGGGCGTCGAGGTCGGCGAGCGAGACCTCGACCGGGTCGGGAGCGAACGTGGAGGTCACGCGGATGACGTCGTCGGGGCGCAGCGCGACGGCCGCGGCGGTGCGCTGCGCGATCGCGAAGGGGAAGACGAAGCCCTCGTTGTAGTCGGTGTGCTCGCCGATGAGGTTGGCGCGGCCGGGGGCCGACCACACCCCGGCCTCCGCGGCGTCGGTCAGGGTGGCGAGAAGGGTGCGGGCGTCGTCGACGGCGATCATGCCGTCACCTCCGGAACGGTGTCGAGGGCGGCGCGCAGGCGCTCGGCCTGCGACTCGGGGGTCACGTCGCCGATCCAGGCGCCCATGGCGGCCTCGGACCCGGCGAGGTACTTCAGCTTGTCGGCGGCGCGACGGGGCGAGGTGATCTGCAGGTTGAGGCGCACGGCATCCCGGCCCCGTCCGACCGGCGCCTGATGCCAGGCGGCGATGTAGGGGGTGGGGGTGTCGTACAGCGCGTCGATGCCGCGCAGCAGCCGCAGGTAGAACGGGGCGAGTTCGTCGCGCTCGGCGTCGGTCGTCTCGGCGAGGTCGGCGACGTGGCGGTGCGGGAGCACGTGCACCTCGATGGGCCAGCGCGCCGCGAAGGGGACGAACGCGGTCCAGTGCTCGCCGCGCAGCACGACGCGCTCGCCGCCCTGCTCGAACTCCAGGATCCGCGCGAACAGGTCGTTCGAGGTGCGCGAGATCGTGTCCAGCAGGCGATGCGTGCGCGGGGTCACGTACGGGTAGGCGTAGATCTGCCCGTGCGGGTGGGGGAGTGTGACGCCGATCTGCTCCCCGCGGTTCTCGAACGGGAACACCTGACGGATGCCGGGCAGGGCCGACAGCGCCGCGGTCCGATCGGCCCACGCCTCGATCACGGTCCGGGCGCGGGTGCGCGAGAGCGAGCCGAACGACCCCTCGTGCGCGGGGCTGAAGCACACGACCTCGCACCGGCCGACCGAGGTGCGCGTGCGGCCGAGGCCGAGGTGCTCGAGGTCGTCGTCGCCGCGCGGCGGGTCGACGGCGGCGGGGGCGTCTCCGACGGCGGTATCGAGGGCGGGGCCGAACGAGGGCGACTTGTTCTCGAAGACCGCGACGTCGTACAGCGACGGGATCTCCGAGGGGTTCGTCGGCGTCTGCGGCGACAGCGGGTCGAGGTGCGCGGGGGGCAGGAAGGCCCGGTTCTGACGATTGGATGCCACGGTGATCCAGTCGCCGGTCAGCACGTCCTGGCGCATGGTCGCCGTGGTCGGCCGCGGGTCGAGGGTGCGGGCATCGACCGCGCGCTCGGCACCGAGCGTCGTGTCGGGGTCGTCGAAGTAGATGAGCTCGCGTCCGTCGGCGAGGCGGGTGGGTCGCTTGACGACGCCGGCGCCCAGGGGCTCCGTGGTGAGGCTGTCCGTGTTCACGATAACACGCTACATCCGGCCCGTGATATCGTCAACATGAGGGGGCGTGATGCGCGTATCCATGGCCGATGTGGCCGAGAGGGCCGGAGTCTCGGCGCAGACGGTGTCGCGCGTGGCCAACGGCAGCCCCCGTGTCGACCCCGCCACGCGGGTCCGCGTCGAGAAGGCCATGGCCGACCTCGGCTACCGCATGCACCGCGCCGCCCGAGCGCTGCGCACCGGGCAGACGTCCACGATCGGACTTGTCGTGTCGACCCTGGCATCCGTCGGCAACTCGCGCATGCTGCAGGCGATCTCGGAGGCCGCCGCCGAGCGCGACTACGCCCTGGCCGTGGTGACGGTGGGGGAGCGCGGCATCCGCGAGGCTTTCGCCCGCCTGCGTTCGCAGGGCGTCGACGGCGCTGTCGTGCTGAACGAGGCGACCGAGCTCGCCCGCGACGCCGAGCCGCCCGCCGACCTGCACCTCGTGGTCGTCGATTCGCCACCCGACCCGCGCTTCTCGATCGTGCAGACCGACCACGCCGGGGGCGCCCGCGCCGCGACGCGGCACCTCCTCTCCCTGGGGCACCCCACGGTGCACCACATCGCCGGACCCGCGCGCTCGTTCGCCGCGACCGAGCGCGAACGCGGCTGGCGCGAGGCGCTCGTCGAGGCGGGCGTCGCGCCGCCGGAGCTCGTGCGCGGCGATTGGACCTCGGCATCCGGTCATTCCGCGGCCCGCGCCCTCGGAACCGCGACCGCGGTCTTCGTCGCCAACGATCAGATGGCCCTCGGCGCGCTGCGGGCCCTCGCCGACGCGGGGCGGCGCATTCCCGAAGACGTCTCCGTCGTCGGCTTCGACGACATTGCGGATGCCGCGGAGTTCCGCCCGCCGCTCACGACCGTCCGCCAGGACTTCGACGCCCTCGGCCGCCGTGCCGTCGCCGCGCTGATCGCCGCGATCGAGGGGGGTGCGGCCGTCGCCGAGACGGTGCCGGCGTCGCTGGTTGTCCGCGAGAGCAGCTCCGCCCCCTGAGGCGCGCACGCCCGCCGCGCCCGCGCGGCGCCGGTTCGCGGGTCGGGCGGTGGACGCAGCCTTCGGAGCGGGCTCTTCTCGCCCGGAAACGAGGATCGCGCCGCGGGCCACGTCCCCGCGTCAGCGCGACCGAGTCCGCTACCCCGCGGGCAGATCCAGGGTCACGATCGTCCGCTCGTCGGGCACGCTGTCGATGCGGACCGCCCCGCCGTGCGCCACGGCGATCGCGCGGACGTTCGTGAGCCCGAGACCGAAGCCCTGGATCTCGCTCGAGCGCGCGAGCGACCCGCGATAGAACCGTTCGAACGCCCGACGCTGTTCGGTGCGTCCGAACCCCGCGCCGGAGTTGGTCACGGACAGGACGGCGCGGTCGTCGCGGACGCCGTACGCCACGGTGATCGGAGCGGACGGGATGCCGAACTTCCCGGCGTTCGTGAGGAGTTCCGCGACCGCGACGACGACCTGGGCGCGGTCCAGGCGGGCGGAGGTCGGGCCGGTGGCCGCGGTGTCGATGGTCTGCCCGCGGGCCTCGACGGACGCTGCGACCTCCGCGACGGCGTCGGCGACGATGTCGCCGAGATCCACGTCCTGCCGGCGCAGCGTCTTCTCGCTCTCGCTCGCGGCGAAGAGGTCGCGCACCCGGCGGGAGAGGTCGGCGGTGCGCCGGGTGACGATGTCGACGTGGCGGCGGAGCCGGGTGTCCTCCGGGTCGACCTCTTCGTCGATGAGGTCGAGGAACCCCGTGATGCTGGTCAGGGGCGTGCGGAGCTCGTGCGACACCGTGCGCAGGAACTGCTCCCGCAGTTCGATCGCCTCGGCGACGACGGTGGTGTCGGAGATCACGACCACGGTTCCCCGGAGGCTCCCGTCGGGTCGGAGCACGCGGCCCGACGAGGCCAGCACGGCGACGGGGGCTTCCTCGGGCCCCCACCACTCGAACTGGTCGTTGACCGCCTCGCCCGCCAACGCGCGCGGGACGACCTGCTCGTGCGCGGGCACGAGCGCGGTGCGGTCGCCCGTGAAGACCGACGGCCCGGCCATCGGCGGCTCATCGAGGCGGAAGCCGCCGAGCGCGGCGAGGCGACGCGCGTAGGCGTTGGCCACTTCCAGGCGCCCCTCGGCGTCGTAGAAGACGACCCCGGCGCTCACGGTGTCGACGATGCCGCGCGCCACGGCTTCGGTGTCGCGGGCCGCCTCGAGCGCGTCCGCCTGGGCGCGCGAGGCCTGGATCCGCTGCCGCGTGTTGCGCCGGAGGTGGCGGGCGGCGATGAAGACGATCACCGCGACCCCCAGGAGGATCGTCGGCATGATCACGACGTTCGCCCACTCGACCGGCGACGACGGCCAGGAACCGACGTACGCGAAGCGGAACGAGGTGATGAAGCCCGCTCCGAGCACGGCGGCGAGGATCCCGTACCAGGGGAAGCCGTAGGCGAGCCACAGGATCGGAAACATCGCCAGCGCCGAGACCGATGGGAACAGGGGGAGCAGCTCGGCCCGCACGAGGGCCACGGCCACGAGGTCGAGTCCGGCGACGAGCATCATCCACGCGCGGGGCAGCCGTTCCCAGGGCACGGCGAGCGAGAGGCCGGTGGCCGCGACGGTCAGCAGGTAGCCCGCGATGACGACGTCCACCGTCAGCGTCGCCGGCGCCGCCAGACCCGCGATGCCGGCCATGAACGCGACCGCGAGGAAGAACGGGAACTGCGCCCGGAGGAAGACGCGCATACGCCCGCGCGGGCTCGCCTCCACCTCGAACAGCGGCATCGTGGCGTTCCTCTCCCCCTTTTCGGCGCTCCTCGACGGTACTTCACGCGACCTCCGGCCCGGGAGGCTTGCGCGATGAGAACAGGGGATGCCATGAGCACAGGGCGTTTCATACACAATGCCCCTGCCGCCATGGCATCCCCTGTTCTCGGGGCGGGATCGTGCTACTCCTCGCGCTGCCCCAGCGACGGCTCGGCGACGAAGCGTGCGACGGGCGCGGTCACCTGCTCGAGCTCGAGCACCACGATCTCGTTCGCGCCCGCCCGTGTGGCGGGACCGGGGACGTAGAGGGTGTTCTGCGGGGTGGCGCGCCAGTAGCGGCCCAGGAAGAAGCCGTTCACGAAGGCGTAGCCCTTGCCCCAGGCGGCGGTGTCGAGGAACAGGTCCGCCGGGGCGTCGAGGGCGAACGACCCGCGGAACCCCGCGCGCCCGACGCCGGCGTCCCCGCTGCCTGCGCCCCCGGTGCCCGCGACGGCGGTGACGTCGACGGGGGTCGACACCCAGCCCGTCAGGGGAGAGCCGTCGAGCGTGACGGGACCGATGAGCCCCTTCGCCTCGCCGAGACGGTCGGCGTAGTTCACGCGACCCTGGTCCTCGACCACCACGGTGAGGCGGGTGCCCGCGGGGATCGCGAGAGCGCGCTCGTGCAGTGCGCGCGACAGACGCCCCACCGGCACGCCGTCGACCTCGATCCAGGCCAGGTCGCGCACCTCTGCGATGGCGAGCACCGCGCGATCGCCGGAGACGGCGGGCAGCTCCACGTCGTATCGCACGACGGCGCCGAGGTGCCCGAGCTGCTCGAACGTTCGCGGGGCGTCGGTGGGCTCGGCATCCTGCGCCGATGGCATCCAGTCGCCCTCTCCCGAGAGCAGAACGTCGAAGGCCGGTGCCTGCGGTCGTTCGGCGGGAGCGACGTCGGGCACGGGAGCGTACTTCGCGATGACCTTGCGGAACGCGTGGAACTTCGCCGTCGGGTGCCCCGACTCGTCGATGGGCGCGTCGTAGTCGTAGGAGGTGACGATCGGGTCGAAGCGGCCCTTGTCGTTCGCGCCGTTCGTCGTACCGAAGTTCGTGCCGCCGTGCACCATGTAGATGTTCACCGAGGCCCCGGCCGCGAGCAGCACGTCGAGGTCGTGGGCGGATGCCGCGGGGTCGGTCGTGTGGTGGATGCTGCCCCACCAGTCGAACCAGCCGTCCCAGAACTCGCTGCACATGAGCGGGCCCGTCGGCTGGTGCTCGCGGAGGGTCGCGAGCCGCTCTTCCGACCGCGAGCCGAACGAGCCCGTGAGGTGCAGTTCGGGCAGGCTCCCCGCCTCGAGCATCCACGGCATGGGCTGGTCGACGGTCGTCAGCGGCACGGTGATGCCGGCGTCCTTCGTCACGCGCACGAGCTCGCGCAGGTACTCCTTGTCGGAGCCGTACGCGCCGTACTCGTTCTCGATCTGCACGAGCACGACGTTGCCGCCGCGATCGATCTGGCGCGGGGCGACGATCTCGTACACCCGGCGCAGGTACTCCGACACGGCCTCCACGAACTGCGGTTCGGAGCGACGGATGCCGATCCCCGGCGTCGAGGTCAGCCACACGGGGAGCCCCCCGTTGTGCCATTCCGCGCAGATGTAGGGGCCGGGGCGCACGATCGCGTGCAGGCCCTCGGCGGCGATCAGGTCGAGGAAGCGTCCGAGGTCGTTCCAGCCCGTGGCATCCCATTCGCCCTTCACCGGCTCGTGGGCATTCCACGCGACGTAGGTCTCGATGGTGTTGAGGCCCATCGCCTTGGCCGTGCGGATGCGGTCGGCCCAGTGCTCGGGGTGGATGCGGAAGTAGTGCAGCGTGCCCGAGATCACCTGGTGCGGTCGCCCGTCGAGCAGGAAGTCGGTCTCGCCGATGGAGAAGGTCGTCACGATGTCTTTCCGTATCAGTCGGCCAGGCGCGCGGTCAGGCGCACCCAGGCCAGAGCGGGGAGGGTGAAGCGCAGGATGCCGTCGTCGCCGACCCGCACGTCGAGGGCGGCGGGGGCGACGGGCTCGGCGCCGGCGGAGTTGGTGGTGTGGCGGTCGCCGCCCTCGGGGATCGTGATCACGACCGCCTCGACGTCGGCCACGCGGCCGAGGTCGAGCTCGACGGGGGTCGCCGACTCGAGGTCGCGGTGGGCGACGAACACCGACACGGCGTCACCGTCGACGGTGGCGACCGCGTCGACCGCGTCGACCGTGCCGTGGCGGGCGGTGTCGATCGTGGCGCCCTGGACGCGGGGGTGCACGACCCGGCCCGTCGCGGCGCGGGCCGTCAGCGCGAACGGGTGGAACGTGCTCTGGCGCCAGGCCGCACCCCCGCCCGGCTCGGTGCGGATCGGGGCGATGACGTTGACCAGCTGGGCGAGGTTCGCCATCGAGACGCGGTCCGCGCGGCGGATCAGCGTGATGAGCAGGGAGCCGACGACGACGGCGTCGGTGACGGTGTAGTCGTCTTCGATCAGACGCGGGGCGATCGGCCAGTCGCCGGTGAAGACGCGGGGCTTGTCGACCTCGTTCCACCGGGTCTGGTTCCAGACGTTCCACTCATCGACGCTGATGCCGATCGGACGGCCGTCGGGGGTCGTGGTGCCGACCTCGTCGATGATGTCGGCGACCTCGCCGATGTAGCGGTCGAGGGCGGCACCGCTGGCGAGGAAGCTCGCCGGGTCGGCGGGGTCCTCTTCGTAGTAGGCGTGCACCGAGATGTGGTCGATGAGCCCGGCGGTGTGGCGAAGGACCGCGCGTTCCCAGTCGCCGAACGTGGGCATCTCGTGGTTCGAGCTGCCGGCGGCGACGAGCTCGACGGCGGGGTCGATGAAGCGCATCATGCGGGCGGTCTCGGCGGCGAGGCGGCCGTATTCGTCGGCGGTCTTGTGGCCGATCTGCCACGGCCCGTCCATCTCGTTGCCCAGGCACCACAGGCGGATGCCGACGGGGTCTTCGCGACCGTTGTCGCGACGCCGGTCGCTCAGCGCGGTCCCGGCGGGGTGGTTGGCGTACTCGAGCAGGTCGGCGGCCTCGGCCACGCCGCGGGTGCCGAGGTTCACCGCCTCCATGACCTCCAGGCCCGCGGCATCCGCCCATTCGGCGAACTCGTGGAGTCCCACCTGATTGGTCTCGGTGCTGTGCCACGCGGCATCCAGGCGCACCGGACGCTCGTCGCGGGGACCGACCCCGTCCTCCCAGCGGTACCCCGAGACGAAGTTGCCGCCCGGGTAGCGCACGACCGTGGCGCCGAGCTCGCGGACGAGCTCGAGCACGTCCGCGCGGAAGCCCGCGGCATCCGCGGAGGCATGACCGGGGGAGTGGATGCCGTCGTACACGCAGCGTCCCATGTGCTCGACGAACGAGCCGAACAGGCGGCGGGGGACCTCGGCTCCGACCGCGGTGCGGTCGACGACGATGCGGGTGGGGGAGGTCATTCGGGTTTCTCCTGGTGGGAAGAGGAAGGGGCGGGCCGCATACGACAGATGCGACCCGCCCCCGCGAAGGTGTTACTTGTTGACCGAGAAGCCCTGCTCGTTGCCGTACTGCACGAGCTGGTCCTGCCAGGCGCTGAGGCCCTTGTTCAGGTCGCCCTTGGTGGAGTAGGCCTGGCCGACGGTGTCGTTGAAGATGCTGTTCGCGTACACCTGGTAGGGCAGGTAGCTCCAGCCCTCGCGCACCTCGCTGGAGGCCTGGGTGAGGACCTCGTTGATCTTCTGACCACCGAAGTAGTCCGACGCCTTGTCGACGAAGGTGGGGTCGCTCAGCTGAGCGGTCGTGGACGGGAAGCCGCCGGACTCGGCGAAGATCTTCAGGCTCTCGTCGTCGTTGTTCAGCCACTTGAGGAAGCCCGCGGCCAGCGCCGGGTTCTTGCTCTGCTTCGTGACCGCCTGGCCACCGCCGCCGTTCTCGGCCGTGACGGCCTTGCCGTCGTAGGTCGGGATCGGGGCGACGGCCCACTTGCCGGCCCCGTCGGGAACCGAGGACTCGAGGACGCCGGGCATCCAGGCGCCGATCACCAGGGAGGCGATGGATCCGTCACCGAGGCCCTTGAACCACTCGTCGCTCCAGCTGGGGGTGTCCGAGATCAGGCCGCCCTCGATGAGACGGTTCCAGTTGTCGGCGAACTTCTTCGAGCCGTCGTCCTGCAGGTCGATCTTCACGTCGGTTCCGGCGTCGCCCGAGGTCGTGAAGGGCGTGCCGCCCGCCTGCCAGATCATGCTGGTGGTGAAGCCCGCGTCGCCGGTGTCGGCGGTGATGTACTTCGTCGGGTCGGCCGCGTGCAGCTTCTGCGCCGCCGCGAGGTACTCGTCCCACGTCTTCGGCACCGAGATGCCGTACTGGTCGAAGACCGCCTTGTTGTAGAAGAGGGCCATGGGGCCCGAGTCCTGCGGCAGGCCGTAGACCTTGCCGTCGAAGTCGACGGAGCCCCAGGTGCCGGGGCTGTAGTCGCCCTTGAGGTCCGAGAAGCCGTAGGGGGCGAGGTCGACGAGCGAGTCCGAGAGCGCGAACTGCGGGAAGGCGTAGTACTCGATCTGCACGACGTCGGGGGCGCCCGAGCCGGCCTTGATCGCGTTCTGGAGCTTCGCGTACTCGTCCTTGTTGGTGCCGGCGTTGACGTAGTTGACCTTGACGTTGGGGTACTTCGCCTCGAACGCCTTGACCTGGGCCTCGGCGGAGGGGGTCCAGGACCAGTACGTGATCTCGCCGCCGGCCTCGAGGGCCTTCTCGATGTCGTCGGCGCTGCCGCCGCCGGCAGCGCCACCGTTGGCGGTGCCGCCCGAGCAGGCGGTGAGGGCGCCCGCGGCGAGCGCGGTCGCGGCCAGGGCGAACACGGTCCGCCGAACGGCGGTGCCCTTGCGGATGAATGTCATTGGGTTTCCTTCACTTCGTTGTTGTGGAGTGGTGTTGGGGAGTCCGGTGCAGGACGCTCCGGGTGCGGGAGGGGGACGCTTTACTGCTTCACGCTGCCGGCGCTGAGACCGGACTGCCAGAAGCGCTGCAGCACGAGGAAGGCGGCGACGATCGGGATGATCGAGAGCACCGAGCCCGTGATGACGAGGTTGTAGATGGGCTGCGCCGCGACCCCGGTGGCCTGGGCGTTCCACTGGTTGAGGCCCACCGTGAGCGGGTACCACTGCGGGTCGCTCAGCATGATCAACGGCAGGAAGTAGTTGTTCCACGTCGCGACCACCGCGAACAGCAGCACGGTCACGATGCCGGGCGTCAGCAGCCGGATCGAGATGGTGAAGAAGGTGCGGAACTCTCCCGCCCCGTCCATGCGGGCGGCTTCGAGCAGCTCGGTGGGAATGGCATCCGTCGCGTACACCCAGATCAGGTACAGCCCGAAGGGGCTGATGAGCGAGGGGATGATGATCGCCCACGGCGTGTTGGTGAGTCCGAGCTGGCTGAAGAGCAGGAACGTCGGGACGGCGAGGGCGGTCCCCGGCACGGCGATCGCCCCGAGCACGACGGCGAACACCGCCTTGCGGCCGCGGAAGTTGTACTTGGCCAACCCGTAGCCCGCGAGGGTCGCCAGCAGCGTCGCCCCTCCCGCGCCCACGACGACGTACAGCAGGGTGTTGCCGAGCCACCGGACGAAGATCCCGTCGCGGTAGGTGAGCGTCTCGACGATGTTGTCGAACAGGGCGAAGCTGTTGCCGGGTCCGAGGCCGAAGGTCGTGAACAGGTCGGCCTGGGTCTTGGTGGCGTTGATGAGGAGCCAGAACAGCGGCACGAGCGTGTACAGCAGGTACAGGCCCATGACGATGCTCAGCACGAGCGACTTCCTGCTGCTCGTGGGGGAGCGGCGGGCGAGACGCGGACCGCGCGAGGTGGTCACGGCGACGGTGTCGGTGCGGGGTGCGGTCGCGGTGGTCATCGCGCCTCCTGACGAGAGCCGCGCAGCTGCACGACGTAGGCGATGACGGCGGTGATGACGCCCATGATGATGGCGATCGTGGCCGCGTAGTTGTACTGCTGACCGGCGAACGAGAGGTTGTACGCGTACATGTTCGGCGTGAAGAACGTCGAGATCACGTTCGGGGCCAGGGGCTTGAGGATGTTCGGCTCGTTGAAGAGCTGGAAGCTGCCGATGATCGAGAAGATCGTGGCGATCACCACGGCTCCGCGGACGGCGGGGATCTTGATCGAGAAGATCGTGCGCCACGCGCCGGCCCCGTCGATGGATGCCGCCTCGTACAGCTCGCCGGGGATGGTCTTCAGCGACGAGTAGAAGATCAGCATGTTGTAGCCGACGAACTGCCACGTGACGATGTTGCCGATCGACAGCAGCATCCATTCGGGGAGGAACGGCTGGACGACCTGTCCGCCCAGGAGGTCGTTGAGGTTGCGGGTCAGACCGAACTGGTCGCCGTAGATGTAGCCCCACATGAGCACGGCCACGACGGCGGGCACCGCGTAGGGAAGGAAGATCACGATCCGGTAGAAGCCCGCGGCGTGCAGGCTCGCGCTGTCGATGGCGAGGGCGGCGGCGAGGGCCAGGATCAGCATGACCGGCACCTGGACGACGAGGAAGATCCCGACGCGACCGAAGCCGTCCCAGAACTTCTCGTCGCCGAACGCGGTGATGTAGTTGGCGAAGCCGACGAAGGCGTTGCCCCCGATGAGCTGGTCGCGGAACAGGCTGAGGTACACCGAGTACGCCAGCGGCGCCAGGAACACGAGCGCGAAGACGAGGGCGAACGGGGCGACGAACAGCCAGCCGCGGTCGTCGATGCGGGAACGGCGTTTGCGCCGCGGGGGGCGCAGAGCAGGCGGGGGTGCCGCGGTGGTCGTCATCGTCCAGAGCCTCTTCGTTGGTGCGCATCCGGTCCGGGTGGCCGAGATGTTGACGTAAACATACCTACCGCCGCGCTAGTGTGTCAACGTCAACATTTCAGGGGGTGGGCATGAGCGAGACGACGACGACGTCGGCCGCGAGCTCGGTGCGCGGACGCCGACGCGAGGTGTCGATGGCCGATGTCGCCGCGGCTGCCGGTGTGTCCGGCCAGACGGTGTCGCGCGTCGCGAACGGCCGGACCAATGTCGATCCCGACACGCGTCAGCGGGTCCTGGATGCCATGACCTCGCTCGGATACCGCCCGAACAGCGCCGCGCGCGCTCTGCGCTCGGGCCGCTTCCGCAGCATCGGCGTGATCATGTTCTCGCTCAGTTCCTACGGCAACACGCGCACACTCGATGCCCTGGCGTCGATCGCCGCGGCATCCGGATACTCGATCACCCTCATCACGGTCCAGTCCGCGTCGCAGTCCGACGTCTCGGGCGCTTTCCTGCGTCTGCGCGAGCATGCGGTCGACGGGATCGTGATCCTCATCGAGACGCACCGCCTCGGTGAGAACGAGCTCTCGATCCCCTCGGGGCTCCCCGTCGTGGTGGTCGACTCGAGTGCCGACTACCCCTACGCCGTCGTCGACAACGACCAGGCCCAGGGGGCACGCCTGGCGACCGAGCACCTGCTCGACCTCGGGCACGAGACGGTGTGGCACGTCTCGGGTCCGCGCGAGTCGTTCGCCGCCGAGCGTCGGAGCGCGGCGTGGCGGGCGGCCCTGGAGGACCGCGGGTGCCGCATCCCCGAGGTGCAGATCGGCGACTGGACCGCCGAGTCGGGGCACGCCATCGGGGCGGAGCTCGCTCGCGATCCCCGGGTCACGGCGGTCTTCGCGGCCAACGATCAGATGGCGCTCGGCGTGATCCGCGCGCTGCACGAGGCCGGACGCGCCGTGCCGGGTGATGTGAGCGTCGTCGGTTTCGACGACATGCCGGAGTCGTCGAACTTCTGGCCGCCCCTGACGACCGTCCGGCAGCGCTTCGAGCGCGTCGGAGAGGAGGCGATGAGCGCCCTCATCGCCGACATCGAGGGCACCGGCGGTGAGCACGCGCGCACGCTCGTCCCCACGTCGCTCGTGGTGCGGGAGAGTTCGGGCCCGCGGGGCTGAGGTGTGCTCGGGCCTGCGCGGTGCGGGTCGTCTGGGGAGCCGGGGTGCGTCGCGCGGGCCTGCCCGCTCGCAATTTTGGACGTTTCTCGCAGTTCTGTGCCGTGAAACTGCGAGAAGGGCGCGATTGTGCGAGGTTCCCGGGCTCTGCAAGGTCGTCGCTCCCTGGCTTGGCCCCCGGCGCGTGCTCCGCGCCGCCCCGTGACGAGGGGCTGGATGAGCGCGAGAGACTGTGGGGGTTCTGGCTGTGGAATCCGTCCGCGGGGCGGCGCGAGGCTCGCGCTATCCGGCCCGGCTCACTCGCAGTCCCGGGCCTTTCTCGCAGTTCTCCGCCACGAAACTGCGAGAAGCGGGCGATTCTGCGTGATTCTCGTGCCCGGCGAGGGTCTCCCGCAGCCTGCACGGCTTCGCGCGCCTCCCTCGCGCCGTACCGCCTTCGCGAGCGCCCTGCTAGCCCCGCCCCGCCCCGCACGCGCACGCTCCCGCTCCCGCCCCCGCTCGGGCTCGGCTCGCGCTCCCGCCCCCGCTCGGGCTCGGGCTCGGCTCCCGCTCCCGCTCGGGCTCACGCTCCCGCGCGCGGGGGCCCCGAGACTGCACTGCGCTGACAACTCCACTGCAGCGTGCAGCTCCACCGCAGTGTGCAGCTCCACTGCAGCGTGCAGCGGAGTGGTCAGCGCGATGCCGTCTCGCGCCCGAGGGGGCTGCCGCGCGGCGCGCAGCGGGCCCGCGCCTCAAGCGAGCGGCGGGCCGATCACGGCGTCGGTGCCGGCCTTCGTGGGCGCGACGATCACGGCGTCGCCGGTGAACAGGTACGTCTGGCTGTAGCGACCGTTGATCTTGTACGTCAGGTAGGTGCCGCGCGGGCCCTCCTCGGTGAACCAGCCGCTGTCGCCGGCGGTGAGCGTGGCGACGACCGCGTCCCAGTCCGTCCGCGACGCCGGTGACCACGTGTAGAAGTCGCCCCGGGGCGACCCGTCTGTGGAGCAACTCGGGCCCTGCGCGAGCACCGGGAACAACGGGGGTCCCGAAACGGACCCCTCCGGGAGCGCGATGTCGTGGACGGTCTTCCCGGATGCCGGGTTCATGATGTTGTCGCACGTCGGGGCGACCCGTGCGGACGCGGGAGCGGTGAGGCGCGGGTCGGCCGTGGGGGTGGCGCTTGCGGACGGCGCGGCGTGCGTCGATGTCGGCGGTGTGGTGCGGGCCGCATCGCGCGGCGCGGCGGCATCCGGAACGCATGCCGTGAGGGGGGCCGGCATCGCCGCGGCGATGGCGAGAGCGGCGGCGGCTCGGCGAAGACGCGAGGAAGCGGAGAGCACGGGCCCAACCTAGCGCGCGAGATCGCCCCGCGTCGGTGCGACCGCGGCGAGCGGCCCGCCGGGCTCACGCGCTCGCGCGGCCCTCGAGACGGCATTGCGCTGACAACTCCATTGCAGCCTGCAGCGAAGTTGTCAGCGCGATGCAGTCTCGGCGCCACGGGCGACCCCGGCGGCCCCGTTGCGGGCGGCGCCCGGGGCGACCCCGGCCCGCCCGTTGCGCACGGCCCGCGAATCGGCTTAGGCTCGGTGTTGACGTCAACATGTTGACGTCAACATTCCCCCACAGGTCGCACCGACGCGGCCGGAAACGGAAACGACGATGACGTCTCGAGTCCTTTCTTCCACGTGCGCCGCGGCTCTCGTCGCCGGCGCCCTGACCGCCGGGGCCGCCGCCGCGCCACCCCCGGCGAGCGCCGCCGACGTGCCCTCGGCCGTGCGCATCACACCCAACCCCGCCTCGGCCACCGAGGCCTTCGAGGGCTGGGGCACGAGCCTGGTGTGGTTCGCCAACGCCACCGGCAACTACCCCGCCGACGTACGGCAGAAGCTCTTCGACGCTGTGTTCGGCGACGAGGGGCTCAACCTCAACATCGCCCGGTACAACGTCGGCGGCGGCAACGCGACCGACGTCCCGCCGTACCTGCGCGCGGGCGGGGCGGTGCCCGGCTTCTGGAACCCCGACCTTCCGGCGACGGATGCCGAGGGCGAGATCACCTCGACCTACGCCGATCGCGATCGCTACCGCGACGCGTGGAACCCCGACGACCCGACCCACTACGACTTCGAGGCCGACTCCGCCCAGCGGTGGTGGCTCGACGCGCTGAAGGACAAGGTCACGCACTGGGAGGCGTTCAGCAACTCCCCGCCGTACTTCCTCACCGACAGCGGCTTCGTCTCCGGCGGCATCAACGACGCCACCAGCGAGCAGCTCCGCTCGGCCGACATGCAGAAGTTCGCCGGGTACATGGTCACCGTGGTCGACGAGCTCGAGAAGGCCCACGGCATCCGGTTCGACACGATCGATCCCTTCAACGAGCCGAACACGAACTACTGGCAGACGCAGATCCCCGACGGCGCGACGTGGCCGACCGGCGGCCGCCAGGAGGGCGCGCACATCGGCCCCGAGCGCCAGAACGAGATGATCCAGGCGCTCGCCGACCGACTCGGGCGCGACGACACGACCACGGATGCCGTGATCTCGGCGATGGACGAGACGAACCCCGGCATCTTCGCCGGCAACTGGAACACCTGGTCGGATGCGTCGAAGGATGCCGTCGACCAGCTCAACGTGCACACCTACGGCACGGGCGGGCGACCGGTCGTGCGCGACATCGCCAAGGCGGCGGACAAGCCGCTGTGGATGAGCGAGGTCGAGGGCAACTGGACCGACACGAGCCGCGGATTCGTCACGAACGACATCGAGAACGGCCTCGGCATGGCCTCGCACATCGTCGGCGACCTCCGCGAGCTCGAGCCCGAGGCATGGGTGTTCTGGCAGCCGGTGGAAGACCTCTACAACATGGAGAAGGTCGAGAAGCTGAACTGGGGCAGCGTCTTCATCGACTTCGACTGCAACGCCGAGGGCCTCTCGGAGCGACGCATCGCCGACGGCGACGCCGACCCGAGCTGCCAGGTGCTGACGAACGAGAAGTTCAACACCGTGCGCAACTTCACGCACTACATCCAGCCGGGCGACCGGCTCATGGCGACGGACGACACGAACTCCACCGCGGCGATCGACGCCGACGGGCAGGGCGCGTCGATCGTCCACGTCAACGCCGACGACGTCGAGCAGACCGTCGAGCTCGACCTCAGCCGCTTCGGCGAGATCGCTCCCGGCGCCACGGTGACCCCGATCGTGACGACCCAGTCGACCGCCGAGGACCCCACCGTGAACGCGCTGCGCGCCGGTGACGCGGTCGCCGTGGATGCGGCATCCGGAATCGCCCGGCTCACGATCCCCGCCAAATCGGTCGTCACGTTCGAGGTCGACGGGGTCTCGGGCGTCGCCGCGGATGCTCCGGCGTTCCGCGACGGCGAGACCGTGCAGCTCGTGGGCGTGCAGAGCGGTCTCGCCCTGAACGGCGACACCGACCTCACGATCGAGACGGATGCCACGACGCCCGAGGCAGCGCGTGCCCAGGCCTGGACCGTGCGCACGATCGACGGGGCCGGGACCAACCGTCACCGGTTCACGCTCCAGAACGGCGACGGGCTCTTCCTCGGGGAGCGGGACGGCGCCACCGCGCTCATCGACACCGATGCCGCGTCGGCGGCCGGCGATGCGGCGACGCAGTGGATGGGCTCGACCCTCGACGGCACCACGTACTCGGTGCTCAACGTCGCGGCGGAGCGGGTCCTCGACGTCGACGGCGCCGGCAGCGACGCCGGGACGGCCGTGGGCCTGTGGACCTCCAACGGCGCGGGCAATCAGGCCTGGCGGCTGGTCGGCACGGCCGCCGTCGGGAGCGACCCGGTCTCGGTCGCGACCGCGGTGGGCCGGGCTCCGGAACTGCCCGAGACCGTGACCGTCCGCTACGCCGGGGACGTGGGCCGCGCGGCCCCGGTCACCTGGAACACCGACGGTCTTGACTTCGGCACCGCCGGGACGGTGACCGTACCCGGAACGGCCGCCGACGTGTTCGGGGCGTCCGTCGAGGCGCGCGCAGAGGTCGAGGTGGGCGCGTTCACCGCCACCCGTCCGCGTTCGGTGACGGTGCGTGCCGGGAGCACGCTCGCCGCCGTGCAGGCGCAGGCCGATGACACGGTGCTCGCCGAGCTCCGCCCCTCGGGGCCCGGCTACGCGGTGCCCGTCTCGTGGGAGTGGACCGGCGTGGACGACGCCGCGTTCGCCGCACCGGGCACCGTCGAGGTCGCGGGCGCGACCGAGGACGGTCTCGTCGCGCGGCTCACGGTCATCGTGACCGCCGCGGTCCCGCGCAACGTCGCGCCCGAGAGCACGCCCTCGGCGACGTACACCGAGAGCGGGTACGGCGTCGAACGCACGATCAACGGCGATACGACCGACAAGGGCTGGTCCAACTGGCGCTCGGATGCCAAGAACCCGTCCGACACGCTCGGCTACGCGCTCGCCGCCGAGGAGACCGTGCGCGGCGTCGCCGTGCAGTTCTTCCGCGACGGCGGCCCGAGCTGGGCCGACAGCCTGCGGGTCGACCACCGCCTCGACGGCGGCGCGTGGGTCGAGGGCGAGCCGGTCGCGGTTCCGGTGCCCGCGCAGGGCGCTCCGCGGGTCGAGGTGCCGATCGACGGCGCCCGGGCCGACGAGGTGCGGGTCGTGCTGACCGCCCCCGAGGATCAGCACATGATCGTCTCGGAGGTCGAGATCCTCGCCGACACCGCGGGACCGTCGGGGGTCGCGGACCTCGCGCGACTGACGGTGGGAGACGCTCCGGTCGCGGGCTTCGCCGCCGCGACCACGGAGTACGCCGTGACCGTCGAGGGCGACACGCTGCCGCAGCTCTTCGCTCTCGCGGTCGACGAGGACGCCGTCGTGCAGATCACCCAGCCCCAGGATGCCGCGGGCACCGGCAGCGTCCAGGTCACGGCCGCGGACGGGTCGGCGCGCACCTACACGGTCGCGGTGACGCTGGCCGAGCCGGGTCAGCCGGGTCAGCCGGGCGAGCCGGGCGAGCCGTCCGAGCCCGGGGACCCGGGGACGCCCGGCCCGCCGTCCGGCGGAGACTCCGACCCCGGTCAGCCCCACGGGCGCGACGACCTGGCATCCACCGGTCAGGACACGACCGGCGCGGCCGTCACGGTCGGCGCGGCGCTGCTGCTGCTCGCGCTGGGCGCGGGCGCGCTGCTGGTGAGGCGCCGCCGGTCGCGGGCATGAGAGGGGGTGCGGCTCGCTGCGGCGGGCCGCACCCTGTCTCGACGGGGCGTGCCGTCAGCGTTCGTCCGCGGTCGGGGGTCCGCCGCACCGCGTGCGGGAGACCTCAGGGCCGCGGCGCCGCCGTCGAGGCTCGCACGTTCAGGCGCGGGCTCACCTGCACGCGATGCACGGGGCGGTCCGGCTCCGCGATGCGCCGGGTCAGCAGCTCGACGGCCGCCTCGCCGACGCTCGCGCGCGGGGGGCTGACGGCGGTGAGGGCGGGCGTGAAGAGCTGGGCGACCTCGTCGTCGTACGCGATGATCGACAGGTCGTCGGGCACCGAGATGCCCCGGGTCAGCGCGAGGTCCACGAAGGCCATGGCCTCCGGATCGGAGTGCACCAGCAGCGCGGTCACCCCGGTGGCCAGGGCCGAGTCGAGAGTGGCGTTCACGACGTCCGAGAAGTCGGGGCTCGCGCGATCGGGCAGGGTCTGCTCGAAGTGGTCGGCGGGGGTCAGGGCGAGCTCCTCGCACGCCGTCTGCCATCCCGCCGCGATCTTGCGCGAGGTCGGCGAGTGCCGCGAGAGGATCAGCCCCACCTTGCGGTGGCCGAGGGTGGCGAGGTGTCGCGCGGCGAGAAGTGCGCCGAGCGCGTGATCGGTCGTGACCGACTCCATCGGGATGCCGCCCGCCCCCGACACCGCGTCGCGCTCGACGAGCACGCTCGGCACGGGGCAGTCGGTCAGCCAGCTCATCACGTCGGCGGCGTGCGCCGTGTCGGTGTTGGGCGCGACGATGAGGCCGCGCACATCCCCGGTCGCGACCAGACGATCGAGCACGGGCCGCTCGTCCTGCAGCTCGTACGAGGCGCCGCGCAGGAGCATCTTGTAGCCGAGGCGGCGCCCGGCCGTCTCCATCCCGCGCACGACGCCCGGCCAGTAGTAGGCGAGAGAGGGCACGAGGACGGCGATCGACCCCGCCGCCGTCTCCTCGCCGCGCGGTTCGGGGCGCGGCGGGGTGTTCTCTCCCGCGACCGCCCCGCCGTGGACGCGGCGGAGCACCCCCTCTTTCTCGAGCTGTGCGAGATCGCGCCGCAGGGTCACCGTCGCGACGCCCAGGTCTTCGGTGAGCTGCGAGATGCGCACGGCGCCGTCGCTGTGCAGCGCGCTCAGGATGTGCGCGCGGCGTTCCGCGGCCAGGGGCTGATGCGGGGTGGTGTCGGTCATTGGTGATCCTCGATCGGTGTGTCCAGTTCTACCGTGACCTGGAGCTGAGTGCGGGATGCCAGGGGCAGGGCGAGGCGCGTCAGGCGGCCGCCCCACACCTCGGTGAGCATCGGATCGTCGAGCTCGCGCACCTCGGCGGTGGCGGCGACGTCGTTCGGCCAGCGCAGGCGCACCGCTCGCGCGCCGCCCAGCGGGATCACCCGCGCGCCGCCGCGGTCGAGGTGCACCGCCCCCGCGAGGAGCAGGTGAAGCCGGGTGTCGTCGCCGGTGGGCGCGCCGTCCGCGAACGCCCAGGAGTCGTCGATCTCGACCCGCCCTGCCGCGCGATCGAGTCGCGCGCGGCGTCGCCAGGTGGACAGGCCCGCGTCGGGGTAGGCCCCCGCGAGCTCGACGGTGAACGCCGAGGCGCGGTCGGCGACCTCGGCCGCGGCATCGCGCGCGGCGGCCTCCCTCCCGGCCGGCTGACCGGTGCCGCGCACGACGGGGACGTTGTGCCACGCGCTCTGCATCGTCCAGATCTCGTACCGGTCGGGACCGAACGTGGCCGCGGTGTAGGTCGGGCGTCCGGCGTCGACGATGACCGGGACGCCGTCGACCGCGACGAGGAACGCTCCGACGTCGTTGTGGTTGTGGTGCTCGCCGTTGTGGCCGCCCTTGGCCACCAGGGTGAGGCCGTCGCTCGACCCGGCGCGCTCGCGCGCGAGGAACACCTCGGTCGACGCCAGCCAGACGTCGCGCGGCAGGGGCGGGGGAGCGGGGGATGCCGTGACCCACACCGGATCGGTGAGGGCGCGCAGCACCCGGCCGAGGCCCTCGCGCTCGGTGGCCGCGGGCGTGCCCGGGCGGCGGTGCGACGCGGCGAAGGCGGCGGCCGCGGTGTCGTCGTGGCGGCGGGCGGCGCGGTGCAGGGCATGCCAGGGCTGGTCGACGGGGGGCCGGGCCTGCCCGTCGGCGTGGTTGACGAACCAGGCCCCGCCCAGATGGGAGCGGTGGGGGAACGCGACCGTCTCGCGGAGCGCTGTCACCGTGGTGGTGTCGGCTGCGCCCTCGGTCGCGTGGGCGAGCACGTCGAGCACCTCGAGGGCGCGGGCGGCGCCGTTCCACCAGTAGGCGTATCCCTCGTCGATCGCGCCGTCGACCGGGAGCGCCGCGACGTAGCGGTCGAGGCCCTCGACGGCGAGGGCGATGACGCGATCGCGCTCGGCCCTGTCGTCGCCGGCGTCGAGCAGACGCAGGGCGGCCACGACGACGTTGCCGTGGATCCAGGGGTTCCAGTTGTGCACGTCGCCGTCGAGGCCGATCCAGTGCCAGTCGCGCCGGCGCTGGAACGGCTCGAAGACCCGCACCCTCGCCTCGTGCCGGATGCGTCCACGGAGGCCGGGAGCGCGCGCGTCGAGCTGCGCGCCGAGCAGCTGATCGACCCAGGCGAGCTGCGCGACCACCTCTCCCGCACCCAGGTCGACGAAGGGGTCCGTGACGGTCGCGAGGACCGCGCCGTGCGCGCGGAACGTGTCGTCGTGGGCGGGCCAGCACCACGAGCTCTGTTCGCACAGCAGCACGACGCCGTCCACGACCTCGTCGATCCATGCGTCCTCGAGCGTGGCGGCGGCGGCGATCGCCGCGCGACTGAGCCGGCGCTGTCTCTCGAAGGCCGCGTCCTCCCACGCGGTGCGGTCGCCGTCGCGGTGCACGCGGGCCGCATCGCTCGCGCGGGGGTGGGGCCAGGGCGTCGACCGCTCGGCGGCGGCGCGCGAGACGATCTCCGCGATGGCGACGCGGTCGGCCGACCCGGAGTACGGGTCCCATACGGCACGGTCGGATGCCGGGGGAACGGGCAACGCGTCGTCGCCGACGCGGTGCGCGACGACGCCTCCGAGGTGAGGGGCGAGCGGCCCGTGAAACGCCGCAGTGGGGAACGACATCGGTCTCCTTCGAGCGGGCCTCTCCCGCCTAAAGTGATCATAAACGATCATGAAGATTCAGAAAAGATGTTGTGATGTTGTTTTCTGATTGATACGCTCGCCAACGTTCACCCCCTCCCGTTCGGGGAAACAACGGTCTTCGAAGGAGAACCCGTGGCGACTCCCGCCCTTCCCCGCCTCGCCGGCGGACAGCGCAGCGACTGGCTCGCCGTGGCCGACGCGCTCCTCGCGGCGGCGCAGCGTCACGCCACCCCCGGTCGAGGGCGCATCGCTTTCCCCGGTGCCGCGGGCGGCTACGGAGCGGCGGTCGACGGCCTCGAGGGCTTCGCGCGGGTGTTCCTCCTCGCCGCATTCCGCATCGCCGGCGCACGCGGCGAGGGGGTCGACGAGCTCGTCGCCTTCTTCGCCGAGGGGGTGCGCACGGGCGTCGACCCGGATGCCGCCGACCGGTGGGTGCGCATGGACGAGCACGCGCAGGCCAAGGTCGAAGCGGCATCCCTCGCCCTCGCCCTGGATCTCACACGCGAGTGGATCTGGGACGCCCTCGACGCGCGGACCCGGGAGCGGGTCATCGCCTACCTCGCCCCCGTGGTGGGGGACGAGACCTACCCGCGCACGAACTGGGTGTGGTTCCGCATCGTCGTCGAGACGTTCCTGCGCTCGGTCGGAGGCCCCTGGTCGGCCGAGGACATCGCCGCCGACCTCGCACGGCACGACTCGTTCGTCCGCGCGGACGGGTGGATGTCCGACGGCGAGGAGCGGGCCTTCGACCACTACGTGGGCTGGGCGCTGCACGTCTATCCCGTGCTCTGGCCCCGCATGACGGGGGCCGCCGATCTCGCCGGCCATCGCACCGCGGGAGACGTCGCTCTGCTCGACCGTTTCCTCCAGGATGCCGTGCGGCTCATCGGCGCGGACGGTTCGCCCCTCCTGCAGGGCCGCAGCCTCATCTACCGGTTCGCCGCCGCGGCCCCGTTCTGGGCCGGGATCATCGCCGGAGTCCCCTCGACCGGAGCGGGCCGTCTGCACCACGCCGCCGGCGCCGTCGTCGATCACTTCGTCACGCGCGGAGCCCCCGACGCCGACGGCATCCTCACGCTCGGCTGGCACGGGGAGTGGCGCGCGCTCGCCCAGTCGTACTCCGGCCCCGGCTCTCCCTACTGGGCCGTCAAGGGGCTGATGGGCATTGTCCTGCCCGCCGACCACCCCGTGTGGAGCGCTGCCGACGAGCCCCTCCCGATCGCCGAGACCGACGATCTCCGCGCGGTCGAGGCCGCCGGATGGCTCGTCTCGGGCACCCGCGCCGACGGGATCGTCCGCGTCGTCAACCACGGCACCGACAAAGCCCGTCCCGGCACGCAGACGGCTGACTCGCCCCTGTACGCCCGCCTCGGATACTCCACGGCGACGGCGCCTCTCCTCGACGACCTGGCCTGGACGGATCCGCTCGAGCAGGCCGTGACCCTCATCGACGCGGCCGGTCGCGCGACCCATCGCACCGCCTTGACCCCCCTCGGCGCCGATGTCGTCGACGGCGTCGGGATCGCGTCCTCGACCTCGGACGTGCACACCGTCGACGTCGCCCCCACCACCCACCGGCACGGCGCCGGCCTTCCCGGCACGGTGCGCCACGTCGGGCGGGTGACGGTGCGATCGCTCGTCCGCGGCCCCTGGGAGGTGCGTCTCACCTCGATCGACGACCTCGCGGTCGGCGTCGACCCCGAGGCGCTGCGCCTGCGTGTGGGCGGCTGGCCCCTCGCGGGCGACGAGCCGCAGCACGGCACCGACACGGGAAGCGCCGAGGTGCGCCTCGACGGCCGGGTGTCCGGCATCCGGGCCCTCCGCCCCGAGGCGATCTCGAGCGTCGTCGTCCGTCGCGGCGCGAGTCCGCTGGGCGAGACGGCGGCCGTCCCCGTACTCACCTGGGACGCGGAGGTCGGTGTGCCGTTCGCCGCTCTCGTGACCCTGACCGGCGACCTGACCGCCGGCCTCGGACCCGCGTCGCTCGAGATCGAGGGCGACGAGCCCGTGGCCGTCGTCACCTGGCCCGACGGCCGGTCGACGCGCACCCCTCTCACAGACTCCGGAGCCTCCCGATGGGCGCCCCGGCATTCACGGGCCCGCACCGGTGTCCCGCACGCAATCGCAAAGGAGCAGCACGCATGAAGCGCAAGATCGTCGTCGCGACCGGGGTGGGCATCGTCGCCGCCCTGTCGCTGACCGCCTGCAGCGGCGGATCGTCCGAGGCCCCCGCCCAGAGCGGTCCGGTCACGCTGTCGATGTCGGGGTGGAGCCTCAGCACCACGCCCGAGTTCCAGGCCCTCGCCGACAAGTTCCACGAGGAGAACCCCGACGTCACGATCGAGGTCAAGGAGTACGACTCCGCCAACTACGACACCCTCATGACGGCCGACCTGGCCGCGGGCACCGGTCCCGACATCATCACGCAGAAGAACCTCAAGACCTTCATCACCTACCAGGCCGGCGGCCAGCTCGCCGACGTGTCGGACGTGACCCTTCCCGACGGCATCGGCGGGGCCGACGCGTACAAGGTCGACGGATCGACCTGGGCCGTGCCCTACCGCCAGGACTCCTGGGTGCTCTTCTACAACAAGGACCTCTTCACGAAGGCCGGCGTCGCCGAGCCCGACGGATCGTGGACCTGGGACGACTACGAGAAGGCCGCCGAGCAGCTGACGACCAAGCTCGGCGCCGCCGGCTCCGCCGCTCTCGGCACCTACCAGCACAGCTGGCAGTCCACGGTGCAGGGCTTCGCGAACGCGCAGAGCCCCGACGTGAACATCCTCGACGGCGACTACGGCTACCTGAAGCCGTACTACGAGCGCTCCCTCGCGCTGCAGGGCGCCGGTGCGCAGGTCGAGTACAACACCGTCACCGCCAACAAGCTCACGTACCAGGCCGAGTTCGGCAAGCAGCAGGCGGCCATGATGCCCATGGGCACCTGGTACGTCGCGACCCTCATCGCCCAGCAGGCCAAGGGCGAGGCGGACGCCTTCTCGTGGGGCTTCGCGCCGATCCCGCAGTACGACGCGAAGACGACCGGCACCTCGAACACGCCCGTGACCTTCGGCGACCCGACCGGTTTCGCGATCAACAAGGCGGCGGATGCCACCAAGCTCGCCGCCGCGAAGAAGTTCCTCGCCTTCGCCTCCGGGGAGGAGGGCGCGCAGGTGCTCGCCGGCCTCGGCATCACGCCCGCGCTCACGAGCGACGCCGTCGCGAAGACGTACTTCGCCGTCAAGGGTGCGCCCACCGACGAGCTGTCGTCGTTCGCGTGGTCGACGCACGAGACCAAGCCGGAGAACCCCACCTCGGCCAAGACCGCGGCCGTGCAGAACATCCTGCTCGACCTGCACACCGCGGTGATGTCGGGATCGACGTCGATCGACGACGCGATCAAGACCGCCGAAGACCGCGTCAAGAGCGAGGTCGGCGTCGGCTGACGCCCCCTCGCCGGGCGGGCCCGGGCGCCGCCCCCGCCCCCCCCCCCCCCGGTC
>Ga0308156_1000662_pt1 | contig 59886 bp, 50 predicted proteins | sample PhyAR2_FD_201041 | JGI IMG/M metagenome (GOLD analysis project Ga0308156, IMG submission 201041) | Phyllosphere microbial communities from UC Gill Tract Community Farm, Albany, California, United States - DLSL A.R2 | ecosystem: Host-associated > Plants > Phyllosphere > Unclassified | place: USA... | reverse complement strand
GCGGCACCAGCGAACGTCTGTCGGTGCTGATTGGGGAAGTGGATGCCAGCCAGGCAGAGGGATGCCATGGTCTGGAGGAAGAGAATGAGGATATTCTTGTCCATGTGGTGAGCCGCGAACAGGCTTATCGCTGGGTGGAAGAGGGGATAATCGACAATGCGGCGTCTGTCATCGCCCTGCAATGGCTGGCGTTGCACCATGAAAAACTACGCGAAGAGTGGATACAAAAATGAAACAGCGCTATACCCCTGACTTTCCCGAAATGATGCGGCTCTGCGAAACCAATTTCGCCCAGCTAAGCCGCCTGCTGCCGCGCAACGATGAGGCGGGTGCATCGGTGATCTATCAGGTGAGTGGCGCCCGTTACCAGCTGACGATTCAGGAGTCGACCCGCTACACCACGCTGGTGGAGATTCGCCAGGTCGCGCCTGCCGTCAGTTACTGGAGCCTGCCTTCGATGTCGGTCCGGCTCTATCACGATGCGATGGTCGCCGAAGTGTGTTCAACGCAACAGATCTATCGTTTCAAAGCGCGCTATGATTATCCTAATAAAAAACTGCATCAGCGCGATGAAAAACATCAGATCAACCAGTTTCTCGCAGACTGGCTGCGCTACTGCCTGGCGCATGGCGCGATGGCAGTTCCGGTCTGCTGATGCGTATAATGCGGTAAATGGCGTGGAGACGAAGGAAACGCTTTGGATAGCCTGCTAACTCTTCCTGCGGCGAACGGTTCCGGATTCAGGATTTTACAAATTACGGATACTCACCTGTTCGCGGGAAAACATGAATCGTTGCTTGGGGTGAACACCTGGTCGAGCTACAAAGCGGTGCTGGATGCGATTATCGCGCAACAGCGCGACTACGACCTGATCATCGCCACCGGCGATCTCGCTCAGGATCACTCTGCCGAAGCCTATCAGCATTTTGCTGAGGGTATCTCACGTTTGCCCCGGCCCTGCGTCTGGCTGCCCGGCAATCACGATTTTCAGCCCGCGATGGTCGATACCCTGGCCGCCGCCCATATCAATGCCCATAAACAGGTACTGCTGGGTGAGGCGTGGCAGATTGTTCTGCTCGACAGCCAGGTTTCCGGGGTGCCGCACGGCATGCTGAGCGACTACCAGCTGGAGTGGCTCGACAATGCGCTGGGGTGCTATCCGCAACGGCATACGCTGGTCCTGCTGCATCACCATCCGCTGGCCTCGGGCTGCACCTGGCTCGATCAGCACAGCCTGCGCAATTCTCACCAGCTGGACGCGGTGCTGCAGCGTCACCCGCTGGCGCGGACGCTGGTCTGCGGGCATATTCATCAGGAGCTGGATCTGGCGTGGCATGGCCGCCGGGTGCTGGCGACGCCTTCAACCTGCGTGCAGTTCAAGCCACACTGCACCAGCTTTACCATCGACACCGTGGCTCCGGGCTGGCGCTGGTTTACCCTGCATCCGGATGGCAGCCTCGACACCGAGGTGAACCGGCTCGACACCGACGCTTTTCGTCCTGATTTAGACTCAGAAGGATACTGACGCGTGGCGGCTTTGCTCTATCTGCACGGGTTTAACAGTTCGCCCCTGTCGGCGAAGGCGACGCAGTTCCGGCAATGGCTGGAGGCGGAGCATCCGGCGATCGAGATGATCGTGCCGCAGCTGCACACTTTCCCGGCCGATGCCGCCGCGATGCTGGAAGATCTGGTGCTGAGCCGCAGCGGCGAAACGCTGGGGCTGGTCGGCTCATCGCTGGGCGGCTACTACGCCACCTGGCTGTCGCAATGCTTTATGCTGCCTGCGGTGGTCGTCAATCCTGCGGTACGGCCGTTTGAACTGCTGGCGGATTTCCTGGGCGAAAATCAGAATCCCTACACCGGCCAGCAATATGTGTTAGAGTCTCGCCACATTTACGATCTCAAAGTAATGCAGATTGAACCGCTGGAAGCGCCCGATTTACTCTGGCTGCTGCAACAGACCGGCGATGAAGTTCTCGATTACCGTCAGGCGCTCGACTATTACAGCGCGTGCCGGCACACGGTAGAAGAGGGCGGCAATCATGCATTTACTGGATTCGAGCGCCATTTCCCGCAGATTCTGGACTTTCTGGGTCTGAATCATCCCTGAGTAATGCGGAAATCGCACCCCATTTCATCTTTCTAATCAGACATTTACGATGAGTCAATCGAACTATAACGCGGATGCCATTGAGGTCCTGACTGGCCTTGAGCCTGTTCGCCGTCGCCCGGGCATGTACACCGATACGACGCGACCCAACCATTTGGGTCAGGAAGTGATTGATAACAGCGTCGATGAGGCGCTGGGCGGCCACGCGAAGCGGGTTGAAGTGATTCTGCACGCTGACCAGTCGCTGGAAGTTATTGATGATGGTCGCGGCATGCCGGTGGATATTCACCCGGAAGAGGGCGTGCCTGCGGTCGAACTGATCCTGTGCCGTCTGCACGCGGGCGGCAAGTTCTCCAATAAAAACTATCAGTTCTCAGGCGGCCTGCACGGTGTCGGGATCTCCGTGGTTAACGCCCTCTCCAGACGTGTCGAAGTTACGGTGCGCCGTAACGGCGAAATCTATGACATGGCGTTTGAAAATGGCGACAAGGTGCAGGATCTCACCGTCACCGGCACCGTGGCGAAACGCAACACCGGCACCCGTGTGCATTTCTGGCCGGATGAGCGTTTCTTCGACAGCCCGCGCTTCTCCGTGTCGCGCCTGTCGCACCTGCTGAAAGCCAAAGCGGTGCTCTGTCCCGGCGTGGAGATTGTCTTTAAAGACAAGCTGAACAATACCGAACAGACCTGGTGCTACCAGGATGGTCTGACCGACTATCTCTCCGAAGCCGTGAATGGCCTGCCGACGCTGCCGGAAAAACCCTTTGTCGGCAGCTTTGCCGGGGATGTGGAAGCGGTAGACTGGGCGCTGCTGTGGCTGCCGGAAGGCGGCGAGCTGCTGACCGAAAGCTACGTGAACCTGATCCCGACCATGCAGGGCGGTACCCACGTCAACGGTCTGCGTCAGGGGCTGCTGGATGCAATGCGCGAGTTCTGCGAATACCGCAACATTCTGCCGCGCGGCGTAAAACTCTCTGCGGAAGATATCTGGGATCGCTGCGCCTATGTGCTGTCGGTGAAGATGCAGGATCCGCAGTTTGCCGGACAGACCAAAGAGCGCCTCTCTTCACGTCAGTGCGCCGCCTTTGTCTCTGGTGTAGTAAAAGATGCTTTCAGCCTGTGGCTGAACCAGAATATCCAGACCGCAGAACTGCTGGCGGAACTGGCGATCTCCAGCGCCCAGCGGCGTATGCGGGCCGCCAAAAAGGTGGTGCGTAAAAAGCTCACCAGCGGGCCGGCGCTGCCGGGCAAGCTGGCGGACTGTACCGCGCAGGATCTGAATAAAACAGAACTCTTCCTGGTGGAAGGGGACTCTGCAGGCGGCTCGGCCAAACAGGCGCGCGATCGCGAATATCAGGCGATCATGCCGCTGAAAGGCAAGATCCTGAACACCTGGGAAGTCTCGTCCGACGAAGTGCTGGCGTCGCAGGAAGTGCACGATATCTCGGTAGCGATCGGCATCGATCCGGACAGCGAAGATCTGTCGCAGCTGCGCTACGGGAAGATCTGCATCCTGGCGGATGCGGACTCGGATGGTCTGCACATTGCCACGCTGCTCTGTGCGCTGTTCGTGAAGCATTTCCGTTCGCTGGTGGTGGGCGGACACGTCTACGTCGCGATGCCGCCGCTCTACCGTATCGACCTCGGCAAAGAGGTCTACTACGCGCTGGATGAAGATGAGAAAGAGGGCGTGCTGGAGCAGCTGAAGCGCAAGAAGGGCAAACCTAACGTTCAGCGCTTTAAAGGGCTGGGCGAGATGAACCCGATGCAGCTGCGCGAAACCACGCTGGATCCGAATACCCGTCGCCTGGTGCAGCTGACGATCAGCGATGAAGATGTCGATCAGACGCTGCGCATCATGGATATGCTGCTGGCGAAAAAGCGGTCCGAAGACCGGCGCAACTGGCTGCAGGAAAAGGGCGATACCGCCGATATCGAAGTGTAAACAACAGGACGCGCAGGCGTCCTGTTCGCTTTATGACGCCGGTATGATGAACCCGGTGCCGCCTCAGCCGCACCGGTCAGGTTTTCGTGAGCAGAGACAGTAACCATTGTGAAAATTACGCTGGAAGAGTTACGCGCCTGGGTCGCGGTGGTGGACAGCGGATCGATTACGGCCGCTGCCGCGCAGCTGGCGCAGACCAGTTCGGGCATCAGCCGCGCCCTGTCCCGGCTGGAGAGCAAGCTGCAGACGACGCTGCTGCATCGCACCACCCGGCGGCTGGCGCTGACGGAAGAGGGGCAGGTGTTTCTGGCGCATGCGCGGCAGATCCTGGCCTCGGTTGAGCAGGCGGAAGAGCAGATCGCCCAGCGACGGGAGGTGCCCTCCGGGCGGCTGCGGGTCAACGCCGCCACCCCCTTTATGCTGCATGTGATCGTGCCGCTGGTGGAGGCGTTCCGCGCCCGTTATCCGCTGATCCAGCTTGAACTCAACACCGACGATATCCTGATCGATCTGCTGGAGCAGCAGACCGACGTCGCCATTCGCATCGGCGAACTGCGCGACTCCACGCTGCACGCCCGGATGCTGGGCAGCAGTGCGATCCGGCTGATGGCCAGTCCGGCCTATCTGGCGAAGGCGGGCACTCCGCAGAGCGTGGCGGATCTGGCCCGGCATCAGACCATCGGTTTCAGTTACCCCGAAACCCTTAACGTCTGGCCCCTCTGGCAGTCGGAAGGCAATTTTATGCGCTTCAGACCGACGATCGCGGCCTCCAGCGGCGAAACCATCCGACAGCTGGCGCTGGCGGGACAGGGGATCGCGCGCCTCTCCGACTTCGTCAGCCGGGACGATTGTGTGGCCGGGCGGCTGGTGCCGGTGCTGCCGGCTGAGACCCGCGATCTGCGGTTGCCGGTTCATGCGGTTTACTACCGTAACACCACGCTCTCATCACGCATCGCCTGCTTCGTGGACTTTCTCCGCAGCGAGATCGATCGGCGTCAGCTGCTCTGAACCTGGCGGTCAGAAAGAAAAAACCCCTGTCACAGGACAGGGGTTAAGGGGCCAGGCCTGGCCATCTTCGCTCGCCGGCACTGCCCGCGCCGGGAACAGGACGCGCCCGGAAAGAGGCTCAGGCCTGTGCTTTGCGGGGTGAGCCCGTGCGTTGCTGCCAGAGAGACGCAGAGGCGAGTCGGTCAGCCGCTATGCACGCAGCGGTCAGGTGCTGGGTTCCAGCACCAGAATTTTCACGTCCACCACGTCATCTTTGATGATGGCGCGATGCGCATCCATGTGCGGCATCTGCTGATGCTGCTCCAGATGGCGCAGCGTTTCCCACTGTTCCAGCATAAAAATGGAGTCTGGCGAGTTCTGCTTCCACGGCACCTGTGCCTGATGGTCCAGCAGCGCGTCATACTGATGGCATCCCTCTTCCGCTAAGACCTGCGGGATCAGCTTTTTCACCGCATCCAGCACAGCCTGACGGCGACCGGGTTTAACACAAAGTTCAGCAACGACTGTTAACATTCGCGAATTCCTCTTTCATGGGAAAATAGGGAGTAGCCACCTTTCATCTTACGCAAAAACGCGGCTCAGATGGGTCCGATAAGCTGCAATATCGCGCGGCACGTCCGGCGCTTTGATCACATCGTTACAGATAAAGGTCGGCAGTGCTTCCATACCCAGGAACTGGTTGGCTTTATGGAAGTGCAGATAGAGCCCGTCGACGCCCACGCCTTCAAAGAACTGCTCCGGATCGGTAAAAGCCTGCAGCGGCGCATTCCAGGTCAGTGACAGCATATATTTTTTGCCCTGCAACAGGCCGCCGGAACCATACTTCTTCGCGGCATCGGCGCGGGTGCGGCCATCGCTGGCGTAGAGCGAGCCGTGCCCTTCCGTAAAGACTTCATCGATGTAGCGCTTCACCGTCCAGGGTTCGCCCATCCACCAGCCGGGCATCTGATAAATCACGACGTCGCTGTCGAGATACTTCTGCACTTCATCGGCGATCACGTAGTCGCTGTCGGCCACGGTGACCGAAACGGTATGCCCCATGTCCCGCAGCTGGCTGGCGGCCACGTCCGTCAGGGTGTGGTTCAGTTCGCCTTTGGAGTGGGCAAAGGTTTTGCCGCCATCGATAATTAAAATGTTGCTCATGAATAGTCTGCCTCGTTTCCTGAATATGCGCTCAGCTTACGCGCGCAGCGGTCAGAGAAAAATGGGAGGCTGATCACAACACTTTTGCGTTGGCAGCAATAATACCCCGCCTTATGGCACCATCGACGGGCAAACTCACTCTGAAAAACTCAAAAATGAAAAAAATTATCTTCTCATTGCTGCTGGTCAGCGGGGCCGTCCAGGCTCAGTCGCATCTCGATACTATTCTCACCACGAAAACGCTGAAGGTCTGCACGACCGGGGATTACAAACCTTACAGCTATCTGCGGCCCGATGGTCAGTATGAAGGGCTGGATATCAGTATGGCGAACGCGCTGGCGACCTCGCTTGGCGTAAAAGTGGAGTGGGTGCCGACCAGCTGGAAAAGCCTGATGCCGGACTTCCTGGCCAGGCAGTGCGACATCGCTGTTGGCGGCATCTCCGTGACGCTGAAACGTCAGCAGACCGCCTGGTTCGCCCGGCCGCTGGACGTGGACGGCAAAATCCCGCTGGTGCGCTGTGCCGATAAGGCCCGTTATCAGACCCTGGCGCAGCTCAATCAGCCCGGCGTGCGGCTGATTGAACCGGCTGGTGGCACCAACGAAGCCTTTGCGCACAGCCATCTGCCCAACGCCGCGCTGACGCTGTTCCACGATAACGTCACCATCTTCCAGCAGATGGTGGATAACAAGGCGGATGTGATGATCACCGATGCCTCTGAGGCGCGCTATCAGCAGCAGCGCTATCCGTCGCTGTGTGCGATCAACCCCGATAAACCGCTGCAGTATGGCGAGAAGGCGTACATGATCCCGCGTGACGACATCAGCTGGAAACTCTATGTCGATCAGTGGCTGCACCTCAGCACCGCCACCGGCGAATATGGCGAGATTGCCCGACAGTGGATGGGGGCTAAGTCCTGAGTAACCGCCCCGGCGTGACGCGGCTTTTGCCGCGCTGAAGCGGGCATCCCGTCGGCGGATAAAAACCGGCTGGCGGGCGGCCTGATCTCCCGCGCTTCCCTGTGACTAACACCAGCGAATAAGGTACTATCCTCGCCAAACCACCGCCGGGTGTCCCGCCGTTGTGGGCCACGATGTGAGGATGAGAAATTAATGAGCGAACTGACTCAGGATGGTGCAGAGCGTCTTGCCCTGCATACATTCACCGAAAATGCGTACCTGAAATATTCGATGTACGTCATCATGGACCGCGCGCTGCCCTATATTGGTGACGGATTAAAGCCGGTTCAGCGACGTATCGTCTACGCCATGTCCGAGCTGGGGCTTAACGCCAGCGCAAAATTCAAGAAATCGGCGCGTACCGTGGGTGACGTGCTGGGTAAATACCATCCGCACGGCGACAGTGCCTGCTACGAAGCGATGGTGCTGATGGCGCAGCCGTTCTCCTACCGTTATCCGCTGGTCGACGGCCAGGGAAACTGGGGGGCACCGGACGATCCCAAGTCATTCGCGGCGATGCGTTATACCGAATCCCGTCTGTCAAAATATGCCGAGCTGCTGCTGGGTGAACTGGGTCAGGGCACGGTCGACTATCAGCTGAACTTCGACGGCACCCTGCAGGAGCCGAAGATGCTGCCGGCGCGCCTGCCCAACATCCTGCTGAACGGCACCACGGGGATTGCCGTGGGGATGGCGACCGACATTCCGCCGCACAACCTGCGCGAAGTGGCGCAGGCGGCCATTGCGCTGATCGACTCGCCCAAAACCACGCTGGATCAGCTGCTCGATATCGTTCAGGGGCCAGACTACCCGACCGAGGCGGAGATCATTACGCCGCGCGACGAAATCCGCAAACTCTACCAGAGCGGCCGCGGCTCGATCCGTCAGCGTGCGGTCTGGAAAAAAGAAGAGGGCGAGGTGGTCATCACCGCGCTGCCTTATCAGGTGTCGGGCGCGCGCGTGCTGGAGCAGATTGCCAGCCAGATGCGCAATAAAAAGCTGCCGATGGTCGAGGATCTGCGCGATGAGTCGGATCATGAGAACCCGACCCGTCTGGTGATCGTGCCGCGCTCCAACCGCGTCGATCTCGATCAGGTGATGAATCATCTGTTCGCCACCACCGATCTGGAGAAGAGTTACCGCGTTAACCTCAACATGATCGGGCTGGATAACCGTCCGGCGGTGAAAAATCTGCATGAGATCCTGACCGAATGGCTGGTGTTCCGCCGTGAAACGGTTAAACGCCGTCTTAACTACCGGCTGGAACGCGTGCTGCGCCGCCTGCATATCCTGGAAGGCTTGCTGGTCGCGTTCCTGAATATCGATGAGGTGATCGAGATTATCCGGACCGAGGATGAGCCGAAGCCGGTGCTGATGTCACGCTTTGGTATCAGCGAAACTCAGGCCGAATCGATCCTCGAACTGAAGCTGCGCCACCTGGCCAGACTGGAAGAGATGAAGATCCGCGGCGAGCAGGCGGATCTGGAAAAAGAGCGCGATCAGCTGCAGGCGACGCTGGCCTCTGAACGCAAGATGAACACCCTGCTGAAGAAAGAGCTGCAGGCTGACAGCGCCAGCTACGGCGACGATCGTCGTTCGCCGCTCTGCGAGCGCGACGAAGCCAAAGCCCTGAGCGAAACGGAGCTGGTGCCGTCTGAACCGGTCACCATTGTGCTCTCCCAGATGGGCTGGGTGCGCAGCGCCAAAGGGCACGATATCGATCCGGCCGGGCTCAGCTACAAGGCGGGCGACAGCTATCTGGCGGCCGCACGCGGCAAGAGCAATCAGCCGGTGGCCTTTATCGACTCAACCGGCCGCAGCTACACGCTGGATCCGACCTCGCTGCCGTCAGCGCGCGGGCAGGGCGAGCCGCTGACCGGCAAACTGACGCCACCGCCGGGTGCGGTGGTCGAGCAGGTGCTGATGGAGCCGGACGACCAGCGTCTGCTGATGGCCTCCGATGCGGGTTACGGTTTTATCTGTACCTTCAGCGATCTGGTGTCGCGCAACCGCGCCGGTAAGGCGCTGCTGACGCTGCCGGAAAATGCCCGCGTGATGACACCGATGGCGGTGCATCATGAAGATGACATGCTGCTGGCGATTACGCAGGCGGGACGGATGCTGATGTTCCCGGTCGGCGAGCTGCCGCAGATGTCGAAAGGCAAGGGCAACAAAATCATCTCGATCCCGTCGGCGGAAGCGGCGGCCGGTCAGGATAAACTGGCCTGGCTGATGATCCTGCCACCGGGCAGCGCCATCACGCTCCATGTCGGCAAACGTAAAATGTTGCTGCGCAGTGAAGAACTCCAGAAATTCCGCGCCGATCGCGGACGCCGTGGCACGCTGCTGCCGCGCGGTCTGCAGAAAATCGATCGTGTCGAACTGGATGCGCCTGCGCGTCCGGCAAGCCCGGATAGCGAAGCGTAAACCACCCGGCTGACCCTGCGTCAGCCGTGGCTCAATGAGGGAACTATGTTACTGATTCTGCGTACCATTATCGTCGTCACCTACTCGATCGTCGTCTGTGTCTTTGGCTGTATCTGGTGTCTTTTCTCGCCGCGCGACCCGCGTCACGTCGCCCGTTTTGGTCATCTGTTTGGCAAGCTGTCGACGGTGTTCGGCCTGAAAGTGGAGCTGCGCAAGCCGGAAGGCGCGGAGAAGTATGGCAACGCGATCTACATTGCGAACCATCAGAACAACTATGACATGGTGACCGCGGCTAAGATTGTGCAGCCGTCGACGGTGACGGTGGGTAAAAAGAGCCTGCTGTGGGTGCCGTTTTTTGGCCTGCTCTACTGGCTGACCGGTAACCTGCTGATCGACCGCGATGACCGCGCCAAAGCGCGTGGCACCATCGGCGAGCTGGTGGATCAGTTCAATCGCAAGCGCATCTCCATCTGGATGTTCCCGGAAGGGACGCGCAGCCGTGGCCGTGGTCTGCTGCCGTTTAAAACCGGTGCCTTCCATGCGGCGGTGGCGGCGGGCGTGCCGATCATTCCGATTGTCGTCTCCAACACCCACGGTAAGGTCAACCTGAATCGCCTGAAGAACGGGCTGGTGATCGTGGAGATGCTGCCCCCGGTTGACGTAAAAGCTTTTGAATCATCATCGGTGCGTAAGCTGGCTACTCACTGTCGCGAACTGATGGCGGCGAAGCTGGAAGAGCTGAACGCCGAAGTCGCAGAACGCGAAAAAAACGGAAAAATCTGACCGGCGACTCCTTCGCCGAACTATCCTGCATGGATGCCCACGGTGAGCCCGCGCTGGCTCACCGTGAACGCAGCACAGCAAAAACAGATCAATAAAAACAGGGTCGGCGCTTAGCGCCACGCGTAAAGGGTCAGAAGTTTTATGTCTTTCAGCAGACGTCAGTTCATCCAGCTTTCTGCTGGCGTGGCACTCAGCGCCACGGTTATGCCTCGTGCGGCCCAGGCCGCCTCCTCCGCCAGTGGCGACACGCCGCTTCCCGTTCCGCCGTTGCTGGAGTCCCGTCGCGGCCAGCCGCTGTTTCTCACGATGCAGCGCAGCCACTGGTCGTTCAACGGCGATAACAACAAGGTGCCGGTGTGGGGGATCAATGGCCTCTATCTTGGCCCCACCGTCCGGGTCTACAGCGGCGATGACGTGAAGCTCATCTACAGCAACCGGCTGAATGAGCCGGTCTCCATGACCGTCAGCGGCCTGCAGCTGCCGGGTGCGCTGATGGGCGGCGCGCCGCGTATGATGTCGGCGGGCGTGGACTGGTCTCCGGTGCTGCCGATTCGTCAGGCGGCCGCGACCTGCTGGTATCACGCGAACACCCCAAACCGCATGGCGCCGCACATCTACAACGGTCTGGCGGGCATGTGGCTGGTGGAAGACGATGTCAGCAAACAGCTGCCGCTGCCGAAACACTACGGCGTGGATGACTTCCCGATCATCATTCAGGACAAGCGCCTCGATAACTTTGCGACCCCGGTGTATGACCCGCCGCAGGATGGCGGCTTCCTGGGGGACACGCTGCTGGTCAATGGCGTGCGCAACCCGTTTGTGGAGGTGTCGCGCGGCTGGGTTCGTCTGCGTCTGCTGAACGCGTCGAATGCGCGCCGCTACGAGATGGTGCTCAGCGACAACCGGCCGTTTATGGTCATCGCCAGCGATCAGGGCTATCTGCCTGCGCCGGTGGCGGTGCAGCGTCTCTCTCTGGCGCCGGGCGAACGCCGCGAAGTGCTGGTGGATATGTCGCAGGGCGACGAAGTCTCCATCACCGCCGGCACGGCGGCGGGGATTATGGACCGGCTGCGCGGCTTCTTTGAGCCCTCATCGATTCTGACCTCGACCCTGATCCTGACGCTGCGGCCGACCGGGCTGCTGCCGCTGGTGACCGATAATCTGCCGATGCGGCTGCTGGCCGATCAGATTCTGGATGGCGCGGCAGTGCGCACGCGGGAGTTCCGTATCGGTGACAGCATGCCGGGCATCAACGGCGCGGTGTGGGATATGAACCGCATCGACACCACGACGCAGCAGGGCACCTTCGAGCGCTGGATCCTGCACGCTGACCGGCCGCAGTCGCTGCATATTCAGGGCGTGATGTTCCTGATCAAAAGCGTTAATGGCGCTCAGCCGATGGGCGAAGATCGCGGCTGGAAAGATACGGTATGGGTCGATGGCAGCGTAGAGCTGCTGGTGAGCTTCCCGCAGAGTTCGTCGGATCACTTCCCGTTCGTCTATTACAGCCAGACGCTGGAGCTGGCGGATCGCGGAACCGCGGGTCAGCTGGTGGTGCAGCCCACCACATAAGTACGCGGCCAGGCGGGATAACCTGCCTGGCCGCGTTTGTCATCCGCTGCCGGTGACCGGGCAGCGGGTGAGATCATCCTGACACCCTGTCTCAGTTAAACGTTTCCGGATCGGGTCCCAGACGGTTGCCGCTGTCCAGCTTCGCAATATCACTCACTTCATGCTTATCCAGACGGAAATCGAAGACCTTGAAGTTCTCTTCGATACGCGCTGGCGTCACGGACTTCGGAATCACTACCAGGCCGCTGTCCAGATGCCAGCGGATCACGATCTGCGCCGGGGTTTTGCCATATTTCTTCGCCAGCGATTTGATGATCTCCTGATCGAAGACCCCTTTACCGCCCTGCGCCAGCGGACTCCAGGATTCGGTCTGGATCTGATGCAGCGCGTTCCAGGCGTGCAGGGTGCGCTGCTGCAGCATCGGGTGCAGCTCAATCTGGTTCACGACCGGCGTCACACCGGTTTCATCCAGCAGTCGCTTCAGGTGCGCTTCGTGGAAGTTACAGACGCCAATGCTTTTGGTCAGCCCCTGCTGCTGCAGTTCGATCATCTTCTTCCAGGCATCAACGTAGTGATCTTTTTCCGGGCACGGCCAGTGCATCAGATAGAGATCCACCTGATCCAGCCTGAGCTTCTGCAGGCTGGTCTCCATCGCCTGCTGAACGTTCTGCTGATCGTCGTTCCAGAGTTTGGTGGTCACGAAAATCTCTTCACGCGGCACGTCGGTCTCCTGCAGTGCCTGACCAATTGCCTCTTCGTTTTTGTAGGCGGCGGCGGTATCGATTGAGCGATAGCCGACCTCAAGCGCTTTCAGCACCGCATGGCGGGCATCTTCGATGCTGGCCTGCCACACGCCGAGTCCCAGTTGCGGCATCATGTTGCCATCGCGCAGTTTGATAATGGGCTGGTCTGCCATAGTTGCTCCTTTCCGTTGCGGTTAACCCGTGAGATTTCACTGTGCTTAAGTCTAGCCAACAATTGTCAGCCTGCTCAGTTCCGGCAGCCTCCGTCGCACCGGGGTTATGCCTGATTCAGTAAACTTCTTGCCTGATTCTCCAGACCGCTGGCGATTCAGGCACAGGCACGGCACACTGCCTTTTTGCCCGAAAAGGAGTCGCTATGGCGCACGATGCACTGTGTCACCGGCTGGCACAGCAGGTAGTCACCTTAATGACGCACGGTCATGACCGTCTCTGTCCGGTTGAAAATGTGTCGCTGATTTATGCCAGTCAGTATCGGCCGCGCACGCCGATGATGTATCAGCCCGGCATCGTGATCCTGTTTCAGGGCAGCAAAACCGGCTACCTCGGCAGCACCACCTTCCAGTATGACGCCAGCAAATACCTGATGCTGACCGTGCCGCTGCCGGTGGAGTGCGAAACCTGGGCCTCGCCAGCGATCCCGATCGCCGGGCTTTGTCTGAACGTCGATACCGCCAGCCTGCAGGATCTGCTGATCGAAATCGGCGATGATGATCAGTTCCAGCCGCAGCCGCTCACCTCCGGTATTCACTCGGCGTGGCTGACGGAACCGATGCTGTGCGCCGCCGAACGCCTGCTCGACGTGATGACCCAGCCGCGCGATGCGCGGGTGCTGGGGCCGCACATCGTCCGGGAGATTATCTACTATGTGCTGACCGGCCCGATCGGCGGAGCGCTGCTCTCGCTGGTGAGCCGGCAGACCCAGTTCAGCCTGATCGCGCGTGCACTGCGACGGATTGAGAATCACTACGCGGAGAACCTCAGCGTGGATGCGCTGGCGGCCGAAGTGAACATGAGCGTGTCCGCCTTTCATCACAACTTCAAAGCGGTCACGCAGACCTCACCGCTGCAGTATCTCAAGCGCTATCGCCTGCATCAGGCGCGCCTGCTGATGCTGCATGACGGACTCAAGGCGAGTGCGGCGGCGGTGCGGGTCGGCTATGAAAGCCCCTCACAGTTTTCGCGGGAGTTTAAGCGCTATTTTGGCGTGACGCCGGGGGAGGAGGTGAGTCGGGTCAGGCAGACCGTCGCGGATCCATCCGCCTGAGCGGCGGTGGACCCGGACGTAGCAGGCGCGTCAGGCCCGTTTCTGCCGACGCTTCTTCCAGATAACCAGAATGCTACCGGAGAGGCCGAGCACCAGCAGTACCATCGGCAGGACCATCAGGATGGCCATCACCTGATCTTCATGGCGCTTGATAAACGGCACCTGGCTGATGCCGTAACCAAAGGCCACCACAATCCCGACCCACAGTACACCGCTCAGCCAGTTAAACAGCTGGAAGCGACCGTTCTGCAGGCCGGAAATCCCGGCCATGGTTGGCAGGATAGTGCGGACAAAGGCGAGAAAGCGGCCCACCAGCAGCGCCATCAGGCCATGACGGTTAAACATATTCCACGCGCGCTGGTGATACTGCGCGGGCAGATGCATCAGCCAGCTCTTCACCAGCCGGGTATTGCCCAGCCAGCGCCCCTGCAGATAACTCAGCCAGCAGCCCAGACTGGCGGCCGTCGTCAGGATCACCATCGTTGGCACAAAATCCATTACCCCTTTTGCCACCATTGCGCCAGCCAGCAGCAGCAGGCTGTCGCCCGGCAGAAAAGAGGCGGGTAACAGACCATTTTCCAGAAACAGCGTCAGGAACATCACGCCGTACACCACCCACACCACATCCGGATTCGCCAGCGCGGCAAAATCCTGATGCCAGAGCGCCTGGACAATCTCGTGTAAAACACCCATTAGCTATTCCATCACGTCACAAGGAACTATCCGTCTGCATCCAGATTACACAGTTAACGCATGAGTGACCTGAACGATGCGGGATAAATTTTAACAACAAAAGCGCGATTGCCCGGCAGACTCTGCGGACAGCCGCAATCGGTTTAGCATTCGTTTACACTTTGTTTAACTGACTCAGCGCGTCAGACGCGAAAATCCCGCCTCCAGGTCAGCCAGCAGGTCATCAACGTGCTCCAGGCCGATGTGCAGACGCACCAGCGTGCCGGTGAAATCCACGCCGCCTGCCGGACGAATGGCGGCCAGCTCTTCAGGCTGATTCGCCAGAATCAGCGACTCGTAGCCACCCCAGGAGTAAGCCATGCTGAAATGATGGAAGTGATCGAGATATTCTGCCAGCCGGGCGTCATCTAATTTTTCCTGCAGGATAAAGGAGAACAGGCCGCTGCTGCCGTCAAAATCGCGCTGCCAGAACCTGTGCCCCTTGCTTTGCGCCAGCGCCGGATGGTTGACCCGCGCCACTTCCGGACGCGCCGCCAGCCACTCCGCCACCTGCAGGGCGCTCTCTTCATGCTGACGCAGACGGGTGCCCAGGGTTCGCAGACCGCGGCTCGCCATATAGGCGGTGTCGGCATCGACCATCTGCCCCATCAGATAGGAGTTCTCGCGCAGCTGATCGATACAGCGCGCATTGGCTACGGCGGTGCCGATCATCGCATCGCTGTGGCCAATCAGGTATTTGGTGCCGGCCTGAATCGAGATATCGACGCCGTGCGCCAGAGCATTAAAGAAGATCCCGGCCGCCCAGGTATTGTCGAGCATGATGATCGCGTCGGGTGCGCGGGCGCGAACGGCCGCGACGATCGCCGGGATATCCTGCACTTCCATGGTGATGGAGGCGGGCGACTCAAGGAAAACCACCCGGGTGTTGGGCTGCACAAGCTCAGCGATTTCGCTGCCTGTCGTGTGATCGAACCAGCCCGTCGACACCTGCATTTTCGCCAGAATCTTTGTGCAGAAGTCCTGTGTCGGCTCATAGACCGCGCCGCTCATCAGCACATGATCGCCGGCTTCTACAAAGGCCAGAATCGCGTTCGCCACCGCTGCTGCGCCACAGGGGTAGAGCACGCAGCCTGCGCCGCCTTCCAGCTCGGTCATCGCATCCTGCAGCGCAAAGTGGGTGAGGGTGCCCCGGCGGCCATAAAAGAGTTCGCCTTTTGCCCGGCCTGCGGTGGCGCGTTTTTTCTCCGCAACGCTATCGAAAACCAGCGAGGAGGCGCGCTGAATCACCGCATTCACCGAACCCTGGGTATAACGCTTACTGCGTCCTGCGCTGACGAGCGTGGTATCAATTTTTCTGGTGGTCATGAGTCGCCTTTGCCGCTTCTGACTAAGCCCTCACGTTATCACGAAACGACCAGCAGGGTTGAGACTCAATGGTGATTATCAGAGTGCGTCGCAGCATAAAAAAACGGGCCCGCGAACGGGCCGCTTTTATTGTGCTACATCACGCCCATCAGGCGCGGTAACCAGAGTGAAATGGCAGGGACATAGGTGATCAGCATCAGCACCAGGAACAGCATGCCGTAGAAGGGCAGCATCTCCCTGACCACCTGTTCAATCTTCTGTTTACTCACCGCGCTGGCCACAAACAGCACCGTACCGACCGGCGGTGTAATCAGCCCGATCCCCAGGTTAGTCAGCATGATCATGCCGAAGTGAACCGGATCGATGCCCAGCGCGGTCGCCACCGGCAGCAGCACCGGCGTCAGAATCAGGATCAGCGGTGCCATATCCATCAGCGTTCCCACCACCAGCAGCAGGATGTTGATGCACATCAGAATCACATATTTGTTATCGGAGAGGCTGGTGAAGGCGTCCGTAATCAGGGTCGGGAGCTGCATAAAGGTCATTACCGCGCCGAAGCCCGCCGCGAAGGCGATCAGCACCATAACGATGGTGACGGTTTTAATGGTGCGGAACAGCAGGATGTGCAGCTGACGCCATTTGAAATCGCGGTAGATAAACATCGTCACAAAGAAGGCCCAGAAACAGGCAATGGCGGCAGACTCCGAGGCGGTGAAGATGCCGGAGAGGATGCCCCCCATGATGATCACCACGGTAAACAGCCCCCAGAACGCATCGAAGAAAATCTTCAGCGCCTGACGAAACGGGATCCGTTCGCCTTTGGGGTAGCCCCGTTTACGGGCAAAGCCCAGACACATCACCATAAGACAGGCTGCCAGCAGCAGGCCAGGGAAGATCCCGGCGACAAACAGGGAGGAGATGGTCACCATGCCGCCGGTCGCCAGCGAATAGATGACCGAGTTATGGCTGGGGGGCGTCAGCACCGCCTGCACCGATCCGCTGGCGGTCACGGCGGCGGCGAAATCACGCGGATAGCCTTTCTCCTCCATCTGCGGGATCATCACCGAGCCGATCGAGGCGGTATCCGCTACCGATGAACCGGAGATCGCGCCGAAGAAGGTCGAGGCGACGATATTAACCAGGGAGAGCCCGCCGCGAATAAAGCCGACAAAGATATAGGCGAAGTTGACCAGTCGCCGGGCAATGCCGCCCTCTGCCATGATCGCGCCCGCCAGAATAAAGAACGGAATGGTCAGCAGCGAAAATTTGTTGATGCCGTTGGTCACCTGGATCACCACCGCCTCCAGCGGCAGGTCGATCCACCACGCTCCGATGAAGGCGCTGAGGCCGACGGCGAAGGCAACCGGAAAGCCCACCATCAGGAGTACCAGTAAACTGCCTATCAGAATCAATGCATCCATTTTTAGTGCTCCGCGTTAGTGGGTGCCGCCCAGCGAGACAACCGGCCGCTGACTCTGATCGCCGTTCAGCAATCGCTCAATGACAAACAGCAGGGTAAAGATCGCGCCGATCGGGATCGGCAGGTAGATCTCGCCGTAGGTCACCGCGGGCAGCGCAGCGAGACTCTGCATCCACATCGCTTCGCACAGGCTGTAGCTGGCCTGAAAGATCACCAGACAGGTGACGATCATCAGCAGGTCGCTGACGCGCAGCATCAGGCGCTGCCGGGCGGGCGACAGGCGATCGGTGACCATCGACACACAGATATGGGTCCCGGCACGCAGGCCCACCGGCGCGCCGATAAACGTAAAAATGATCATGCAGATAATGGCGACCGGTTCCGGCCAGGAGAGGGCACCGTTCATCACGTAACGGGCGAAGATCCCAATCGGGATCACCGTCACCATGATCAGCAGCGCCACCGCGGCCACCAGCATGCAGAGCAGATAAAGCCCATCCATCAGACGCGTATAAGCAGTCATAATTGATACCTGATTAAGCACGCCACACGGCAGTGTGGCGCCGGGATTATTTCACCTCAGCGATCCGGGTCATCAGATCCTGATATTTGCCGCCAAACTGATCGCGCACCGGCTGCGTCGCTTTCACGAAATAGTCGCGGTCGGTCTGCTGGAAGGTGACGCCGCCCGCCTTCATCTTCGCGATCGAGTCGTCGGTGTAGGTCGCCCAGAGCTGGCGCTCTTCATCCTGCGCCTCTTTACCGAGCTTTTTCAGCAGCGCCTGGTCGTCGGGCGTGAGACGATCCCAGGCACGTTTTGAATAGAGGATCATCTCCGGCTGGATAAAGTGGCCGCTGAGGGTGTAAAACTTCGCCACCGGCAGATAGTTATGGGCCACAAAGGTCGGGGGATTGTTCTCGGTGCCATCGACCACGCCGGTCTGCATGGCGCTGAACACTTCGCTGACGCCCATCGCCACCGGGTTCGCGCCCATGGCTTTCAGCGTCGCCAGCGAGATGGCGCTGTTCTGCACCCGGATCTTCATCCCTTTGAGATCCTCAGGCTTCGCCAGCGGTTTTTTGGTGATCATGTTGCGCTCACCGGCGTCGGTCCAGCCGAGAAAGACCATGCGGGCGTTGGGATCGTTATCGAACCGGCTGGCGATCTCGCGGCCTATCTCACCATCCAGAACCTTGTGCATATGGTCTGCGTCGCGAAAAATATAGGGCAGCGTCAGCACGCTGGTTTCCGGGGCAATCGAGGTCACCGGCGCCAGCGAAACGCGGATCATATCGATGGCGCCGAGCTGCACCTGTTGCAGCGTCTGATCTTCATCACCCAGCACGCCACCGGCATAGATCTTCATCTCCAGCCGTCCGTTGGTGGCCTGTTTCAGTTTGTCACCCATATGCTGCAGGGCGACCACCGTCGGATAGCCCGCGGGCTGCACTTCGGCAACTTTAATGACCTGTGCCTGGACGGCAGCGCTCATCATCGTCAACGCCAGGGCAGTTGCCAGGCCTGTTTTTATCATTCTCATTATGTTGTCTCCCGCAGAGGTAGGACGGCCCGGGATGGGGGCAAACCGGAGGGGCCGTGAGGAGCCAGCATAGTGAAAACCGGCGGGAGTAAAATGCAGCAGTGCTGATTGAATGAATCTCATCACATTTTGAAACGTTGTTTTAATAATTTTTCATGCAGCTTCACATTTTAGAAACATCCGGGCATATGGCGGCTTCACACGGTCGCGGACGGGGCCGTTACGGGGGCGCTATTTGTAAATACTAATGAGAACTACTATCAATTCGGCGCCGTTTTGCTATTATTTGCGCTTGTTTTGCATCCCTGAATCAGAAGTTGGAGAAGCAGCGTGGTAGCCAGTGAGTTGATGCAAACGGACCTCTCCGTTTGGGGCATGTATCAACATGCCGATATCGTGGTAAAGGTGGTTATGATTGGCCTGTTGCTGGCCTCTGTCGTGACCTGGGCGATCTTCTTCGGCAAATATGCCGAACTCAGCGCGGCGAAGCGTCGCCTGAAGCGCGAGCAGCAGGCGCTGGGCGAAGCCCGCAATCTCAATGACGCCGCCCGTATCGCCCAGTCGTTTACCGGCCACAGCCACAGCGCGGTGCTGCTGAACGATGCGCAGAATGAACTTGCGCTGTCGGCGGGCGTGGAAGACACCAACGGCATCAAAGACCGCACCAGTTTCCGCCTTGAGCGCCGCGTCGCGGCCTTCAGCCGCCACGCCGGACGGGGCAACGGTTTCCTGGCGACCATCGGTTCGGTCGCGCCATTCGTGGGGCTGTTCGGCACCGTCTGGGGCATCATGAACAGTTTTATCGGCATCGCGAAAACCCAGACCACCAATCTTGCCGTGGTCGCGCCGGGGATCGCCGAAGCGCTGCTGGCGACCGCGGTCGGCCTGGTGGCGGCTATCCCGGCTGTCGTGATCTACAACGTATTTGCCCGCATGATCGCTAACTATAAAGCCTCGCTGGGAGATGTGGCCGCCCAGGTCATGCTGCTGCAGAGCCGCGATATCGACCTCGGCACCGTCGCCCGGGATGTTCCGCGTCCCGCCACCGCGCAGAAACTGCGGTTAGGGTAACTACTTATGGCAATGCGATTAAACGACGACCTGGAAACACAGGGTGAAATGCACGAGATCAACGTGACGCCGTTTATCGACGTCATGCTGGTTCTGCTGATCATCTTTATGGTGGCCGCGCCCCTGGCGACGGTTGACGTGCGGGTGAACCTGCCCGCCTCGACCAGCGCGCCGCAGCCACGACCGGAAAAGCCGGTCTACCTGTCGATCAAGGCGGATAAGCAGCTCTATGTCGGCAACGATCGGGTCACGCCCGATTCGCTGGTGAACGTGCTGACCAGCCAGACCCAGGGCAATAAAGAGACCACCATCTTCTTCCAGGCGGATAAGTCAGTGGACTATGAAACGCTGATGAGCGTGATGGATAAGCTGCGCACGGCGGGCTACCTGAAGATCGGTCTGATGGGCATGGAAACCGTGAAGAAATAGCGGGTTATCCGGCATCAGAACAGGGCGACGGTTTCCGTCGCCTTTTTTTATGCCTGCGCAGCAGCCACACAAAATCAGGCCAACCGGCGATCGCACCGATCGGTTATGCTGGCTGAACTGAATTGTTAATTGGTTGTTACTTATGTACATAGTTTTGTAAAGTGCAATGGTGAGCCTGGTCACATTATTCCTGACTCAGGCAGGCTAAAACGGCTAAAAAACAACAGGAAGCCGTTATGAGTCACACCCCGTCTTTACAAAAGCCGCCAAAGAGTGCCGCCCGAACCATCTTTAACGTCACCAGTGGTAACTTCCTGGAGATGTACGATTTCATGGTATTTGGCTACTACGCCACCGCGATAGCCAAAACCTTCTTCCCCGGCGATGACCCGTTTGCCTCCCTGATGCTGACCCTGATGACCTTTGGTGCGGGCTTCCTGATGCGCCCGCTGGGGGCGATCATTCTGGGTGCCTACATCGATCATCATGGTCGTCGCAAAGGGCTGCTGCTGACGCTGAGCCTGATGGCGATAGGGACGCTGACCATCGCGCTGGTGCCGGGCTACGCCACTCTGGGCGCGGCGGCCCCGATCCTGATTCTGCTGGGACGCCTGCTGCAGGGCTTCTCGGCGGGTGTTGAGCTGGGCGGCGTGTCGGTCTATCTGGCGGAAGTGGCCCCTGAAGGGCGCAAAGGCTTTTTCGTCAGCTGGCAGTCGGGCAGTCAGCAGATTGCGGTGATCTTCGCTGCGCTGCTGGGGCTGATGCTGAACCATCTGCTGGCCAAAGAGGCGGTCACGGAGTGGGGCTGGCGTATTCCGTTTGTGGTCGGCTGTCTGATTGTGCCGTTCCTGTTCTATATCCGCCGGATGCTGGAGGAGACCGAGGCGTTCAGCAAACGTAAACATCATCCGGGCATGACGGAAATCATGCGGTCGGTGGCCAGCAACTGGGCGCTGGTGCTGGCGGGCATGCTGATGGTGGTCACCACCACGGTGATGTTCTACATGATTACCGCGTTTACCCCTACCTTTGGCAAAACCGTGCTGATGATGAGCGACAAGCAGGCGTTTCTGGTAACGCTCTGCGTCGGCATCTCAAATCTCTTCTGGCTGCCGCTGATGGGGGCGCTGTCCGATCGCGTCGGACGCCGTCCGCTGCTGATTGTCTTTACGCTGCTGATGATTGTCACCACCTGGCCGGTGCTGCACTGGCTGGTGGGCTCGGCCAGCTTCGCCCACCTGCTGGAAGCGGAGCTGTGGCTGTCGTTCCTCTATGCCAGCTATAACGGCGCGATGGTGGTCTATCTGGCGGAGATTATGCCTGCCGAGGTGCGTGCCGCCGGTTTCTCGATGGCTTACAGCCTGGCAACGGCGCTGTTTGGCGGCTTCACCCCGGCCATCTCCAGCTACCTGATCCACGCCACCGGTGACAAGGCGATGCCGGGCATCTGGCTGACCTTTGCGGCCGTCTGCGGGCTGATCGGCACGCTGCTGATTGGCCGGATGGTGAAGCAGTATCAGCTGCGTCACCGTACCGCGCCGGTCAGCGCCTCACTCTAAAACGATAGATCGACCACCACGCTGTCGCTGTAGTTTCCGGCTGGCGGCGTGCTCTGCGACGTCAGGATGCGCGCGGTGTAGTTATAGCCGCGCGTCAGTCCATCCGCTGACACCGCCGAGGAGATCGTACTGCTCCAGCGTTCCGTTCCTGCCGACCCCCAGCGATTGCTGCCGGACTCTTTATAGATCTCATAGCTCAGCCGGTTGGTGCCGCTGGCCATATTCCGCACGCTGCCCGCCGGATAGCTGCCATTGCTCAGCCCCACCGTATAGGTGCTGCCTTTACTGCACAGGACATTAATAGTCTGCGTGACGGCGGAGAAACTGCCGACCAGCGGCGCACTGCCAAAGCTGATATTGGGCGAGGTAATCGTCGTGCAGTCATTGGTGAGTATGGCGGTGATAGCGATCGGGATGATGCCGCTGCCGTTCTGTTCGCTTAAGCAGAGCCCGCCGACACTGATGCTGGTGCAGACGCGGTATGTCACCGCCATATTCAGCGTCACCTGATATGTCCCGGCGGCCACCACCTGGCCGGGCACCGTTCGCAGATAGACCGGAATGGCAAAATTCAGGCTGCCCAGCAGGCCCGCCAGGTTGATCAGGGTCTGGGAGCCATAGACAACCGGTGCGCCGCCAATCGTCAGTTCGCTGGCGCAGGCCGAGTCAGTACAGAGCCGGACCGGCACGTTGTCGCTGCCGGTGTCCCCGCTGCGCTTTAATATCCCGCGCGTGCCGTTATTGCTGGTCGCGCCCGTCAGCTGAAAGGTGATCTGGTTATTGCCCAGCAGCGACAGGGTCGAACCCGCCCCGCAGTTAACGTTGGCGTTGGTGCTCGTGGAACTGATGGTGGTATTCGCCACGAAGGTGGAAACCGACCCGAAGCTGGCGCTGGAGGCGGGCAGGTTACAGGCCGCGTGGCCCAGCGAGGGCAGCAGCAGCAGGCCAGCCAGTAGCAGAGATCTCATCATGGTTGCGCTCCGGAGAGGGAAGGATCAGCGGGAGTGGCGCTGCCCGTCGCCGGGGGCGGCAGCGCGCAGGTCAGGGGGCCGTAGGTTTTCAGCGCCTGCGGCTGACCACTGGCGATGCGCAGTTCGGTTTCGCAGCGGCGACCGTCGGGCGTCAGCACCGCAATCGGGTTGCTGGCGGTGAGATTCTCCATCCAGACAAGCCCGTCCCAGCCAACATATTCGGTGGGATGATCGGGGCGCAGCACCTGACTGGAGACCGGCAGCGGCTGCCCCGCGGCATCGAACAGGATCACACTGGCCGAACGCAGCTTCTCCACCGGGAAATCGAGCAGATAGCCGCTCTGGCGTTTTACCGCGAAGCGCTGCTCCACCCGTGGCGTCGTCATATCGGCGGGCAGGTCGAGCGTGTCGATATCATAGCGGGCCGGGTAGAAGCTGCTGATAGCGGGCACCAGCAGATAGCCCTGCTGACTGGTGCGGCCCATCGGCTGATTTTCGTAGCGGACGGTCACGTCGGGATAGCGGGTTTTCACCAGGACAAAGGCGTCATTGATGGCGTTAGCGGCGAACAGATGGTTGTCCATCAGCACCAGCGCGCCGGAGAGATCGGCCCACTGCGTCAGGTTGTCGTCGTCGCCGTAGAAGCCCGCCGAGGTGTCGATCTGGTTGTTGCGATAGCGCAGGCTGCCCTGACGGTAGTCGCCGCTGTTACCGCTCTGATTCGCCCAGCCCGCATCCCAGGCGATGCCGCCGTCGCTGGGCATGGCGCGTGACGCATAGAGGCGCTGGCTGTTACGGCCGCGCTGATCGCGTTCGGTGCTGATCGCCGCGCTGCCCTGTTCGCCAAACGGGATCACCAGCGAAATGGCACCCGTCCAGCTTTTCTCCTGCTGATCGCGGCTGGCGGAGACGTAGAGGCTGCTGTTGCCCCAGAGGTTTTTGCTCCAGGAGAGGTTCCACAGCCGGGTGCGATCGCCCTGGCCGTCCGTGATATCGATAAAGGCGGCCCCCACGCTGCCATAACGGTTCAGGGAGACGCTGGCGCTGTACTGTGCGCTGCGGCGCGACAGGGCATAGCGGCGGCTGTCCGGCATCCCGCCGGCACGGCTGCCGACCAGCGCCAGGTTGCCGAACGTGCTGCTGCGCTGGATCTGCTGCGTGCCGAGGTTAAACCAGCGATTGTTGTACTGGTATCCCCAGCTATATTGCCTGCCGGTGTCGCCCTCAAGCTGGCTCTGCGCGACCGCGCCGTTGACCACGCCCCAGCTGCCGACACGCAGCTGCCCGCCGGCGCCGCCCATCGCCAGGCTTTTGCTGCCTTCGGCGTGGCTCTCCAGCGTCAGCCAGTCGGTCATGCCGTATCGCCAGGAGCCGCTGGCGGCGGCGGCCCCGTAGTCGAAGTTGCGGATACCGTAGTTTTCGCGGATCGCCCCCGCCGAGAAGGCGTAGTCCGACAGGCCCGGTTTCAGCAGGTTACTGGAGACATAAAACGGCATGGTGGTGGTAACGCGGCGGCCCACCGCGTCGGTGGTAGTGATCACGGCGTCACCCGCGCCGTTGACAAAGGGCACATTGGTCATCGACCAGGGGCCGGGCTGCACGGCGGCCTGGCTGGAGCGATAGCCGTTGATAAAGAGATCGACGGTGGAGGGCACGGCGGCCTGGCCGGAGAAGGCGGGCAGCGGATAGGTCACCAGATCGGGGCGCACGCTGAAGTCGCGGCCCACCTGCAGGCCGCCGAGCCGCACGCTGCTGCTCCACGCCAGCGAGTCGGTGATCAGATCGCCGACCCGCCAGCTCATCGCGGTGTTCTCATCGTCGCGGCTCCACCAGCTGTCATACCGGATGTAGCCATCGTCCTGATAGGTGGTCTGGCCTTCGAGCTGCTGCAGCCAGACGCCGTTGCTGGAGAGATGTCCGGCTTCCCCAAACAGCCGCAGCTCATTCCACATCGAGAGGCGGGTGCCGCTGTTGTCGGTGCGGCTGGCATAGAGATCATAGTTAATCAGCGCGCCGCGGCTGGTGCGTCCCGGATAGCGGGGGCCATTTTTTGCCTCGCCGATCTCCTGACCCGGCAGCCACGCGGGCGGCACGGTGAGCAGCAGCCGCTGGCGCGCCGCGTCATACTCCACGTTTACCGCCTGCAGGCTGCTGACATCGACCAGCCCCGCCGCGCCCAGTTTTTCCGCTGGCAGACCGGCACGCTGCAGATCGCCACTGCGCAGCCGGAAATGCCCGTCGCGCTGCTCCACCGGCACGATGTTGCCGCTGGCCTGCTGGTTCACCACCAGCTCCAGCATATATTGCTGCGCGTCGCCGTTGCGCTGCAGGCTGGGCGGCGGCGGCAGGGCGGAGTATGTCTCTGCCCGCAGCCCATCGGGGGCGGCGGCGCAGAGCAGGCTGGCGACCGCCAGCGCGCAGGGATGAGGGGAAAAAGATCGCATTCAGCGCTTACTTCTGAGCCGCGCTGCGCCACTGCTTTTTGTTCACCTCTGCGCTGAGTTCACCACTGACCGGTGAGCTGAGGGGCCAGCGGTGATCGCTCTCCGCCAGCACATAGCCATAGAGCCCTTCGCCCAGTCGCCGGCCGCCAATCGTCACATTGCTCAGCCGGGCATGACCGTTGCCGCTGTTGGTCAGCTGAAGCCAGCGTCTGCCGCCCTCGCTGACCTGCTGCCAGCGCAGCGCCGGGCGCACGCTGTCGGCGGTGATGCCCTGTCCATACACAAACAGCGGGACCGAATAGCGCATCTGGAAGGTCAGCCCGGCCTGGTTTTCACCAGGATTGCGTGGCGTCGGGATCTCATCCAGCACCACCCGATAGGCCCGCTCTTTACCGGCGGCCGGCGGCGTCTGTTTGATCAGCCTTATCAGCTGTTTCTGACCCGGCTCCATCCGCACCATCGGCGGGCTGGCGACCACCTGCTGCTGGGTCTGGTACTGCTCCTGGCCGTTAATCTGCTGCCAGCTGAAGACCCGGACCTGCATCATGGTGGTGCTGTTGCCCCGGTTCTCCAGCCAGAGTTCACTGGCTTTCTCTTCGGGATTGATGGCCGGGTCGATGGGCCAGATCATCACCGAGTTGGCGGCAAAGGCCGGAGAGAGCAGGCCGGAACTCAGCAGTAACAGCAGGGCGCGAAAGGGCTTCATGTGCATATCCTTATTTTATTGCCTCACCAGCTCAGGGTGACGGTCAGCGTGTCGGTATAGACGCCCGCGCGTGCAGTGCCGGGAAGTTTCAGCTGGCCGTAGATCGGCAGCGTAATGTTGCTGGCATTGCTGTAGCTCAGTGGCACCGACTGATTAACCGGGATCACCGTGGTGCGGCTGGCGTCACTAAAAAGCGTATAGGGAAGGGTACTGCTGAAACCGGGCAGTTTCAGATTTCGGGTGGTGGTGAAGTTACTGCCCTGATTGATGCTCATGGTCAGCGTGGTACCCGGCGTACAGGCCAGGTTAATGGCGGTGCTCTGGACAAAGCTGGCGTTGAGGGTGCGGGCTGACACGCCCGACTGCGAACCGAAATCAAGCGCGCCAAAAACGCCGGTGTTGGTGCCGGAGATCACGCAGCCAGCCACAATCGACGCGGTGACCTGAAACGTGCTGGTCGGCAGACTCCAGGCGCGGAGGCTGCCGGTCAGCAGCGCCAGGCCGCATGCGATTGTCAGGCAGGCCCGCCAGAGAACCACCCTGATAATCCTGCGGCAGCGGTTAATAGTTCACGGCGACGTTGATCGTATCGGTGTAGGTTCCGGCAGGGATCAGCGGGTTAAATCCGCCGCCCACGACCCGGCCGTAGATGGCGTAGTTAGTACCCAGCGTCGGATCGGAGGTGCCACTGGCCGCGATCGGCGTATTGTTGGCGATCGCCGTCGTAAAGGAGGCATCACTGTAAAGGGTGTAGGCGATGCCCTGCGCGTTGTTCGATCCCAGCAACAGATAGCGTGGCGAGGCAGAGGCGGTGCCATAGATCGTGGCGGGTGCGGCATTGCTGCTGGTCACTACCACGTTGTAATCCTGGCCGGTGGTGCAGCGTACAAAAATACCGTTGCCGGCCGCCCCGACCAGGGTGGCGTTCAGGGTATCAAAGGTGGCTGCGCTGCTGCCAAAGTTCAGGGTACCGAAGTTCACACCGGCCGTGGCGGACTGGCCGTTGACCAGGCAACCGGTGGTCAGCGTCAGGGTGGCATTGATCGTTCCCGAGGTGGTTGCCGCCTGGGTTAAGGCGGGAAGGGCGACAGTTAATCCAGCGGCGGCAAAAAGAAAAAGCTTGAGTTTCATAATATTTCCTTACGGATTATCGAGAGTCAGTGCTTTTTCACCCGGTGTTAATTAACAATTCAACCCAAAAAAAGGAAATAAAAACAACAGGCCGGTCAGAGCCGCTGTAATGAGAAAATTCTTAGACTTAAGAATGATGATTTATATCAGTTTTACTTACTATAGATCAGTTAAAGCGTTCCGCGAAGCACGGCCGTTTATTTTTCACTAATCTAATGCGCACGCTGGCCGATAACCCAGTAACAGCAAGGCGTAAAGCGAGACGACAAAACGGATTTCCCCGCTTTTTTCGGCCTCTGGTGCGCTTTCTGCTTCGGTGATATGTTCCTGTACCAATCAGACAAAATAACGATTTACCGGCTGGCGCCGCTGGCGGGTAATAAGATGCAGAACAGAATAAGCCTGCGTCTGCGGGCACGTTTGGCCGGATCTTAAGAACGCATAAATACCGAAATTTAACCACTTTCACCCGCTGGGTGTTTTTTAATTCATTTTTAAGACTGTACACAGCACCCGTTTTTCGCGGGTGGTGAGGAGTTACCTATGTTGCCTGTCACCTGGGATAGCGTTCTGATCTGCGTTTCGCTGATCGTGGCTTTTATTGCCTCTTTTACTGCGCTGGATACCGCCGGACGCGTGGCGGTTTCCCGTGGCTGGAGCGCCCGGTTCTGGCTGCTGGTGGGCGGCACCGCCATGGGCATCGGGGTCTGGGCGATGCACTTTATCGGTATGCTGGCGATGATGATGCCCATGACGATGCGCTACGACATCCGGCTGACGATCCTCTCGCTGCTGGTGGCGATCCTGGCGTCAATGCTGGCCTTTGGTCAGACGGTGGGCGGACTGCATCTTACCCGGCAGCGGCTGCTGCGCGGCAGCCTGATCCTGGGCGCGGGCGTGGTGGTGATGCACTACCTGGGGATGTGCGCACTGCTGGTTGAACCGCGCCCGGAATGGAATGGCCAGCTGGTGGCGCTCTCGGTGCTGATCGCCTTTGTCGCCTCCGGCGTCGCGCTCTGGCTGGCGTTTCATCTGCGCAAAGGGGATCACCATCTGCTGCTGATGCGGGGACTGGCCTCGCTGGTGATGGGGATTGCGATTGCCGGTATGCACTATGTGGGCATGGCGGCGGCGACATTCAGTCACACCAGTACGATGCAGTCGCGCGGTCTCAGTAATCCGGGGCTGGCGGTGTGGGTGACGCTGATTACGCTCTCGATCCTGGGGATCACGCTGCTCTGTTCGATGCTGGACGCACAGATGCGCGCCGCGCGGCTGGCGACACGGCTCAGGCTTGCCAACAAGGAGCTGCGGCAGCTGGCGCTGCATGACAACCTGACCGCGCTGCCTAACCGGGTCATGCTGGAGCAGCAGATCGATCAGGCGATCAAAAAAGCGATGCTTAACGGGCATCGCTTTGCCGTGATCTATATGGATCTCGACGGCTTCAAGGCCGTGAATGACACCTGGGGACATCACGTCGGCGATCGGCTGCTGGTGGCGGTCGCGGAACGGCTGCGCAGCCAGCTCAGCGAGACGATGCTGCTGGCGCGTCTGGGCGGCGACGAATTTGTGCTGATGGTGAAGGGGTGCGATACCAGCCCGGCCCGCCAGCTGGCGCAGCGGCTGGTGAAAGTGATCGGCGCGCCATTTGAGTTTGACCGCTACGTTCTGCACGTTTCGCTCAGCGCGGGCATTGCCATCTTTCCCCTGCACGGCCACAGCCGGCAGGAGCTGATGTTTAACGCCGACGCCGCGATGTACCACACCAAACACAGCGGGCGCAACGGCTGGTGCCTGTTTGAACTGGCCATGAGCGCCGCGACACAGCATCAGCTGGAGCTGACAAACGATCTCTGGGAGGCGCTGGAGCGCCAGCAGATGCGCCTGTTCTATCAGCCGAAATTCCGTTCCGGCGGCACCCGCTTAATGGGATTCGAAGCCCTGCTGCGCTGGCAGCATCCGCAGCGCGGCCTGCTGACGCCGGAGCTGTTTCTGCCGCGTGCCGAAAAAACCGGGCAGATTGTGGCGCTCGGCAACTGGGTGATCGAGGAAGCCTGCCGTCAGCTCAGGATCTGGCACAACCAGGGCCACAGTGAGTGGACCGTCTCGGTTAATCTCTCCGCGCTGCAGTTCCATCAGCGCGATCTGCTGGTGATCCTGACCCAGACGCTGACCCGTTATCAGCTGCCGGGCTGCGCGCTGATGCTGGAGATCACCGAAGCGATTGCGATGCGCGATCCCGTGTTCAGCCAGCAGCGTATCCGCGAACTGCAGCAGGCGGGCGTCAGTATCGCGATCGACAATTTCGGCATCGGCTATGCCAACCTGCTGCATCTGAAAGATCTGGATGCCAGCGAACTCAAGATCGATCGCAGTTTCATCAACTGCCTGCGGCCCGGCAGTGAAGATGCGACCGTGGTCAGTGCCATGCTGACGCTGGCGCAGAGTCTCAACCTGCGCATGGTGGCGGAGGGCGTTGAGACGGAAGAGCAGCAGCATCTGCTGACCAGCCTGGGCTTTGATGCGCTGCAGGGCTACCTGCTGGGCAAACCGACGCCCGCCGATCGGGTTGAGGTGTTCAGCTTCACCGCCCGGCAACATCCGATGGCGTCGGCTTCAGGCTGACGCTTTCAATAGGTTTCAGCACTCACAATAAGCGGAAACCTGCGGCATTAACGGCTCATCAGCCGTTAAGCCGCGCCGATAATAACGAAAATAGTCATAAAAACCTCTGTTCAACGCCTGACACGGCTTTACCCGGGAATGCACCATGTTAGCAACCTCATACGACTCTTTTATTGTCATCGTCTCGGTTCTTGTCGCGATGCTGGCTTCCTTCACCGCCCTGGACATGGCCGGCCGGGTGGTGCATTCGACCGGCAAAGTGGCGCTGGTCTGGCTGTTTGGCGGCGGTTTTTCCATGGGCATCGGCATCTGGGCGATGCACTTCATCGGCATGCTGTCGATGGATATGGAGATGGTCATGAGCTACGACGCCGCCCTCACGGCGTTATCGGCCGCCATCGCCGTGTGCGCCTCGATCTTTGCGCTGTGGCTGGTCTGTAATGGCGATCTGCCGCTGCGGCGGCTGATCGGCGGGGCGCTGATCCTCGGCAGCGGCGTGGTAGCGATGCACTACACCGGCATGGCAGCGCTGATGTTCTCGCCCGGCATCGTCTGGAAATGGGGCTGGGTGGCGCTGTCGGTGGTCATCGCCCTGGCCGCCTCCGGCGCGGCGCTGTGGCTGGCGTTTAACCTGCGGGATGGAAAGACCGGCCGGGTCACGGTGCTGCGCATCGGCGCATCGATGGTCATGGGATGTGCGATTGCCGGGATGCACTACACCGGCATGGTGGCGGCAGAGTTTCCCGTTCACAGTCATCCAATCGGGCAGGGGGTTAACAGCGACTGGCTGGCGATTCTGGTCACGGTGGTGACGCTCTCGATTTTAGGCATCACACTGCTGGTGTCGATGCTGGATGCGCGGCTGCAGGCGCGCACCTCGCTGCTCGCCAGTTCGCTGGCGGAGGCCAACCGCGAGCTGGCGCAACTGGCACTGCACGATAACCTGACGCGGCTGCCCAACCGCATCCTGCTGGAAGATCGGCTGGAGCAGGCCATTAACAAAGCGAACCGTGAGCAGACGCAGTTTGCGCTGATGTTTATGGATCTCGACGGCTTCAAGGCGGTGAACGACGCCTTTGGCCACCATATTGGTGACAGCCTGCTGGTGGGCGTGACCGAGCGGATGAGCCAGCAGATGAGCGGCTACTACACGCTGGCGCGGCTGGGCGGGGATGAGTTTGTGCTGCTGGCGGAGATCGAGGATCCCAACGATGCGGCGGCCATCGCCGATAAGCTGGTGAAGGCGGTGGACTGCCCGTTCGATATCTCACGCTATGAGCTGGTGGTGTCGCTGAGTATCGGCATTGCGGTTTACCCCGGCGATGGGGTGGATGAGCGCGAACTGATGTTCAACGCCGACGCGGCGATGTACCACACCAAAAACAACGGCCGCAACGGCTATACCTTCTTCCAGCCCTCCATGAACATCCAGGCGCAGAGCCAGCTTCAGCTCAACAACGATCTCTGGCAGGCGCTGGACAACGCGGAGCTGCGGCTTTTCTACCAGCCCAAATACTGCGCCCCGCGCGGCCCGATTCTCGGTTTCGAGGCGCTGCTGCGCTGGCAGCATCCGCAACGCGGCCTGCTGTCGCCCGATAAGTTCCTGCCGATGGCGGAGAAGACCGGCATGATTATCAGCATCGGAAACTGGGTGATCCACGAAGCCTGTCGCCAGCTGCGGCAGTGGCATCTGCAGGGGCATCCGGACTGGTCGGTCGCGGTAAACCTGTCGGCACTGCAGTTTGAGCAGGCGAATCTGGTGGAGATCGTGATGGATGCGCTGACGAAGCATCAGATCCCGGCCGAACAGCTGACGCTGGAGGTCACCGAGACCACCGCCATGCGCGATCCGGATGAGAGCGTGCGGATTCTGACCGAGCTGACCCGGCTGGGCGTCAAAGCCTCGATTGATGACTTCGGCACCGGCTACTCCAGCCTGCTCTATCTGAAGCGGTTACCGGCCAGCGAACTCAAGATCGACCGGGCGTTTGTCAGCGAACTGCAGCATCAGAAAGAGGATGCCACGATCGTCTCGGCGATTGTAGCCCTGGCGCAGTCGCTGCAGCTGAAGGTGGTGGCCGAGGGCGTGGAAACCGCCGAACAGCAGGCCTTCCTGACCAGCCTGGGCTGCAACATGCTGCAGGGTTATCTGCTGGGCAGACCGGTGCCGCCTGAGCGGGTGCCGGAAATGGCGAACTTCGTGGCGGAAGAGATCGAAGAGGCGGTCGCCAGCGTCAGCCACGATGCAGACGCCAGTCAGCGACTGACGCCGCAGGTCGCCGCCCTGTGACGCGCCCCGGCAGGCCGATAAAGGATGCGTAGCGCCTGTCATTGATCGCTGTGCGTGGTAAAGTCTCGCGGGTAAACAAGGAGAGGTCACCCGTGGCGAAATACCAGCGATTGATGGATGAGATTCAGCAACAGATAGAGGCCGGTATCTGGCTGCCGGGCACCCGTTTGCCGTCGCTGCGTCAGCAGGTGGCGCAGCAGGGCGTCAGCCTGATGACGGTGCTTCATGCCTATGAGTTGCTGGAGAGTCAGGGCTGGATCGTCTCGCGTCCCCAGTCGGGCTATTACGTGGCGCCGCGTGCCCTGGCCCCCGCGCCGCTGAGCGTGGCGATCAGCGAACAGGTCGATATCAACGACTTCGTGTTCGATGTGCTTCAGGCGACGCGCGATCCCGCCATCGTCCCCTTTGGCTCCGCCTTTCCCGATCCCGCGCTCTTTCCGCAGCGCCAGCTGATGCGCTCGCTGGCGAACGTCTCACACCATCTGACCCCCACCGATGCGCTGCACAACCTGCCACCCGGCAACGCCACGCTGCGGCAGCTGCTGGCACAGCGCTATGCGCGGCAGGGCATCACCCTGTCGCCGGATGAGATTGTGATCACCAGCGGGGCGCTGGAGGCGCTGAACCTCAGCCTGCAATCCCTGACGGAGCCGGGCGACTATGTGGTGATTGAACAGCCGGGCTTTTATGGGGCGCTGCAGGCGATCGAGCGGCTCAGGCTCAAGGCGCTGGCGATCCCGGTGGACGCCAGAGAGGGCATCGATCTGGTGCAGCTGGAGGAGGCCCTGCAGCGCTGGCCGGTAAAAGCCTGCTGGCTGATGACCACGCTGCAGAACCCGCTCAGCGTCACCCTGACCCCGGAGCGTAAGCAGCAGCTGGTGGCGCTGCTGGCGCGGTATCAGGTGCCGATGATCGAAGACGATGTGTATGCCGAACTCTGGGCCGGAGATGTGCCGCCGCTGCCAGCCAAAGCCTGGGACCGTCAGGGAAACGTGCTGCACTGCGGGTCGTTCTCGAAATCGCTGGTGGCGGGATTCCGCGTCGGCTGGGTCGCCGCAGGCCAGCATGCGCAGCGGATCCAGCGCCTGCAGCTGATGAGTACGCTCTCAACCAGCGCGCCGATGCAGCTGGCGCTGGCCGATTTTCTCGCCACGCGGCGTTACGACACCCACCTGAAGCGGCTGCGGCAGATTCTGGTGAAGCGGCAGCAGATGGTGCGTCAGGCGTTGCTGAAGGTGCTGCCGCTGCAGGCCACGGTCAGCGAAGCCCGCGGCGGCTATTTTCTCTGGGTCACCCTGCCGGAACGAATCGATACCACCCGGCTTTACCAGCAGGCGCTGGCGCAGGGGATCAGTATCGCACCGGGGCAGTTATTTTCGGCAGGCGAGCAGTTCAGTCACTGCTTCAGGCTGAACACCGCCTGGCCGTGGGATCGTCGGGCCGAGGCGGCAATCGAAACGCTGGGTCAGCTGATGGCGGAAGGGCTGGCGGATTAAACGTTCGCCGCCTGCTGGTGGCCCCAGGTCAGGTAGTAAACATCGTAGAAATCCACTTCGCCTTTCTGCGTCAGCAGACGCTGGATGCCGCTCTTCACCCGCTCCGGCGTATCGGGCAGGGAGAGGATGCGCGTGATAGCCTGCTCACGCACCGGCTGCACGTAATACCATTCGCCGTTGTAGCAGACGCGCAGGTCGAGCGCATCAATATCCTCAAAGCGGTATTTCGGGTTGATGTCGAGCAGCATCAGCAGGCTCATCACCAGCACAAACACGGTCGCAAACCAGAAGGCAGGCCAGCCCAGCATCTCGGTGGTGAAAATCAGCGCCACGCACAGGCCGTAGCAGAGGTACATCACGGCCCAGAGACCGGGATGATTTTTCAGAAACGAGAGGCTGAAGCGCGGCAGGTTGTCGCGACGTTCTTCACGGTTGAGTGTGGCGATCTCGTCGATCAGGATTTGTTTAATAGCGTCCATTGGTTACCTCACTGTCATCTGTTAGCTATTACAACAGATAACAGTCAAGCACATCAGAAACAGATCGGTGCATTTTTTATATAACAGTTAAAGGGGCGGCTGACCGGCCACGCGCAGACAGAACCGGCTGCCGCGGCGTTCTGACAATTTGCAACACTTTAGCGCAGTAAGAACCGCTCTGTGCCCTCATCCAGACACGGGCTGGCCCTACAGATCGCGATACATTTGGCTTTAGTCAGCAATATCAGTTAATTATCGCAATTCTGCTGGCTGGCGCACATTGCTTTGTGGCCGGGGTTTGCCACACTTAGAAAAAAGCCGGAGAACCTGTATGCGAGCCCCATCCTCCAGTCTGTTATTAATGATGTCTTTTGCCGCAGGAACCTTCTCGGCCGGGGCCTCTGACAATCCGCAGCACCTGATGCTTGCCAGCCCGTCGGGCGGTGTGCCTAACAATCCGTTACCGCTGATCATCTGGCCGCGCGTGGTGCCGGAAGATGAAGAGATTGCTCTCTGGTTTGAGAAAACCTTTGAAGAGAACGGCTGGCCGCCAGCCTGGCGCTACCCGATCTACCCCTATACCCACTACCATCCCAATACGCATGAACTGCTGGGCGTGGCGGAAGGCTGGGCGGAAGTGCTGTTCGGCGGTGATTCCGGCCGGATGGTGACGCTGCGCGCCGGGGATGCGGTACTGATCCCGGCGGGTGTCGGCCACCGTCAGGTCAGCGCCAGTGAAGATTTTATGGTGGTGGGCGCCTATCCCCGAGGCATGTCACCCGAGACGCTTCGCGATGAGCCCTCGCGGCTGCAGCGATCGCTGGAGCAGGTGAAAAACGTGCCTCTGCCCACACAGGATCCCTTTACCGGGAAAGAGGGCGCGTTAACGGAGATCTGGCAGCCGATTGCGGCGATGCATTTGCAGCAGCAGTCCGGTTTCTAGAGGTCCGCTATCCTGCAGAACTCAACCAGCGCGAGCCTGTCTCGCGCTTTTTTCTGGCTGCCGGAATCGGATGTCGCGGTGCGCCATCTGCCGCCATCGATGCTGTAGCCACATTGAACATTTACTCACCGCTGCCGATAACCCTTCTGTTAAGACTCACTATTTTTCTTAATACGCTTGTCTTTGCAGACCTTTTCCGTTTTAGTCCCGGCGAACGTATTAACAGATTTTCAGGCCCTCATCCGGCTTCCGAGTAGCAGGCAATTAATAATGGATAATCACTCAGATGTCATGTATCGCATGCTGGTACACAGCGTGATCGACTACGCGATCACCATGCTTAAACCGGACGGAACGGTCGCCAGCTGGAACGACGGCGGTCAGCAGGTTCTGGGTTACCAGCCTGACGAAATCATCGGTCAGCCCGCCGCCCTGTTCTACAGCGAAGAGGATCGTCGCCGCGGTTATCCGCAGCGGGATCTCGGGATGGCGGTCAGCAACGGACGCGCGGAAAGCGCAGGCTGGCGCTGCCGCAAAGATGGCAGCACCTTCTGGGCTGAGGTGATGATCTATCCGATCCGCGACGATGCGGATCATCTGCTGGGCTTTTCGCTGGTCTGCCGGGACTGTACCCGACAGCAGGAGCAGCAGCGCAAAGAGCGTGAGCAGGAGATGCGCTTCCGTCTGCTGGTCGAGGGCGTCACCGATTACGCTATCTACATGCTCGATCATGACGGCAATGTGGTGAACTGGAATGCCGGCGCGCAGCGCGCCAAAGGCTACGTGGCGGAAGAGATCGTCGGCCAGCACTTTTCCCGTTTCTACAGCGCCCAGGATCGTCTGAATCATATTCCCGAGCAGAATCTGCAGACCGCGTTCAGCACCGGCCGCTTTGAAGATGAAGGCTGGCGCTATCGTAAAGATGGCAGCGCCTTCTGGGCGCACGTGGTGATCGATGCGATCCGCGACGATCAGGGCAAACTGCTGGGCTACGCCAAAATCACCCGTGACTGCACGGAGCAGCAGCGCGTCCGCAGCGCGCAGCGGGAGCAGGAGGAGCGCTTCCGTCTGCTGGTGGAGGGCGTCACCGACTACGCCATCTACATGCTCGATATCGACGGCGTAGTGGTGAACTGGAATGCCGGCGCGCAGCGCGCCAAAGGGTACAGCGCGGAGGAGGTGGTGGGGCAACACTTTTCGCTGTTTTACAGCGCACAGGAGCGGCTCAACCGGACCCCGGAAGCGAACCTCGGCATCGCGCTGAAGACCGGCCGCTTTGAAGATGAGGGCTGGCGTTACCGCAAAGATGGCAGCGCCTTCTGGGCGCATGTGGTGATCGATGCCATCCACGACGATGGGGGCAGGCTGGTCGGCTTTGCCAAGATCACCCGCGACCGTACGGAGCGCCGTGAGCAGGAGCAGCAGATCCTGCGCGCCCGCGATCTGGCGGAAGCGCAGAGCGCTCAGAAAACCGCGCTCTCCCGCTTTCTGGATAACATCATCGCCAACATCCCCTCCTGCGTGATTGTCGAAGATGCCATCACCCGTGAGATCCTGCTGGTCAATGATCGCACGCAGCAGCTGTTCGGCCTGTCAAAAGCGCTGATCGTCAACAAGCGCCCGCACGAATGCATGTCGCCTGAACTCAGCGACTACTTTAACAATCTGGCCGACGTTGCGCTGCGCAGTGAGGGCGTCCATGAACGCGAGCAGCTGCTGATGACCGCCAGCGGCGAACGGATCCTGCACACCCGCGCGAAAGCGATTAGCGGGCAGGATGCCCGCCGCAACTATCTGATGCTGCTGGTGGAGGATGTCACCGATCAGCGCGCCGCCGATGCCCGGATTCACCATATGGCGCATCACGACAATCTGACCAGCCTGCCGAACCGCATTCTGTTCCGTCAGCGGCTGAGTGAGGCTCTGCGCATCGCCGGTCAGACAACGCAGCAGAGTGCCGCGCTCTGCCTTGACCTCGACCATTTTAAAAATGTGAACGATGCGCTGGGTCATCAGATTGGCGATGAGCTGCTGCGCAGCGTGGCAAAACGGCTGCGCAGCGCGCTGCGAGACCAGGATACGCTGGCGCGCATCGGCGGCGATGAGTTCGCCATCGTGCTGCCGCTGATCGGCAGCAGCGACGAGGCGAGCATCGTGGCGCAGCGCCTGATAGAGGCGATTCGTCCGCCGGTCAACATCGAAGGCCATAATCTGTCGGTCGGGCTGAGCGTGGGGATCGCGCTCAGCACCACCATCACCGATACGCCGGAGCAGCTGCTGCGCTGTGCGGACATGGCGCTCTATGAAGCCAAGCGCAACGGCCGTAACCGCTACGAGCACTTTACGCTGGAGATGGACGATCTGGCACGCAGCCGGCGGCTGATTGAGAACGATCTGCGCGATGCCATCAGCGGCGGTCACCTGCGGCTCTACTATCAGCCGATCACCAACGGCGATCATCACACCATCATCGGCTACGAGGCGCTGATGCGCTGGCACCATCCGATACGTGGCCTGATCATGCCCAACGACTTTATCCCGATCGCCGAAGAGACCGGCCTGATTCATATGCTGGGGGCGTTTGCGCTCTATGAAGCCTGCCGTGAAGCGGCGAGCTGGGAAGGGGAGCAGTCGGTCTCGGTCAACCTCTCACCGCTGCAGTTTAAAAACAGCTCGCTGGTGTCGGTGGTGGAAGGCGCGCTGAAGGAGTCGGGGCTGGATCCGGTGCGGCTGGAGGTAGAGATCACCGAATCGGTGCTGCTGGATGATTCGCTCGGCAATATCCGCACCCTGCAGAATCTCAAGGCGCTGGGCGTGCAGATCGCGCTGGATGACTTCGGCACCGGCTATTCATCGCTGAGCTACCTGCGATCCTTTCCGTTCGACAAGATCAAAATCGACAAGTCATTCATCACGGATATGGGCGACAGCCGCGAGGCGCTGGCGATTATCCGGGCCATCACCGGCATGAGTCGCAGTCTGGATATCCAGATCACCGCCGAAGGGGTGGAGAGCGATGAGCAGTTCGCGCGGCTGCGCGAAGAGGGATGCACCCTGTTTCAGGGCTTCCTGTTCGGCCGCCCTCAGCCGTCGGAACTGCGGCTGAAAACCCTGGATTAATCGTAGAGGCCATGCTGCTGCACCGGTGCATGACTGAGGTTATCCCGGATGCGGCGCACCGAGTCACGCACCACCAGCCTGCCATTCAGCAGCAGGCTGCCCGTGGGCGTGCCGGGATTCAGGCGCATCTCCTGCAGCAGCTTCACGGCGGCGGCTCCCAGCTCATCCCGCGGCACCTGCACCGAGGTCAGCGGAATATCGTGGATGGTCGCCAGATTGAAGCCATCCATGCTCATCACTGAAATATCCTGCGGCACCCGCAGCCCGGCCTGCTGCAGCGCACTCACCGCCCCGGCGGCAATATAGTCGCCGCTGGCGAGGATGGCGGTAGGGCGCAGCGTGTCCGGGCAGTGGCGCAGATAGTCACCGAGGCGTTCTGCCGCTTCATGGCTGCTGAAACTGTTCAGGGTCAGCAGATGCTGGCGGCTGTCAAAGCGCAGATTCATCGCGTGCCAGGCGTCGCGTACCCCCTGCAACCGCTGTTCCATGGTGTAGCGGCGCAGGCAGTGCAGCGACAGGATCTGCCGGTGGCCCTGCTCAAACAGGTAGCGCGCGGAAAACTCGCCAATCAGCTGATGATGGGGGGAAACCGACGGCAGACGCATCCGGCGATCGCGGGCGTTAATCAGCACGCAGGGCTTGTGCATCTCCGCCGCCAGCTGATGAATATGCTCATCGTCGATGCCGATCAGGATGGCCGCCTCAGTCTGCTGCATTTTATCGATAAACAGGGCGGCATCGCTTTCGATCTCCTCCAGCGGACAGAAGCGCAGCCGCACCTCATGCGGCTCCACGGCCTGGCCGATCCCCTGAATCACCTTGTAGTAGAAGATGTCGCTGCGCACATCAAAGGCGCGGGGCGGGGCAAACACCATCAGATCATTCAGCAGCAGGCGACCGCTGTGCAGGTTATCCAGCACGCCCTGCTGCTGCGCCACGGCCAGCACCTTGTCGCGCGTGGCGGGCCGGGTATTGGCTTTGCCCGCCAGCACCCGCGACACCGTACTTATAGAGACGCCACTCAGGGCCGCAATTTCGCTGACTTTCAGCCTTTGTTTCATTCTGTGATCGCCTTCAAATCTGCCAATGAAAAATTTTTCATGACCTGCTAAATCGCTTCAGATAAGGGGCTGGAGGCCATTTTTCGCCCCCATTCAGCCTGCCATGAAAAGAGTTGCAAAAAAGAGGCTGTACCCGCGTTTCGCACTTTTTTAAGTTCGAAAAAAGGACACGCGGTACGCCAGCAGGCGGTGTGCGTAATCAATGGCAATAAGGAGTGGCACGATGAGCCTCGAATCGACAACCAAACCCATTAGTGCTTCGCGCACGGTGCGCGTGATCAAAAATTTACGCTGGTGGATGCTGGGGATGTTTCTGCTGGGGGTAACCGTCAACTACATCACCCGCAACTCGCTCGGCATTCTGGCGCCGGAGCTGAAAACCAGCCTCAACATGACCACCGAGCAGTACTCCTGGGTGGTGGCGGCTTTTCAGCTCGCCTACACCCTGTTTCAGCCGCTGTGCGGCTGGCTGATCGACGTGATCGGCCTGAAGATGGGCTTTCTGATCTGCGCCCTGGTCTGGTCGGTAACCTGCCTGCTGCACGCGGGCGCCGGAAGCTGGCTGCATCTGGCCCTGCTGCGTTTTGTGATGGGCGCATCGGAAGCGGCGGCGACCCCGGCTAACGCCAAAGCCATCGGTGACTGGTTCCCGAAAAAGGAGCGGCCGGTCGCGGCGGGCTGGGCGGGCGTCGGCTTTTCCATTGGGGCGATGCTGGCGCCGCCGATCATCTATGTCGCGCACATTACCTTTGGCTGGCAGGGCGCCTTTCTGCTGACCGGCGGGCTGGGGCTGTTGTGGGTCGGCCTCTGGTGGTGGGGCTATCACTCGCCACAGAACCATCCCCGTCTTTCTGCGGAAGAGCGCGATTTTATCAATCAGGACAATGAGGCGGTGGGCGAAAAGCTGCCGTTCTTCACCGCGCTGAAAGTCATTGGTAAGGAGAAGAAGTTCTACGGTATTGCGATCCCGGCCTTTCTCGCCGAACCGGCCTGGGCGGTGCTGAGCTTCTGGGTGCCGCTCTATCTTGCCAACGAGCGCGGCATGGATCTCAAGCAGATTGTGATGTTCGCCTGGCTGCCGTTTCTGGCCGCCGATCTCGGCAGCGTCGCCAGCGGCTATCTGACCCGACTCTATGTGCGCTGCTTCGGCATGACCCGCGTGAACTCGATCGTCGCCAGTTCGGTGACCGGCGCGCTGCTGATGGTCTCACTGGCGCTGATGACGCTGGTGAAAGATCCCTGGCTGGCGATCGCGCTGATCTCCGTGGGGGGCTTCGGGCATCAGGTGATCTCCTGCATGCTAAGTGCGCTGGTGGTGGAGCGTTTCGATCGCCGCCAGATGGCCACGGTCAACGGGATGCGCGGCTCCTGCGCCTGGATCGCCAGCTTTATCTTCTCGCTGATTATCGGTGTGACCGCCGATACCATCGGCTTCAATCCCCTGTTTGTGGCGATGGGCTTCTTTGACCTGATTGGTGCTGTTTTCCTGGTGATGCTGATCGCCGAACGCCGCCAGCGCCCTGCTAACCTGTAAGGATACCGCGATGAAAACTCTGAAGAACTGGACGCTGCACCAGCACGCCGATCACTTTGTTGAACTGAAGGTGGAAGATCGCCACTTCCTGCGGCTGTACGTGCTGGAGGATAAGCTGATGCGTGTGCTGCTGAAGCGCGACGGCGAGCTGGCGCTGAACCGCACCTGGAGCATCGCGCCGGAAGGGGATGTGCCGTGGGAGGGGCGCGACCGTGAGGCGCTGGATGGCTTCACGCTGCCCCCCTTTCAGCTGGTGCACGATGCGCAGCAGCTGCGGATCAGCACATCACGGCTGCGGGTGACGGTGCATCAACCGCTCTGTCTGAGCTGGGAGCAGTTCGACGGTGAGAGCTGGCAGCCGCTGACGGCGGATCGCCACACCGGTGCCTATCTGCTCAATGCGCATGGCGATGGGGTCGAGCACTATCAGCGCCGTCAGCCGCAGGATCGGGTTTACGGTCTGGGCGAAAAGAGCGGTGACCTGAACCGGGCCGGTCGCCGCTTTGAGATGCGCAATCTCGATGCTATGGGCTATAACGCCGCCAGCACCGATCCGCTCTATAAACATATTCCGTTTACCCTGACGCAGCGTGACGGCGTCAGCTTCGGCCTGTTCTATGACAACCTCAGCGGCAGCTGGCTCGACCTGGGCAATGAGCTGGATAACTACCACCTGCCTTACCGCCGCTATCGCGCCGAGGCGGGCGATCTCGACTACTACATGCTGCTCGGCCCGACGCTGCTCGACGTCACCAAAGCCTTTGTCCGCCTGACCGGGCGCACCCTGTTTCAGCCGAAGTGGAGCCTGGGCTACAGCGGCTCCACCATGCACTACACCGACGCGCCCGACGCGCAGCAGCAGCTGCAATCCTTTATCCGCCTGTGTCGCGAGCATGAAATTCCCTGTGACTCGTTCCAGCTCTCGTCGGGTTATACCTCGATCAACAACAAGCGCTACGTCTTCAACTGGAACTACGACAAAGTTCCGAACCCCAACGCGCTGAGCGACGCCTTCCATGACGCTGGCATGAAGCTGGCGGCCAACATCAAGCCCTGCCTGCTGCAGGATCATCCGCGCTATCAGGAGGTGGCGGCGCAGGGGCTGTTTATTCGTGACTCGGAGCAGGATCGTCCGGAACGCTCGGTGTTCTGGGACGATGAGGGATCGCACCTCGACTTTACCCATCCGCAGGCGGTGCGCTGGTGGCAGGAGAACGTCACTCAGCAGCTGCTGGAAAAGGGCATCGATTCCACCTGGAACGACAACAACGAATATGAGGTCTGGGATGGCGAAGCCCGCTGTCACGGATTCGGTCAGCCGATCGCCATCAAGCACATCCGGCCGGTGATGCCACTGCTGATGATGCGTGCCTCAATGGAAGCGCAGCAGCAGTTCGCGCCGCACAAGCGGCCCTATCTGATCTCCCGCTCCGGCTGTGCCGGGATGCAGCGCTATGTGCAGACCTGGAGCGGCGACAACCGCACCAGCTGGCAGACGCTGCGCTACAACATCCGCATGGGGCTGGGGATGAGCCTCTCCGGGCTGTTTAACGTCGGTCACGACGTCGGCGGATTCTCAGGCGACAAGCCGGATGCCGAGCTGTTTGTGCGCTGGGTCCAGAACGGCATCATGCATCCGCGCTTTACCATCCACTCCTGGAATGACGATCACACGGTCAATGAGCCCTGGATGTATCCGGAGGTGACGCCGATGATCCGCGAGGCGATCCGGCTGCGCTATCGCCTGATGCCTTATCTCTACACCCTGGCGTGGCAGGCCAGCGCCGAAGATGAGCCGATGCTGCGGCCGACCTTCCTCGATCATGAGCAGGACCCGCAGACTTATCAGGCGTGCGATGACTTTATGCTGGGACGTGACCTGCTGGTGGCCAGCGTGGTGGAGCAGGGCGCGCGCAGCCGTGAGGTCTATCTGCCCCGTCATCGCGGCGGCTGGTACGACTGGCACAGTGGCAGGGCGTTTGCGGGCGGCGAAACGGTCACTCTGGATGCGCCGCTGGATCGGCTGCCGCTGCTGGTACGGGCGGGCGCGGTGATCCCGCTGGGCGAGTGCGAAACCACCACCGATGCGCGTCGCGACACGGTGCGGCAGTGGCAGATCTGGCCTGCACCGGAAGGCGTGACCACCACCGGCGAAACCTTTGACGACGACGGCGAGAGCCACGGCTGGCAGCAGGGGAACGCCCTGTGGCTGAACTGGACACTCTGCAGCAGCGCCACCCGCATCGATCTGACGGTGGAGAAACGCGGAGATTATCAGCCGGCCTGGCGTGAGATCGCGCTATTACTTCCGGCAGGCGAAAACCGTGAGCTGTGGGTAAATGGCGAGAAAGCGGCAAGTTACCGGCTGTAAAAGTGGTGACAGGATGAAAATGCGTTCGGCCCCGGAAAGGGGCCGAACGGGGCAGCGGGCAAACGCGGATTCGCGTCGCTGCCGGCGCCTGTTTCCGGCTGACGTCGCGTGATGACAGCGCCCGGTAAGGGGGCTGTCAGCGGTCTGACGCGGCCCGGATAACGATTACTCTGCGTGGTTCTCGGTGCTCATGCGGCCCAGATCTTTATCGACCAGGAACAGGCCGTTGCCGCTGTTGCTGACCAGCGCCAGTTTATCCAGCACGGTTTTAAACAGCTTCTCTTCTTCATGCTGCTCGGCGACATACCACTGCAGGAAGTTAAAGGTGGAGTAATCCTGTGAGGTCATGGCGGCATGCGCCAGCTCGTTGATTTTGCGGGTGATCAGCTGCTCATGATCCAGCGCCTGCTCCAGCACTTCATTCAGCGAGGTGAACGCAACCGGCGGCGCGGCGATGGTGCCCAGTACCGGCATCGCACCGGTGTCGCTCAGGTAGTCAAACAGACGCTGCATATGCTGCATCTCTTCGCGTGAATGCATTTTCAGGAAGGAAGCGGCACCCTCGAAGCCTTTGTCGCTGCACCAGGCGCTCATTTGCAGATAAAGATTGGCAGAGAAAAATTCCAGGTTTAGCTGGTCGTTTAAACGTCCAGTCATTTCAGCAGTCAGCATGGCCGAGTCCTTTTAAAGAGATGTTAAATACAGAGTTTAAGTGGTGAATTATGCATCAGAGATGTTAGTAAAGTGAAGCCTTTTTCGTAAAAAAGGTGAATTTATCTGTTTGATTTAAATAGAATTATTTCGAAAATTGAATGCGACCAATTCTCATTTTTTCTCGCGGCCGGCCGGGCCATAAAGTCAGAGAAATCAGCACCATGATAGTGCGGACAGGCGGGCATCTGCGGGTGACGGGGGCACAGAAAACAGTGAAAAATCCCCTATCGGCTGAGGTTCCGGCCTGATGAGGTCAGGACCTCAGGACACTCTCTCGCCACGCGACAGGCGCAATCACGCGGCCGCACCGCAGGCGCGACGGGTCATCGTGCGGCTCTGGCATAGATCCTGCTTGAAACCGCATTCCCTTAGTCACACCTGCCTGCAATGGAAACGGGCAGTTAACCCGGTTTACAGGAGACGATCATGTCAGATGAACACCTGGTGGCGAATCCGGTGAAAATAGCGGCCACCAAAGGCAGTTACGTCGCATTAATTTTTGCCATTCTGTTTTTCTCAGGGCTTTTTTATAAGGTGGAGGGACTTTCCTGGCTCGGTGCCTTTGACTTCACTACCCTGGGAGGCAGCTTCGGCACCATGAAAGATCCCGCCAGCAACACCTTTCTGGGCGCAGGCGGACTCAGCGCCAAAGCGGGCTTCCTGTTCGCCCTGTCGCTGACGCCCACGGTGATGCTGGCGCTGGGTGTGCTGGAGATCTTCACCCATTACGGCGCCATCCGCGCGGCGCACCGGTTGCTGACGCCGCTGCTGAAGCCGCTGATGGGGCTGCCGGGCCGGTGTGGTCTGGCATTAATCACCGATCTGCAAAGCACCGACGCCGGGGCGGCCTTAACCAAAGAGATGGCCGACCAGAAACAGATCGGGAAAAAAGAGCTGGTGGTGATGAGCGCCTGGCAATATTCCGGTGCCGGCCTGATCAATAACTATTTCGCTATCGGCTCCGCGCTGTTTGCCTCGATGACGCTGCCGATCATCATTCCGCTGTTACTCATGTTCGTACTGAAATTTGTCGGTGCGGCGATAACCCGCGCCGTGTTAAACAGTGTCTATAAAAAGGATTTCGCCGATGAAAAATAGTCCCGCCACGGCCGCCACGACCGCCGCGAATCCGTTTGATGTGTTTGTCACCGGCGCGCGCAAGGGGTTTCACATCGCCATCCATAACCTGATGCCGAATGTGGTGATGGCTTATGTGCTGGCCGAAGTCCTGAATCTGCTCGGGATTATGCAGTTTCTTGGCCATGTCTTTGCACCGGTGATGGGGCTGTTTGGCCTGCCGGGTGAGGCGATCACGGTGCTGCTCACGGCATGGTTGTCGTCATCGGCGGGCACCGGTGTTGCGGTGAGCCTGCTGACCAAAGGGCTGCTGACGGGGGCCGATATCACCATTCTGGCTCCGGCGATCTTCCTTATGGGGTCGCAGCTGCAATATATGGGACGGCTGCTGGGTGTGGCCGATGTGCCCAAAAAATACTGGCCGCTGCTGATGCTGGTCAGCATCATCAACGCGCTGATCGCGATGTCTGTTATGCGTCTGTTTATACAGGAGTAACGCTGTGTCTGAGGTTTTAGAGCATTACCACTATTTGCACGAGATTCCGGAACTCGGTTTTCAGGAGGTGAAAACCTCGGCCTATATCGCAGACCAGCTGGAGAAAGCGGGCCTGAAGGTAACGCGCAACATCAACAACACCACCGGCATCGTGGCGGAGATCGACAGCGGCGTGCCGGGCCCGGTGCTGGCGCTGCGCGCAGATATGGATGCTCTGGGGCATATCATCGACGGTGTGCCCTGTGCGCGTCATACCTGCGGCCACGACGGACACGCGTCGGTGGTGCTGACGGCGGCGGCAGCGCTGCTGCGCGAGGGTGCGGTCAAACGTGGCCGTCTGAAAATCCTGTTCCAGCCCGCCGAAGAGCTGGGGGCCGGGGCGCTGTCGATGATCGCGGGGGGCGCGCTGGATGATGTGGAGATGATCCTGGGATTCCATCTGCGTCCGCTGGAGGAGTGCGTGGTCGGCCAGGCGATACCCGCCGTGCGCTATTCCGCCTGCAGCACGCTGGAAGCCACGATTAAGGGCCAGCCCGCGCACGCGGCCCGTCCGCATCTGGGCGTCAATGCGCTGGATGCCGCCGTGCAGGCGGTGCAGGCCGTTAACGCCATCCACCTGCCACCCGGCCTGACCTGGAGCGTCAAGGCGACCCGCTTCCTCTGCGATGCAGGCGTGACCAACTCGGTGCCGGATGAGGCCCGCTTGGTGTGGGATCTGCGCTCGCAGGAGAACGGGCCGATGACGCTGCTGAAAGAGCAGGTCACGCGCGCCATCACCCACAGCGTGGCGGCACTGGGGGCCAGCGCGGACGTGCGCGTGCTGAAAGAGATGCCCGCTGCCGAGATTGACGATGAGGCGACCGCCGTCATCCGCGCCGCCATCGTCGAGGTGCTGGGCGAAGAGGGGGCGCTGCCAACCCGCACCACGCCAGGCAGCGAGGACTTCTTTTACTATCCGGTGACGCGCCCGGGCGTCAAAGCGGGCTTCTGGGGACTGGGCACCGGCCTGACACCGGGCCTGCATCATCCTGAGATGCGTTTCGATCTCAGCGCGCTGGAGATCGGGGTGCAGATCTTCAAAGCCTGCGTCAGAAAGGTGCTGGGATAACCAGGACCGGGCGGCCGCAGCTGCGGTCGCCTCACCGTTTCCCGATCCGCCTCCGATAAATCGCGTTTCTCTCCCTGTAGGCCGCGCGCGCAAAATATTGTATGCTATGCCGCCTTAAAGCTGACCAGGTAACCGGACTTCACGCCAATGTAACGACGCGCTGACCCGCCAACGATGAAAGATCGATTCTGGCACCGTTTACCCGCCGGTAAGGTTCTGCCGGCCACCGTGATTTATCAGCAGCGCCAGCATGTGCGCTGCCTATTGAGAAGAATTCCATGTCTAATCCCTTTTTAGAAGAGGTGGCTCGCCGCCGCACCTTCGCGATCATTTCTCACCCGGATGCCGGTAAAACCACCATTACCGAAAAAGTGCTGCTGTTCGGACAGGCTATCCAGACCGCCGGTACGGTGAAAGGCCGTGGCTCTAACCAGCACGCCAAGTCAGACTGGATGGAGATGGAGAAACAGCGTGGTATCTCCATTACCACCTCGGTCATGCAGTTTCCCTATCGCGACAGCCTGGTCAACCTGCTGGATACCCCCGGCCACGAAGATTTCTCGGAAGATACCTACCGTACCCTGACGGCGGTTGACTGCTGCCTGATGGTGATCGATGCCGCGAAAGGCGTCGAGGATCGTACCCGTAAGCTGATGGAAGTTACCCGTCTGCGCGACACGCCGATCCTGACCTTTATGAACAAACTTGACCGTGACATCCGCGATCCGATGGAGCTGCTGGATGAGGTCGAGAGCGAGCTGAAAATCGCCTGTGCGCCGATCACCTGGCCGATTGGCTGCGGCAAGCTGTTCAAGGGTGTTTATCACCTCTATAAAGATGAAACCTATCTTTATCAGACCGGTAAAGGCCACACCATTCAGGATGTGCGCATCGTGAAAGGGCTGAACAACCCGGATCTCGACGCCGCCGTAGGTGACGATCTGGCGTCGCAGCTGCGCGAAGAGCTGGAGCTGGTTCAGGGTGCCTCGCACGAGTTCGAGCAGGAAGCCTTCCTGAATGGCGAACTCTCGCCGGTCTTCTTCGGCACCGCGCTGGGTAACTTCGGCGTCGACCATATGCTGGATGGCCTGGTTGCCTGGGCGCCGCGCCCGATGCCGCGCGACACCGACACCCGCCGGGTGGACGCGAAAGAAGAGAAGTTCACCGGCTTCGTGTTTAAGATCCAGGCCAATATGGACCCGAAACACCGCGACCGCGTCGCCTTTATGCGTGTGGTGTCCGGTAAATATGAAAAAGGGATGAAGCTGCGTCAGGTGCGCACCGGCAAAGACGTGATGATCTCCGACGCGCTGACCTTCATGGCCGGCGACCGTGCGCACGTTGAAGAAGCCTATCCCGGCGACATCATCGGTCTGCATAACCACGGCACCATTCAGATTGGCGACACCTTTACCCAGGGTGAGAATATGAAGTTCACCGGCATTCCGAACTTCGCGCCAGAGCTGTTCCGCCGTATCCGCCTGCGCGATCCGCTGAAGCAGAAACAGCTGCTGAAAGGGCTGGTTCAGCTGTCGGAAGAGGGCGCCGTGCAGGTCTTCCGCCCGGTGCATAACAACGATCTGATCGTGGGCGCCGTCGGGGTGCTGCAGTTCGACGTGGTCGTGGCGCGTCTGAAAAGCGAATATAACGTCGAAGCGATCTACGAAGCGATTAACGTCTCCACGGCGCGCTGGGTCGAGTGTGATGACGTGAAAAAGTTTGATGACTTCCAGCGTAAAAACGAAGTGAACCTGGCGCTCGATGGCGGTGATAATTTGACTTATATCGCGCCAACCATGGTGAATCTGAATATTACTCAGGAACGTTATCCCGACGTCCGTTTCCGCAAAACGCGCGAGCACTGATCGCGCTGTTTCCGGGCCATTCCAGCAGGGAATGGCCCTGTTTCCCCCGCTCCAGACTCCTCCTAAAAACCCTGTTTTTCGTCTGTTTTGACGTGTGATCAACCAGTTAGCCAGGCAAGTTGCAAAATGCCGTCTATGATTATTTTATCGGACGGCGGAAGAGACTTCTCTTGTCCTTACGTCCTGTAACGCAGCGGCCTTTATTGCCTCTGTTTCGCCCACAGTTTTTGGGTGAGTTAACTGATAGAAGGAAGATATCGATGAACAAGACTAAGATTGCTAAAACCCTGATGGCCGCCATGATTGGTTCAGCTCTGATCAGCGGCAGCGCACTGGCTGATGAATCCATGTCGCAGAAAGCGTCACAGACAGCCGACAGCGCGGGTTCAAAAATCGATAGTTCTATGAAAAAAGTCGATGGTTTTATGGATGACAGCGGCATCACCGCCAAAGCCAAAGCGGCCCTGGTGGATGACGACGCAATTAAAAGCACGGATATCTCGGTAAAAACGCATCAGGGCGTCGTGACCTTAAGCGGTTTCGTCACCTCACAGGAGCAGGCTGAAAAGGCTGTGGCTGTGGTGCAGAAAATCGAAGGTGTTAAATCCGTCAGCGACAAACTACACGTCCGTGACAGCAAATCATCTTCAGTGAAAGGTTATGCGGGTGATGCCGCTACGACCAGCGAAATTAAAGCTAAGCTATTAGCAGATGACATTGTCCCGTCGCGCAACGTCAAAGTTGAGACTACCGACGGTGTTGTTCAGCTTTCAGGCCATGTTGCTACTCAGGCACAGTCAGACCGTGCAGAGAGCATCGCCAAGGCCATTGAAGGCGTGAAAAGCGTTAAGAATGACCTGACGGTTAAATCTTAATGGCTGACGTGCGGTTGCTCCGGTGGCCGCACGAATAAAAGACACCCATCCGGGGATGAAATAAGCAGTTCGAATTTAAATAGGGTAAGGAGAGGCTTATGTTTCGTTGGGGCATTATTTTTCTGGTCATCGCGCTGATTGCTGCAGCGTTAGGTTTCGGCGGTTTAGCGGGTACAGCAGCATGGGCAGCTAAAGTTGTCTTCGTTGTCGGTATTATCCTGTTCCTCATCAGCCTGTTCACCGGCCGTAAAAAGCTTTAGCCGATGAGTCCTGCAGTATAGTGCAACCTGTTGCATAGAGCGGAGACCCGTCATCCGCCGCGAGTGACCTGAGGAGAGGGATCCCTTCATTTCGCGGCGATGGCAAGCCAGCACGCTGGCCTGCCGGTTAAAGGATTAGATGACTGGTTCTCCGGCATGCTGCCGTCATTAACGGAACGATCCCTCAGCATACCCGGAACCCTGATGAGGTTCGCACAATGGGTATTCGCATTCCTGTCACACTCGGTGCCATCGAACCTCTGGCCCTGGCCCCTTTTAAATCCCGGAAAATTGCTCTCGTCTGCGAAGGCGGCGGTCAGCGCGGCATCTTCACTGCCGGTGTCCTGGATGAATTTCAGCGCGCCCGATTCAATCCCTTTCAGCTGCTGCTTGGCACCTCTGCGGGGGCACAAAACCTCTCAGCCTATGTCTGCGGTCAGCCCGGCTATGCCCGGCGCGTGATTACCCGTTATACCACCAGCAAACTCTTTTTTGATCCGCTGCGCTTTGTGCGGGGCGGCAACCTGATCGACCTCGACTGGCTGATTGAAATTACCCGCAGTGAATTTCCGCTGGCGATGCAGCACGCCGAGCAGGTGTTTGCCAGCGGGCGTGAATTTTATATGTGCGCCTGTCGCAGCGACGACTATACGCCAGGCTACTTTACCCCTACGGCCGAAAACTGGCTGGACCTGATTAAAGCCTCCAGCGCCATTCCCGGTTTCTACCGGCTGGGCGTAAACCTGGAGGGGATCAGCTACCTCGACGGCGGCATCAGCGATGCGATCCCGGTACGGGAAGCCGCGCGCCGGGGGGCCGATACCATTGTGGTGATCCGCACCGTGCCGTCGCAGATGTTCTATACGCCCAAATGGGTTAAACGCATGGAGCGCTGGCTCAGCACCGGCGCGCTGCAGCCGATGATCAACGTGCTCAATATGCATGAGCAGAGCTATCGCGAGATCCAGCAGTTTATTGAAAATCCGCCGGACGATTTGCGTATCATTGAAATCTTTCCCCCGCATGCGCTGGCCAGCAGCGCGCTGGGCAGCCGGATCGCCTCGCTGAATCAGGATTATCATCTGGGACGACGCTGCGGGCGCTACTTTATCGCCACGCTGGGCCAGTGGCTGAGCGACGCGGAGCCGCTGAGCCCGCCGCGCATCGTGACGCCGCCCGCGCCGGTCGCCAACGCGCCCGACACCCGGCCGATTATCACGCCGTCGCTGGCGGACAACGATGCGGATTACGACAAAGGATCGCTGGCATGAGATTTATCGACACGCACTGTCACTTTGATTTTCCGCCCTTTGAGGGGGATGCCGACGGCAGCCTGGCCCGCGCGGCGGAGGCGGGCGTCGAGAAAATTATCATTCCGGCTATCGATGCCAGCCGCTTCGGGCGGGTCTGCGAGCTGGCCGCAACGCATCCGGCGCTCTACGCCGCGCTGGGGCTGCATCCCATCGTGATTGAACATCATCGGGACGATCATCTCGATCAGCTGGAAACCTTACTGCAACAGCGGCCGCGTAAGCTGGTGGCGATCGGGGAGATCGGGCTGGATCTCTACCGCGACGATCCGCAGTTTGATAAGCAGCAACGCTTTCTGGAGGCGCAGCTCAGGCTGGCGAAACGCTACGCGCTGCCGGTGATCCTGCATTCGCGCCGGACGCACGACAAGCTGGCGCAGATCCTGCGTCGTCACGATCTGCCGCGCCGGGGCGTGGTGCACGGCTTTGCAGGCAGCCTGCAGCAGGCGCAGGCCTTTATTAAGCTGGGTTATGCGATTGGCATCGGCGGCACCATTACCTATGAACGCGCCAGCAAAACCCGTCAGACCGTGGCGCAGCTGCCGCTGGCGTCACTGCTGCTGGAGACCGACGCACCGGATATGCCGCTGCACGGCTTTCAGGGGCAGCCTAACCGCCCGGAGCGGGCGCGTCAGGTGTGGCAGACGCTCTGCAGCCTGCGTGAAGAGTCACCTGAAGCGATCGCCGATGCGCTGTGGCAGAACAGCCAGCGGCTGTTTCAGCTCGACCCGGCGTTTTCCGCGCGACGCAACTGATCCCCGCTGCGCCGCCGTCGTCAGCCGGTTTAAATGTGATAATAGTAACATTGCTCCGGCTGGCGTATAATGGCGATCAGGCCCTGTTATCTGAGATTACAGTCACAGTATACGTGGCAGTTTTGCATCATCTTCTTATTCCTGTGTGACTCCTGGCACATATCAGCGCGCCTCAGAGTGTTATTATTATAACATTCCGCCGACGAGCCGGTGGGTTGCATCCCGATCCTTTGGAGAGCCACATGACCGATATCAAACACCTTGCCCTGCGCGCCCTGAAACTGATGGATTTGACCACCCTGAACGAAGACGACACCGACGCGAAAGTGATCGCCCTGTGTCATCAGGCTAAATCCCCGGCGGGCAACACCGCCGCGATCTGCATCTATCCGCGTTTCATTCCGGTTGCGCGTAAAACGCTGCGCGAGCAGGGCACCCCGGAGATCCGCATCGCCACCGTCACCAACTTCCCGCACGGCAACGACGACATTGACATTGCGCTGGCAGAAACCCGCGCCGCCATCGCCTACGGCGCTGATGAGGTGGATGTGGTCTTCCCGTACCGTGCGCTGATCGCCGGTAACAGCCAGGTTGGTTTCGATCTGGTGAAAGCCTGTAAAACCGCCTGCGCGGAAGCGGATGTGCTGCTGAAGGTGATCATCGAAACCGGTGAGCTGAAAGAGGAAGCGCTGATCCGTCAGGCGTCTGAAATTGCTATCGATGCGGGCGCAGACTTCATCAAAACCTCCACCGGTAAAGTGCCGGTTAACGCCACGCCGGAAGTGGCGCAGATCATGATGAACGTGATCCGCGATAAAGGCGTCGGTCAGCAGGTCGGTTTCAAACCGGCGGGCGGCGTACGCACCGCTGACGATGCCGCGATCTACCTGCAGATGGCGGACGCGACGCTGGGCGCAGAGTGGGCCGACGCGCGCCATTTCCGCTTTGGCGCATCCAGCCTGCTGGCGAGCCTGCTTAACACCCTGGGTCACGAGAGCGACACCAGCAAAGCCGGTTACTGATCCCTCTGGCGGTCGCCGACCGCCTCTTCTTCACACTTTCCCTGAACCAGGGGGCTACCTTGTTCCTGCCACAAGAAATTATTCGTAAAAAACGTGATGGTCTTGCGCTGACGGAAGAGGAGATCCGCTTCTTCATCAACGGCGTGCGTGATAACACCGTGTCGGAAGGGCAGATCGCCGCGCTGGCGATGACCATCTATTTTCATGATATGACGCTGCCGGAGCGGGTGGCGCTGACGATGGCGATGCGTGATTCCGGCACGGTGCTGAACTGGAAGTCGCTGAACCTCAACGGTCCGCTGGTGGATAAGCACTCGACCGGCGGCGTCGGTGACGTCACGTCGCTGATGTTAGGGCCGATGGTCGCCGCCTGCGGCGGCTATGTGCCGATGATCTCCGGGCGCGGCCTGGGCCATACCGGCGGCACGCTGGACAAGCTGGAAGCGATTCCGGGCTTCGATATCTTCCCGAGCGACGACCGCTTCCGCGAGATCATAAAGCAGGTCGGTGTCGCCATTATCGGCCAGACAAATTCGCTGGCACCGGCGGACAAGCGGTTCTACGCAACGCGTGACATCACCGCCACCGTCGACTCAATCCCGCTGATTACCGCCTCGATTCTGGCGAAAAAGCTGGCCGAAGGGCTGGATGCGCTGGTCATGGATGTCAAAGTAGGTTCCGGCGCGTTTATGCCAACCTATGCGGCCTCAGAGAGCCTGGCGCAGTCGATCGTTGGCGTCGCCAATGGCGCAGGCTGCCAGACCACGGCTCTGCTGACCGATATGAATCAGGTGCTGGCCTCCTCAGCCGGTAATGCGCTGGAGGTGCGTGAAGCCGTGCGCTTCCTGACCGGAGAGGAGCGCAATCCGCGCCTGCTCGACGTCACGCTGGCGCTCTGCAGCGAGATGCTGATCTCCGGCAGACTGGCGGCCAGCGACAGCGAAGCGCGCCAGAAGCTGATGGCAGTGCTGGACAACGGTCAGGCTGCCGAGTGCTTTGGCCGCATGGTCGCCGCGCAGAAGGGACCTGCCGATTTCATCGAGCGTTACGCAGCCTATCTGCCTGCGGCCACGCTGAGCAAACCGGTCTACGCCGACCAGCCAGGGATTGTCAGCAGCATGGATACCCGTGCGCTGGGCCTGGCGGTGGTGGCGATGGGCGGCGGACGTCAGCGCGCCAGCGACACGATCGATTACAGCGTCGGGTTAGGCGAGATGATTACCCTGGGTGAACGCGCCGATGCGCAGCGTCCGCTGGCCGTCATTCACGCCAGCAGCGAGGATCAGTGGCAGCAGGCCGCCGCCGCGGTGAAAGCCGCGCTGGTGATCGGCGACAGCGCCCCGGCGGAGACGCCGGTCGTCTACCGTCGTGTGACCAATATCAGCTAACTGATCCGTAACCGGTGCCAGCGGCGATCCATTCGGGTATACTGATCTGATCGCTTTTTTTTGACTTGTCACGCGCGGATGCGCAGGAGACTTGCATGAAACGTGCTTTTATCATGGTTCTCGATTCCTTTGGGATTGGTGCCAGTAAAGATGCCGATAAATTCGGCGACGCAGGTTCGGACACCTTAGGTCACATCGCCGAAGCCTGCTTTAAGGGCGAAGCAGATAAGGGGCGCAAAGGCCCGCTGCATCTGCCGAATCTCACCGCGCTGGGCCTGGGTAAGGCGGCTGAGCTGTCCACCGGTCGCTTCCCGGCAGGTCTGGATCCTGAAGCGAAAATCACCGGCGCGTACGCCTACGCCAGCGAACTTTCGTCAGGTAAAGACACGCCGTCTGGCCACTGGGAGATCGCCGGAGTGCCGGTGCTGTTTGACTGGGGCTACTTCAGCGACAAAGAGAACAGCTTCCCGCAGGCGCTGCTGGATAAGCTGGTCGAGCGTGCGGATCTGCCGGGCTACCTCGGTAACTGCCACTCTTCCGGTACGGTGATCCTCGACCAGCTGGGCGAAGAGCACATGAAAACCGGCAAGCCGATTTTCTATACCTCGGCGGACTCGGTCTTCCAGATCGCCTGTCACGAAGAGACTTTTGGTCTTGAGCGTCTCTACGCGCTGTGCGAAATTGCCCGCGAAGAGCTGACCGAAGGGGGCTACAACATCGGCCGGGTTATCGCGCGTCCGTTTGTCGGTGACAAGGCGGGTCAGTTTGAGCGCACCGGTAACCGTCACGATCTGGCGGTTGAGCCGCCTTCCGCTACCATGCTGAAAAAGCTGGTGGATGAGAAGGGCGGTCATGTGATCTCGGTGGGTAAAATCGCGGATATCTACGCGGAACAGGGCATTACCAAAAAGGTTAAAGCGACCGGTCTGGATGCGCTGTTTGACGCCACGATTCAGGAGATGAAAACGGCGCCGGATCAGGCGATTGTTTTCACTAACTTCGTGGACTTCGACTCCACCTGGGGCCATCGTCGCGACGTCGCCGGTTACGCGGGCGGACTGGAACTGTTTGACCGCCGCCTGCCGGAGCTGATGGAACTGGTCGGGGAAGATGACATTCTGATCCTGACGGCGGACCACGGCTGTGATCCGACCTGGCAGGGCACAGAGCATACCCGTGAGCACATTCCGATTCTGATCTACGGACCGAAGGTAGAGCCTGGCTCGCTCGGCTATCGCGAAACCTTCGCCGATATCGGTCAGACAATTGCACACTATTTTGGCCTGTCCGAGATGGACTATGGCAAGAACATGCTGTAAATCAGCAATTTAATAAGGATTAAACAATGGCAACCCCTCATATTAATGCTGAAATGGGTGATTTCGCAGACGTCGTACTGATGCCTGGCGACCCGCTGCGTGCGAAACACATCGCAGAAACCTTCCTGGAAAACGCGGTAGAAGTGAACAACGTGCGTGGGATGCTGGGCTACACCGGCACCTACAAAGGCCGTAAAGTCTCGGTGATGGGCCACGGCATGGGGATCCCTTCCTGCTCTATCTACACCAAAGAGCTGATCACCGATTTCGGCGTGAAGAAGATCATCCGTGTCGGCTCCTGTGGTGCGGTTCGCGCGGATGTGAAACTGCGTGACATCGTGATTGGTCTGGGTGCCTGCACCGATTCCAAAGTGAACCGTATGCGTTTCAGGGATCACGACTTCGCGGCGATTGCGGACTTCGACATGGTGCGCAACGCGGTCGATGCGGCGAAAAACCTGGGCGTTGATGCGCGCGTGGGCAACATCTTCTCCGCCGATCTTTTCTACACCCCGGATCCGCAGATGTTCGACGTGATGGAAAAATATGGCATCCTGGGCGTGGAGATGGAAGCCGCAGGTATCTACGGTGTGGCCGCTGAATTTGGTGCGAAAGCGCTGACCATCTGTACCGTTTCTGACCATATCCGCACGCACGAGCAGACCACCGCTGCCGAGCGCCAGACGACCTTCAACGACATGATCAAAATTGCGCTGGAATCTGTCCTGCTGGGTGACTAAACCGCGTGGCGGACGGGCGCACCCGTCTGCTGGCTGTCACCCTGAACCGATCCTCCTCTGACGGAGGATCGGCATTTTCCTGCCGACTTCCCGTAACATTCACATCAAATGACACACTTTTACTGAGGCTTGTGCATCTTCGCGCTGGCACCCCGGCGATCGCGCCTTATCATGGTGCGCAACAACAGATAATAATGAATCGTCCGATAATACCCCCTGATGAACTTTCGTAACTTCGACGCCGAAGAGAAGCTGTTTGCCCGCCGTGCCGCGATAGCCTTTGCTCTGGTCTGTACCTGCTTCACTATCCTGGGTGTAAACCTCTACCGTCTGCAGGTGCGCGATCATGGCTACTACCAGACGCGCTCTAACCAGAACGACATCAAGATGATCCCCATCGCCCCTACGCGCGGGCTGATCTATGACCGCAACGGCATTCCGCTGGTGCGCAACGTCAGCTGGTACGCCATCACGCTGACGCCTTACAAGATCAGCGACATGGACGCCACGCTGCGGGCGCTGACGCCCATCGTGAATCTGACGCCCGACGAGATCGAGACGTTCCGCCATGCGCTGAAGCAGACCAGCCGTTACAAGCCGGTGGTGCTGAAAGAGGAGCTGACCGAGGAGCAGGTCGCCCGCTTTGCGGTGAATCAGTTCCACTTTACCGGGGCGACGATTGAAACCTATCAGGATCGCGAATATCCCTATGGCGCGGATCTGGCGCATGTGGTCGGCTATGTGTCGAAAATCAATGACAGCGACTATAAACGGCTGAATGCCGAAGGCATTGCGGAGAACTACGCGGCAGACCACAACATCGGTAAGCAGGGGATCGAGGGCTATTACGAAACGCTGCTGCACGGCAAGCCGGGCTATCAGGAAGTGGAGGTGGATAACCACGGCCGGATTGTGCGGGTGCTGAAAGAGGTGCCGCCGGTCGCCGGTAAAAACCTGACGCTGACGCTGGATCTCCACCTGCAGCAGTATGTGGAGAGCCGTCTGGCGGGGCAGCGTGCGGCGCTGCTGATAGAAGATCCGCATGACGGATCGGTGCTGGCGATGGTCTCCAGCCCCAGCTACGATCCCAATCCCTTCGTTAAAGGCATCAGCTATCAGGCCTATAAAAAACTGCTGCAGGACAAGGATCTGCCGCTGATCAACCGCGTGACGCAGGGACTCTATCCGCCCGCCTCGACGGTGAAGCCGTATATGGCGATGTCGGCGCTGCTGACCCATGTGATCACGCCACAGACACAGTTCTTCGGTGCGCCAACCTGGACGCTGCCCGGCACCGATCGGCGCTATCGTGACTGGAAAAAAACCGGTCACGGTATGCTGGATGTGACGCGCGCCATCGAAGAGTCCGCCGACACCTTTTTCTATCAGGTGGCGTTTATGATGGGCATCGACCGGATTCACACCATGCTCAGCCAGTTCGGTTATGGCAAGCCCTCCGGCATCGATCTCAATGAAGAGTACAACGGCTTACTGCCGAGCCGCGAATGGAAGCAGAAGGTGCATAAGAAGCCCTGGTATCAGGGGGACACCGTTTCCGTGGGCATCGGCCAGGGCTACTGGATTGCGACGCCGATTCAGATGGTGAAAGCGATGGTGGCGCTGATCAACAACGGCCGGGTCATCGCGCCCCATCTGCTGGAGAAAACCCAGCGCGGCACCCTGGTTGAGAACTACCATCCGCAGCAGCGTGAGACGCAGATTGGCGATCCCCATTCGCCTTACTGGTCGCTGGTGCGCCACGCGATGTTTGGCATGGCGAACGCACCCAACGGCACCGGGTATAAATATTTCCACACCGCGCCTTATGGCATCGCGGCGAAAAGCGGGACCTCTCAGGTGTTCAGCCTGCGGCAGAATCAGACCTATAACGCGAAGATGATCCCGGTCCGGCTGCGCGACCATATCTTCTACACCGCCTTTGCGCCCTTCAATAATCCGAAAGTGGCGGTGGCGCTGATCCTGGAGAACGGGGGCGGGGAAGGGGTGACGGCCGCACCGGTGATGCGGGATATTCTGGATCACATCTTCCTTCCGCCGACGCCGGACGCGACCGCCCCGGCCACGCCATAAAAAAAGGGGGCGACTGCCCCCCCTGCGCGTCAGACGCTGAGCGTTTTCGTGACCTGACCGATAGCGTGCACCACGTCCGTTGCGCCCTCCCGAATCTCCGCAATGACGCCACCCGCCTCCTGCGCCAGCTGCACGCCCTGATCGGCGCGCTTCAGGTTCGACTCAATCCCTTTCAGTGCCCGGCTCGCCAGCAGATGGTTCTGCTGTATCCGGTTTTCGATGTCGGTGGTCGCGCGGTTGATGTTCGCCGCCAGCGTGCGAACTTCGTTCGCCACCACCGCGAAGCTGCGGCCATGCGTGCCGGCGCGCGCCGCTTCAATGGCGGCATTGAGCGCCAGCAGGTTGGTCTGATCGGCAATCCGACGAATCCCTTCGACAATCGCCCCGATGCGATCTGAGGATTCACTCAGTCCGGTAATATCCCCGGAGATCCCCTGCAGTTCGCCCGCCAGCGCATTCATGGTTTCGACGCTGCTGGCGATCACATCCGCCCCCAGCTTCGTGCTCTTATCCGTCTGCAGCGCGGTATGATAGGCCCGCTGCGCCGCATCATGCTCCTGCTGATTCTTCTCCACCTGCGCGGTCACGTCGGTCGCGAACTTGACGATTTTGTAGAGCCTGCCCTGTTCATCAAACACCGGGTTGTAGGTGGCGCGCAGCCAGACCGTCTCGCCCTGCTTATTGACGCGGGGAAACTGACCGGAGACAAATTCGCCCCGGTTCAGCTGCTGCCAGAATTCGCTGTATTCCCGGCTCTCCCGCACGGCCGGTGAGCAGAAGCGGCTGTGATGAATGCCTTCCACCTCTTCGCGACGGTAGCCCATGGTTTTCAGGAAGTTATCGTTGGCTTTCAGGACTTCCCCTTTGAGGTTAAAGGCGATCACCGCCATCGATCGTTCAATGGCGGTGGTGATGGCGCGCTGCTCCTGCGCATCGTTGATATGGCTGGTAATGTCGGTGGCCAGCTTGACGATTTTGATCACCCGGCCGTGACGGTTCTGCACCGGAACATAGTTAGCTTCCAGCCAGATCGGGCGGCTGTTCTTCGCCATGCGCAGAAACTTATCGCTGAAGCTTTCGCCCCGGTTGAGTCGCTGCCAGAAGTCGCGATAGGCCTGCGACTGCAGCTGTTCCGGCGTGCAGAACAGGCTGTGGTGCTGGCCTTCAATCTCCGCCAGCGTATAGCCCATGCTCGCCAGAAACAGCGCGTTGGCGCCGAGAATGGTGCCATCGGGTGAGAACTCGATCATCGCGATGGAGCCGTTGAGAGAGCTCAGCGTCGCCGCTGAGTGTGAGCGCTTCTGCCAGCTGTGACGGGAAGCGATGCCTGATGTAATAGTTGAAAACATGATGATCCTTATTATTAGTTTGGGTCTCGCAAGCTATATCGGCAAAATGGTGGCGCAATAGAGAGGCGGGCCTGTCGCTGGCTGAAATTTATTCGATCGGCGGTCACGGTTTTGCCACAGAAGAGGCCCGATGGCCGGGTTGATGGAAAAGCGGTCAGTTGGTGTGATTTTGGTGAAAAGCGTTTGACGCTGCCGGGCCGCTTTGGTTTAATGCGCCCCGTTGCCCGAATAGCTCAGTCGGTAGAGCAGGGGATTGAAAATCCCCGTGTCCCTGGTTCGATTCCGGGTTC